>ERZ506427.492-NODE-492-length-22069-cov-8.814845_pt1 | contig 22069 bp, 6 predicted proteins | sample MGYA00513666_ERZ506427 | MGnify/ENA metagenome assembly ERZ506427
GCAAGACCAGAGGGCTTGACTATGACCTTGTGGCTTCACTTGTGAGACAGGGCGTGATCGCTCAGGAAGAAAAGACAGGAAATGTCCTTTTCAAATACTATGACGATCAGGGCAAGATCATCGGTGCTGAAAAGGTCGGCACATCAACAGAATACAAATTCAAAGGAATTGCAACAGGCTCGGCAGCAGGACACGGCTTTGAAGTAGTCCGTGGCACGGGCGAAAAGGCTTTTTTCTTTGAGTCGGCTATTGATATGCTCTCCTATCTGCAAATGCACGATAAAGAGCTAACCGATTGCAGGCTCGTTTCCATGATGGGCGTGAAGCCGAATATCGTGCTTGATACAATGCTCAGGCACAATATCTCTCCTGAGAATGTATTTTTATGCTCCGACAATGATACCGCAGGCAATGATTTTGCCCAGCGTTTGCAGGAGCAGTATCCCGACATGAAGCGTGTTATCACTCCCGATACATATAAAGACTGGAATGATATGCTTCGTGGTATCCCAAAAGCAGTAGAACATGAGACTGAGAAAAAGGAGGTTGACAGCGTGGCTGACCTTATTACATTCGGCAACAGAATGTGGAATGATGCGACTGATAACAGAGACAAGTCGCTGATTTCTATGCAGCTTGCAGACTTTCAGCGTGTGCGAGACACACTTGAAAGATCGGGTATCAATTACTATGCCTATGAAATGAACGGTACTGTTCGTATGGCGGTAAATGATAAGGACACCGACTGGCTGAGAAATATCCTCGGCAATGTGAGCATTACAAAATCCAACAGACCTTACTCTCCGCCCGAAAAAAACATCTTCGGAAGTGCGGAGTATCGTTATATCCCGCAGAAGGAGTACCTCTCCGCTGACCGTGACCTTGTGCTGAAAATGGCTGAGATCATGAAAGCCCGTGGTATGCAGTTTTCGGGCAGAGTCTATCCGTCCGGCAAGGGTACGCTGACGGTTAGTCACGCTGATCTCTTTGCAGTCCGCAACATCAGGGACGAGGTTGTGAATATGCGTAAGCAGTTTGCAAGTCCCGATAAGGCGCAGGAAGTCGGCAACCGTGACTATCGAGCGAACCGTGATACCCATTATTATATGAGCAAACTCACGCCTGAACAGTTCGGAGAGGTCAAGCCTTTCCTTGAAACAAGTGTGAGCTATCACGCTGTTGTTCGTGACGGCAAGGTAGCTTTTGCGGTCGATAAGGAAAATGCTCCTGCATTTCATAGAGCATTGGAGAACGCTGTCCGTGAGGTCGGTATGCTCCGCAATATGACAGACCTCGGTCTGCCAATGGAACAGATGGTAGCATTATCTCCCGTTGTTCATCGTCTTGCCGTTGAGGATATGAAGCTGAATCTTGCTGACTTTTTTGACCGCAGATATGATGAAGCTCAGTTCGGTGAAATGCTCTCACTTGTCAATGCGTATATCGCTCAGGCTCCGGCTGAAAGATATGGCGAAAACTCCAAACTGAATGATATGCTTGAAGCAAAGTCAAGTTTTGACCGCAGTATCGAGCTTTCGGACTTCTTTTCTCAGCACGATTTCTCCGATGAGCAGAGGGCGGCTATTACCGCAATGTTTGTCGGTGATGTTACAAGAGGACAGATCGACAGCATTGACGAAACTTTCACGGCTGAGGATATTCAGGCGTATGACGAAATTCTGCATAATGCTTTGCAGGAGTCCGATGTTGCTGATTTCCTGACTGCCCATAAGCAGGCTGTTATCGACAGAGAGAACGCAAGCAGAGTGCCGACAGAGGAAGAAGTTTTATTCTCCCAGGCTGACCTTGCAAAGTTCATTGCGGAGCGTACACTGTCCAGCGATGAGTGGGAGGACATGGCTTACCCTCTGTTTGACAGCGGTTATCTTGATAAGCATAAGCCCAACGACAAGGCTGCTTTCGGCTATCATCTTTCTGAGCCTGCACTCTATGACCTTGCCCAGCGTTATCATGACGGTGAGGATATTCGCCGTGAGCTTGCCCTCGGCCTGTTAGAGGGCAGCGGGGCCACAGATATTGAGTTTATCTTTGAACAGGGCGAGATCTCAGACCGCACCTATTATTATGCTGAAAACCTCCGTCACTCCCTGCATACGGAGAGGACTGAGGACGGCTTTATGTGCAGTTTCGGCGGTATGGAGCGTTTTGTTTCCTTTGAGGAGATCGGGCAGGCTTTCATTGACCGCACCCATGAGGAGTTCAATGACCTCGCTTTCTGGTGGGTTCGTGATGATATTCAGGCGGCTGTACCCGATATTGAAGATACAAAAATCGCTGACCTGCTTAACGCTTTTGGCGGCGCAGCTATGGCAGATTGGGAGAAAGGCGACAATAAGCCGAAGCTCAACCGTATCAAAAAGGCTCTCTATGGTATTCTTGGTGATGAAGCTCAGACCGAACAGGTATTTGCTATCATCGCAAAGGAAAAGTATCATGTAACTTTTGAGCCTGAAAGCTCTATCCACTTCGGTCTGTTAGGAAATGGTATTACGGCTTATGATGTATCCCGTACTGATCCCGAAACTCACGATTATCCTACTGTTGCTCATATTTCCGAGGAGGGCGTTGTATCTATTTATGACGATACTCTCTCGGAGAAAGATATGCAGCGTATTCAGGAACAGGCGCAGTCTGCCCGAAAGCAGTTTTTTGAGAGATGGAACAGGCTGTCAACAGAAGAACAGTATTATCAACTGCTTAACAATGCCGATATGACTACTTCTGTGAATATCACCAGAGATCATCTTCCGATGGAAAAAGCAATCGAAAAGTATATGCCGTTTGTTTTCTTCAAGGAGGGCGAACGTCCTGAACCTGAGCAGAAAGGAACTTTTCAGATTTATCAGCTCCCCGGCGGTGACAAGTATCACGGTATCCGCTTTGAGGGTATGGAACAGCTCAAAAATGACGGTGTTCAGCTCAACAAGGACGATTATGAGCTTGTCTATGAGGGCGAAGTCGGAGAGTTCAGGGGCAATGCTACTCTTGAAGCTCTCTTTGCTCAGTTCAATACCAATCACCCCGAAGATTTCAGAGGTCATTCTCTTTCAGTTTCCGATGTTATCGTCATTTCCGTTGACGGCAAGGATACAGCGTATTTCTGTGACAGCTTCGGCTTTACCAAAATGCCTGAGTTCTTCCGTGAAAAGGAGCTTGTGCAGGAAAAGCCCGAAACTGCAAAGGTGTCCGATCTTGCAGTCGGTGATATTATCATGTATGACGGCGCTCACCGTGAGGTCGAGAAGATCAGCGACAAGAGCATTTCCCTGAAAGACCTTGACGCACCCGACTACGGCGGTATCCTTCTCGGTACTTCCGATGTTCTTGCGTATGACGGCTGGCAGCAGGATATGGAGGAAAAGGGCTTTGAGATCATCAGCAAGGGCGGACAGCAGGCTGAAAAGGCTGAACCCGAAGATAAAGGTCCGGTATCGCTCCGCAAGGTCGGTGACTTCTACGAGATGCACGGCAAAAATGCGGAGATCGGTGCGGAAGTCCTCGGACTGCGTATGCTCTCCAAAAATGGGCAGCCTATGGTCGGTTTTCCGGCTCATGTCAAGGACGAATACTCCGACAAGCTGAGAGAAGCTGGATATACTGTCCTGATTGAACAGGCATTTGAGCTGAACCCTCCGAAGCGTGAAGCTGAGAAGCTCCAGACATTACAGCAGGTCGTTGACAAGTTCTTCGGGACTGACTGCGAATCTGCCGAAACGGAGCGTGGCACATGGAAACTGGCAATCGCTGACGGCGATAAGGTCGGTGAACTGTTCTATGACGGCGATCCCGTCTGCGGTATCTATAACCGTGGCGATAAAATGGAGATTGAGCCTTACCGTGAGATGACCACTTTCCCCGCACTCCTGCGTACTGCGATGCTTGAGCATAACCCCGACAAGCCCGTGGAGATCATGGATTTTCAGCATACTTTCGAGACTCCGCTTGATAAGGCAAAGTTCCTTATCAACGATTTTTGCGAAGCAGAGTACCGTGAGGGTGCTGATTTCTCCGATCTGCACAATGTCGGTCTTGCGTTTACCACTCTGACCGATGATGAGCTGCCCATTCAGGTGACGGCTGACCTTGTGGATTTCAAGTTCACTCACGAATTTGACGGCGAGGTATTCGATACAGAGCAATTTGACAGTATCGAGGATATGATCGAGAACGGTCTGACTGACTTGGACTTCTCTGACCTTGTATCCGTTCCCGATGAGGTTATCGACAGGCACACTGGCAAGGACGAACAGACGGTTGACCTTATGAGTGATGCCGCCGATGTTTCTGATACTTCTTCTCCTGCGGAAGATGTGCCGTCTATTACGCTGAAATACAAGGGTGATGCCGAGAGCCTTGACGAGATCAAGGATAAGGCACTTTCCCTCGGAGCTACTGTTATCATTGATAATGCCGAGGGCGTTATCTCTATCGACACCTATGAAAACCATCATGCTGAGATCGACGGAGCCGCCTATGAGCTTGGTCTAATGGCAGTCGATGATGCTCCAACGGTTTCAGAGGATATTGACAAGCCCCTGTTCACCGATGATGCTGTTATTGAGGAAATTCAGCGGAGTCAGAACGATTATATTCCGTTTTGGGAGAAGCCCGATATTCAGGGCGAACAGCTTTCTTTGTTTGGCGATCCCGAACCGCTGACATCTTCAAAGCCAGCAAAAGAAAAGCCTAAGTCCGAGTTTGCAAAAGGTCCGGTGGTGGACGGTGTTCAGGTCTATGAAGCACTTGCCGCCGAGATCGACCGTGGAACTGGCTTTGTTCACGGCAAGCTCCGTGTGCAGGACTTCTACGAAGAAAAGCACCCGACTATCCAGCAGCTTGCCGATTTCTTGAAAAAGGAGTATGGCACAGGCGGACACAGCGGTGAGGGCAAGATCTCACTCGTTGACTATAATTCTCAGGGTATCACATTCAGCTTTGAGAACGGCGAAAAATTCCGTCATTCGTGGTACAATGTCGCAACAATGACCGAATCACGGCTCAGGGACGATACCTACCTTTCTGCTGAACAGAAAGCTGAGAGGGCCGCACTCAAAGCGGAAAAGGCTGAGGAGCAGAGCCACAAGATCGTGGAAGTCGGTGACCGATTTCGTCACAAGATTACTGGCGAGGTTTCTGAGGTTATTTCGCTGACGGGCGCACTCCCGTTCTATTCGGACGATTGCACCATTCAGCGTGAAAGCAGCGGTTTCGCTGTGACGGAGAATATCTCCTATGATAAGCTCCTTTACAGCGGTCTGTATGAGTATATCGGCAGGGCTGAACCCGAAAAGGAAAAGTCTGAACCTGTGAAGCCTGAGCCTGTAAAGGCTGAGGTCAAACCGGATAATCCTGCTGTCGCGCATGAAACGGAAAAGACTGATATTCCTACGGTCAAGAACCTATCTCAGCTCAAAAAGTCATTGAAGCCAGGAATGATATTTGAGATCAGCGATCATCTCCGTCCTGAATGTATCGGAGAGCGCAGAATCGTCACGGGTGTAAGCACCGTTGATTTTACTTCCAGAAAGCTCGATGAAAACGGTGAACCTACGGGCAAAGACCTCCACATGGAGTTCGACCGTGCGAAGAACTGGACTTTTGACGGCGGTGAGCTGACTTCTCGGCTCGATAATGGCGATATGCTGATGTCATTCCATTTCATTGACAGCTTGGAGCGTGAGCAGACTGTTCAGGCTGAGAAAGAGCCGGAGGTCGCACCTGTTGTTGATGAGGTCGATGCTCCCACACCGGAAGCAACTGCACCCGATAAGGGCGAAAACTTCACCATTACTGATGATAACCTCGGTGACGGCGGTGCTAAGACAAAGTTCAGGGCGAATGTCGATGCAATCAAAACACTGAAAACACTTGAAGCTGAAAAGCGTCCTGCAACTGATGAGGAAAAGGAAACCCTGTCGAAATATGTCGGCTGGGGAGCTTTGGCAAAGGCTTTTGACAAGGACGATCCGAAGTGGGCCGCAGAATATAAGGAGCTTTCAGAGCTGCTGACTCCGCAGGAGTACGCTCAGGCTCGTTCAACGGTCAATGATGCTTTCTATACTTCTCCTACGGTTATTGACGGCATCTATGAAGCTCTCGGCAATTTCGGCTTTGACGGCGGTGCTGTCTTAGAGCCTGCAATGGGTATCGGAAACTTTTTCGGCAGAATGCCCGAAGATATGCAGGCACACTCCCAGCTTTACGGCGTGGAGATCGACTCGCTGTCTGGCAGGATCGCTCAGGCTCTTTATCCTGATGCGGATATTGCGATTCAGGGCTTTGAGCAGAACCGTTTTCAGAACGGCTGCTTTGATGTGGCTGTCGGCAATGTCCCGTTCGGTGAGCTTGGTTTCCGTGATACCGTCCACGATACCACGAAACTGCACGATTTCTTCTTTGCCGAAGCTCTCGACAAGCTGAAAAATGGCGGAATCATGGCATTTGTGACCTCGGCAGGCACACTCGATAAGCGTGACGAAAGCACTCGCCAGATGTTGGCTGACAAGGCTGATTTCATCGGTGCGATCCGACTGCCGGGTGGCAAGAACGGAGCTTTTAAGGATAATGCAGGCACAGAAGTGACCACTGATATTATCTTTTTACAGAAGCGTGAGGGCAAGTCTGTTGCCGAAATGTCCGATATTCCTGATTGGGTACATATCGGTGAAACGGCTGACGGTCTGCCGATCAACAAATACTTTGAACAGCACCCCGATATGGTGCTTGGTACGGTGGTCGAGGGCAATAAGCTCTACGGCAGCGGTACAATGGTTGTCGCTGAGGACGGCTTTGACCTGAGATCGGCACTTCATGAAGCAGTCGGTAAGCTGTCTGCGGAGATCAGTCATGAGCGTGGCAGAGATGTTTATGCGAAAACGGCTGACGGTGTGCAGGTGCAGATTCCCTCTAAACTGCGTAATTACAGCTTTTTCCTTTCTGACGATCAGGTTTTCTTCAAGAAAAATAACGCTGCCTGTGAGTTCCGTTTCGACAAGGGTACTGCACAGCACAAGCGTTTCAAGGCGTTTATTGAGCTTCGTGACCTCACCCGTGAGCTGATCGAAGCAATGGAGCTTGACAAGCCTGACAGCGTTATCAAGGATTTGCAGGCAAAACTGAATGTGGCATACGACGATTTCTATAAGAAATTCGGACTTATCCACTCTCAGACCAACAAGCGTTATTTTGCGGAAGATGTTTCGTATAACCTTGTGGCAGGACTGGAAAAGAGCTATGATAAGACTAAGCTCCTTGAAAAGTCCGATATTTTCACAAAGCGGACTATCGTGCCGCCGAAGGCTGTGGAACGAGTTGATACAGCACTTGAAGCACTCACGCTCTCCATTGCTGAGAAAGCACGGGTTGACTTTGAGTATATGGGAAAGCTCACAGGCATGACCGAGGACGAGCTGAAGCACGACCTTACTGGCGAAATTTTCAAGATTCCCCATACGGAGAATGACTATCAGACGGCTTCGGAGTACCTTTCGGGCGATATTCGCAAGAAGCTCCGTGAAGCTGAGGAGATCGCTGAGTATGATCCCGATTTCAATATCAACGTATCGGCGCTGAAACAGGCTATGCCTGAACCTCTGAAAGCCGGAGATATTGACATTAAGCTCGGTGCCGCTTGGCTCGATCCGAAGTATTACGAACAGTTCATGTATGAGCTGTTGCAGACTCCGGCATATCAGCGGAGTGACAGTCCGTCTGCACGTTGGAACAAGTCTGCTATCGTAGGGGTGGAATACTCCGTCCACGCTAATTCTTTCCATGTAAGCAACAAATCTTCCGACAGGTCGGTGCTTGCGACTCAAAAGTACGGCACACACAAGATGAACGCTTATGACATCTTTGAGCATTTGCTGAATCTGCAAGAGCCGAAGGTCTACAAGACGATTGAAGTGCCTGACGGCTTGGGCGATACAAAGGAAAAACGTGTGGTGGATATTGATGCTACCCGTGTGGTACAGCGTAAGGCTGACGATATTCGCAAGGCTTTCAAGGCTTGGATCTTCAAAGATCCGCAGCGCCGTGAAGCTATTGTAGAGCGTTACAATGAGCTGTTCAACAGTATCCGTCCCCGTGAGTTTGACGGCTCGGCTCTTTCTTTCCCGATGATGAACAGCGATATTCACTTGCACGATCATCAGAAAAATGCTATCGCTCACGCTATGTTTGGCGGAAACACCTTGTTCGCTCACTGTGTTGGCGCCGGAAAAACCTTTGAGATGATCGCTACTGCTATGGAAAGCAAGCGGTTAGGTCTGTGTACCAAGAGCCTGTTTGCCGTTCCAAACCACTTGACGGAGCAAATCGGTGACGATTTTCAGAAGCTCTATCCGGGAGCTAATATTCTTGTTGCGACCAAAAAGGACTTCAAGAAGGAAAATCGCCAGCAGCTTTTTGCAAAAATCGCTACTGGCAACTATGATGCGGTTATCATCGGTCACTCTCAGCTCGGTAAGATTCCTGTTTCCAAAGAGAGACAGGTCATGACCATTCAGAGCCAGATCGACGATATTCTGCAAGGCATTGAGGAACTGAAAAAGAGCGAAGGCTCTAAGTTCCAGATCAAGGCTATGGAGCGAACCCGAAAGAGTTTGCAGAAACAGCTTGACAAGCTCGAAAAAGCAGGACAGGACGATACGCTGACCTTTGAGCAGCTCGGAATCGACCGTTTGTTCGTCGATGAAGCCCACGAGTTCAAAAACCTGTTCGTCGCCACAAAATTGCAGAATGTAGCCGGAATTTCCAACTCGGCTTCACAGAAAGCACTCGATCTTTTCCTCAAATGCAGATACCTCGATGAAAAGACAGGCGGCAAGGGCGTTATCTTTGCAACTGGCACACCTCTGAGCAATTCTATCACAGAGCTGCACACCATGATGCGTTACTTGGAGTATGACTTCCTCCGTGACCACGGCTTACAGCACTTCGACAACTGGGTTGCGGTCTTTGGCGACCAGAAAACCGATTGGGAGCTAAAGCCTGCGGGCAATGGCTTCAAGGAGCGCACCCGTATCGCTAACTATACAGGTCTGCCCGAATTGATGAGTATGTTCAAGCAGGTGGCTGACATTAGGACGGCGGATACGCTGAAACTCGATGTTCCCGACTGTGATTATCAGGTAGTTCAGGTCGAAGCTACTCCTTTTCAGCAGGAACTTGTTCAGGAACTTGCCGACAGAGCTGATGCTATCAATGCAGGAAACGTTGATCCTACGATCGACAATATGCTCAAGATTACGTCGGACGGAAGAAAGCTCGGTCTTGATCCGAGACTGATTGATCCGTCCTTTGAGGACAACCCCGATACAAAGCTGAACAGGTGCGTTGAGAACGTTGCCCGTATTCACGCTGAAACGGCTGAGGACAGGCTCACACAGATAATCTTCTGTGATTTGGGCGTTCCGCACAAGGCCGCAGAAGCAGCGGTCGAAGGCGAAGATGCAGACGATGCGAAGGATAAGAAGTCTATCGCTGAGGTCGAGTCTCTTGAAGAAGAATGCGATTTTTGCGTGTATGACGATATTCGTGATAAGCTGATTGCAAGGGGTATCCCTGCGGAGGAGATCGCATATATCCACGATGCGAAAACCGAACAGCAGAAAGCTGACCTCTTTGATAAAGTCCGCAGCGGAGAAATCCGTGTCTTGCTCGGTTCAACCGCCAAAATGGGTACGGGTACAAATGTACAGAAGAAGCTGATCGCAGTCCATGACCTCGATATTCCGTGGCGACCTGCTGATCTGGAACAGCGCGCCGGAAGAATTATCCGTCAAGGCAATGAAAACAAGCAGGTGCAGATCTTCCGTTATGTCACCAAAGGCACATTCGACGCTTATTCCTATCAGACTTTGGAGAACAAGCAGAAATTTATCTCTCAGATCATGACAAGTAAGACTCCTGCGAGAAAATGCGAAGATGTGGACCAGCAGGCACTCACTTATTCCGAGATCAAGGCTCTCTGCACAGGCGATGAGCGTATCAAGGAAAAGCTCATGCTTGAAAATGAAGTGAAGGAACTGAGGGTACTCGCTGCGGAACACCGCAACACGGTATTTGAAATGGAGGACAAGATCGCTCGTTTCCCTGAACAGGAACAGAAACTTACTGCGATTCTTGCTGACCTCCATACAGACCGTGAAGCACTCCGCAAGCTCCCGATCGATCCTGAGCGAAAACTGCCTGTATTCAAAATCACTATCGGTGATGTTGAGTACACCGACAGAAAAGAAGCAGCTAAGGCTTTGGAAGATGCGGTGCTGGCTATCAAGTATGCGGATACTCCCGTTAAAGTCGGCTCGTTCCAGGGCTTTGAGCTGAGTGTGACGGTAAACAGCAACATGATGGGCGGCGGTTTGTCCGCTTGTCTGCAAGGTGCCGCTTCACATACCACGAAGCTGATCGAGAGTTTTGCCCATAACCTGAACCGTCTTGAAGCTGCCCTCTACAACATTGACGGCAGAATCGAGAGAACGCAGGATAACCTTGCAAAACTCCGGCTTGACCACGCAGAAGCTCAGAAGATCGTTGCAGAGCCGTTTCCTCAGCAAGAGGAGCTTGATACTAAGGAGCAAAGGCTGAAAGTCGTAACTGATGAGCTGAATCAGGCGGCTATTGAAGCTAAGAAGAACGCTCCGAAGCGTGAAAAGACTTGCTACTTTGAGAGGGCTAAAATGAAGCGTGATGCCGCAAGGCTCGCCAAGAAGCCGAGAACTCCAAAGGACAAGGCTAAGGGCAGGGGTAAGCAAGGAATTGAATAAATAACTTTGAACCCAGTGGGGCTTATGAATAAAGCGGAAGTTTCATAGTAAACTTCCGCTAAAACTCTGAGCTATTTTTCTGTATCCGTGAAGTCAATAACCCTGTCACATATCTCCAGTGCCGCAGGGCGATGTGTAACGATCACAACTGTCTTATCCGTCATATTCCTGAGATTTTGCAGGAGCATTTTCTCCGTATCAGCATCGAGTGCGGAAGTTGCTTCATCAAGGAGCAGTATCGGACTTTCGGAATAGATCGCCCTTGCAATAGCGATACGCTGCATCTGCCCCTCGGACAAACCTGTTCCACGCTCACCGAGCAAAGTATCAATTCCGCCGTCAAGCTCCGCTACAAAATCATCGGCACAGGCTATTCGTAATGCCTGATGAATACGCTCATCATTCTGCATATCTGCCTTATCTGCAAAGGCAACGATCTCACGAATCGTTCCTGACATAAGTTGATTGCCCTGCGGAACGTAAGCAAACAGTCTGTGCCATTCCGCAGACAATGCTTTTTCGCCATCCTTGTCAGTGATATAACGCTTACCGCTGTCAAGCTGATAAATGCTCATGAGCAGTTTCAGCACCGTCGATTTTCCGCAGCCGCTATGCCCCGTGAACGCAACGTACTCGCCCTTGCCGATCTCAATGCTGATGTTTTTCAAAACAACAGGCTGACTATCCTTTGATAAACCCTTGATACTATCCACAGCCGGATAGTATGTGAAGTTTGCGTTTTTTATCCCGAAAGATTTGAGTTTATCCGAATAATAAGCCTTGACCGTCTGAATATCGAGTGCAGACTTCTCGCTGTCATTGCTGAATTGCTCTATCTCCATAAGTCGTTCCGCACTTGCAACCATAGCATAGAAACGAGGAAGATAGCCTGTAATATTCGCAAAAGGCGCCTGTATCTGCGAGATAAGCTGCGTGATAGCGGTCAGTGTACCATAGCTGATCGTACCGAGCAAAATGCCGTAACCGCAGTAGCACACCCCAAAGAGATACATTCCGTTCATCGCAAGCCCGAAGCCGATATTGCAGAAATTGGAGAAATGATTTTTACGCATTCTTGCGGTTTTATGCTGTAACATCTTGTCGCTTGCTTCATCTTCCGTCTGTTGTTCTGTTGCGAAAGAGCGTATCATCATCATACTGCCGATATGCTCTTGCAGGAAGATACGGAGCTTGCCGTCACGCTCCTGCACCTGCTTATGAAGCTTTTTCAGCACTTTTCGGAAAGCATAAGTGAATATAATCAGCAATATTCCGCAGGGCAGTAGAACACAGGCAAACCGCCAGTCAAGTACGATCATCATAATGACCGCACTAATGAGCTTGACCACCATTCCCACCAGTCCGGGGAGTATTTCCACATAGCTGTCAGCGACAACCACCGTGTCATTGGTGAGCCTGTTGAGCCATTCGCCCGAATGGACGGCATTCACATTTGCAAAGTCTTTTCGCAGGATATTGTGCATCAGCCGAGCCTTAAAAATGTTTTCAAAAGTCGCTCTGGACAATTCGTTCAGCCAGCGAATGACCGCCCGCATAACGATCTGAGCCAGTACAAGCAGAACGGTCAGAACCACAAAATGCCAAAATCCTGCCTTATCGTGTGCCGTGGCGTTGTCCACGATATTCCGCAGGAGCAGAGCATACAGCACACCGCTTGCGCCGTGGAGCGCCTGCACCAGCATCAGAGCGAGGATATACAGTTTTTTCTTTTTGGGGACGGCATAGAGCCATTTTATCGCATTATTTTTCATCATTTCAGTTTTCTTTTCAGCCATTTCGGGAAGTGCGTTGCTTTGAGGATAAATGCTCGTATCGGGAATAAATCGCACCACAGGTGAACATACAGCCGATACCACCAATCGTTTATGGGGATTTCCTTGCCATCACGGACAACCGCAGTCAGCACACCGATAATATGACGGTCGGTAATGCCATATTCCTTGTTGTAGCGGTTATCTCCGCATATCACATAATCGTCGGGGCGGACTTTCAGTACCCTATGAAGCACATATTGTCCGCTGTCACGCTTATACAGCGGAACATCGTATTTTTTCAGCCTGCCGTGGGGCTTTTCGATGATAAGAATATCCCTGTCCTGCCGTATAAGAGGGCGCATACTGTCACCGACATTCGTGTAGACGAGCCTGCCGTCACGCTCTATCACATCTTCAAATCTCGCCATTTCATACCCTCATAAGCGATTTTTGCTGCCGAAATATCCATATTACAGCCGAGGCGATAGAGCTTTACGCTGTCTGCAAGCCTGTCCACCAAAGCAAGCGTTTTCGCCATTTTCAGCATATCCGCTGGGCGGTAGACCTGTTGCAGAAGCATTGTATACGCCTGTTCTCTGGTGATCGGCTCGATATGATTTTCGGCAGACCGTGTGAGAATACATATCGCTTTCAGCGGAACAGAAGTGTTTGTGCCGAGCCTGTGCTTGCCATTGTAGGGCGTACCGTAGGCAACAACTCCGCTGTCAGCGATATGCAAAAGCGGTTTATCATCATTCACCATGACTGCACGTTCTCCGAAATACTCCCTCCAAAGCCTTGTATGTGTGGACTTGCCTGTGCCGGATTTTGCCGTGAACAGATAACCCACACCGTCCACAGCCACAACAGAGCCGTGAAACAGAACTGTGTCAAAGTCAAGCATTTTCTCCGCTATCTTGCGGTAAACTGCCAATTCTTCAAGGTAGCTGTCCGAGAAGTGGCGGACAGGAATACCCTCGACCTCGTCCTCACGGGCAGACTTTTCTCTCTCGAAATCTATATCCGCCTGCGTGGTAGTTACCGAATAATCGACATTTTCATCGGTCTGATAGTCGGCGCAGTATTTGTGTACCTCAGCGTGAATTGACGTAACTTCGACCACCTTGTCTGCTATCTTATACCTATTTACCATACTTGTTCACAGCCTTTATTGTTTGTTTCAGTCTGTCACGCCGTTTTATCAGCACCCGACCGCACCGCCAAGCCACACCCACGGGGTACAGCAGAGGGCTTTTCGCCGTGAACGGCACAGATGCCGCCATTTGCTTACGGGGAATGAAGATGCTATGCACCCAAAACGACAGCTTACTCTGGTCTTTCAGCTTCTTTTTGATAGCATTATCGAACGTGCCGTATGTTCCTGCCGTGAGGTAGAAAATCAGCATTTCCTGTTCGCTTTCCGTCAGATCGGGAAGTGTGTCCGAGGAAAATATCTTGACCGCCAATGATCTGCGTTCTTTCTCAAAATCGGCTATTTCAAGCTGTCTGCATTGCTCTGTGATATATTTCCAATCAAGCGATTCGCCCTTGATTTTGCAGTACACATAGCAGTCAAGCAGAGAGCGTATACCCGTACCGCTGCCGTTGTAGTGTTTCCATTCATGGGCAGTCATGTAGACATAGAAATCCTCGTCGGAAAAATGATAGCCGTATTTGCTGCCCTCGTCTGGAATCATGAGCCGTTTCGGATTCTGATAATAAGCATAAAAATCACTTGCAGCCCCGAACAGAAGCGTATGCAGCTCAAAATTCAGCACAGGCGGCTTCATGTACACATCATGGTGTGTTTTGCCGACGCTCTCCGCAGAATAGCCCATTGAAAGCATGATTCTTTTGACCTCTGACTGCTTTGTACTGTCATAGAGCACATCGTTATCCGCCATTTCACGCATACCGTTTGCGGAATATAGTTCTTTCAGTACCGAGCCTTTCAGCGGCATATACCAGATGCCTTGCTTTTCAAAGTCGGAGAGAATAGCTGTGCGCTCCATATCGAGATAGATATTCTTGCGGACAGCCTTCTTGTATGCCTGGTCGAATTGCTTATCATGAACTCCTGCACGTTTCAGGGCAATGCAGACCGCAGCCCGAACCGTGTGAAGCTTCGCAAGCCGATAGAGCCGTTCCAAGTCCATAGCCTGCACCTTTGCTGTATCGGGCGTGATACCGTTCACGGCACAGGACAGCAGATAGATCAGGTCTTTGTAGAGCGTGTTCATTCCTCGATAGCCCCAATGGAACGGAGCTTGCCGATGATATTCGCCACATCACGCTCCACGGTCGGACGGTCTGCGCCTTTGTACTCAGTAAGGAGCTTGTCAACGATAGCTGATTCCGTGGTATCTGATTTCAGGCACTCCACGATAAATGCCGCTGTTTCATTGTTTTTCACGATGCCTTTGAATTTGGTGTCGCTTGTGGAGATCATATAATGCTCACCCTTTGTAACGTGGGTAAGGAATTTCGGGTTTAGTTTCATAGATATTTCCTTTCTTGCCGATAATGGGCAAAACGGCAGGACAGCGTGACCGCCGCCTGCCGTTGCAGTGATTTACCAATCGGGATCGTTGTTATCCTGCTTACCATCACCATTGGAAGTTGTGATAACATCCTCGGTATCGAAAACCGTGATCTCCATTTCAGGAGCAACATAGGGCTTTCTCTCGTCCATTTTTATACCTCCTTATTCGCTGAAGCTGTTGTAGCTGCCTTCCTGTACATCGGAATAGATCAGATAATTGTTTGTGCCGTCGGTCACGATGATGAAGCCTCTTGCATAGACCACACCGTCACGGCGGTCACCAATGTAGACCTCGATCCAGTCGGTGGTTTCGGTATCAGTGTTCTGTGCAGCAAACTCTCTTACCTTATCCATCAGAGCTGTTGCTTCTTCATCGGTAAAGCGGAGGTTTGCATCTGCCTTGCCGTCGCTGAATGCGGCAATATTCATACCGTAGAGGATACCGTGCTGTACGACCGTGTAATTGGAATTATCCATATTCACAGCAAAGCGGAAGCCGACATAATCTCTGTCTGTACCGTTATATGTGTTGTCGGTCACAGCGTAGCCCTCGCTGAAAGTGATGAAGCCGCTTGCATCGAGCCACATTGCTGTGAGCGTAGTCTCCGCTGTTACGGGCGTTTCAAAATCGTAAGCATTCACGCCGTCAGCAGTCCAACCGAGGAAGATCGCACCGTTCTTTGTGGGAGCTTCGGGAGCAGTCAGCTTTGTGCCGTGTTCAACTGTTGCGCTATCGCCGTACTGCGCACCGTCCACCATGTAGGTGACAGCATAGGTGTTGATCGCAAATGTGCCTGTTATCTCGATATTGCTTGCAGGCATCGTTGTGTAGGAAGTCTGCCAGCCGCTGAACGTATATCCCTCACGGGTAGGAGCATCGATCAGAGCAATCGAATCGCCGTAACTTACGGTCTTTGTATCATATACCTCGCCGTCCACCTTGTAGGTGATTGTGTAGGTTTTTGCTGTGCTGTTGAACTGAGCTGTATAGGTCACATTGCCCGAAACAGTTGGCAGGGCATTGGCGGCGTAAGTATTCGTGCCGTCACTCCAACCGCTGAAAGTATAGGAATACTGTGCGGTTGCTGCCTTTGTCGGTGTTGCACCGTCATAGGACGGAGCAATACCATAAGGTACATTTGTATCGGTTTCAAGTGTAGTATCACCGTTTTTCCATGTGACTGCGTACTTGTTGATAATGAACGAACCCGTGATAACAACATCTTCATCGGGCATTGTCGCAGGGATTTCGCTCCAACCGCTGAATGTGTAGCCTGTTTTCGTAGGTGCTTCACGGGCTGTCAGAGCCGTACCGTATGCAACGGTATCAACAGCACCGTAAACTTCGCCGTCCACCTTGTAGGTAACAGTGTGCTTGTTTGCTTCCCACTTCGCATACAGCGTGACCGTATCATTGTTTACGGCAGTCAGATTGCTGACCTCCGCACCGTCTGCATATTCCACCGCACCGTTTGCAGAAGTCGCCCAGCCTGCGAAATGATAGCCTGTCGGGGCTGTAAACCCGTTTGCTGTCAAATCCTGTGCCGTGCCACCGGTGAAACTCTGATTGTCCATTGAGCCTGTCGCATCATTGCTGTTCTTATTGAAAGCCACACTATATGTTATTGCTTCAAACTCTGCCGTTACTGTTACATTATCCGCAGGCATTGTGAACGAGTAAACGCCGTTGACAGGCTCGATTTCAGTATTGCCGACTTTTACGCTCTTTACAGTATATCCTGTATCGGGAATAACATCAAGCGTTACTGATTCTCCATAGTTTGCTGTTGTGACGATTGCATCGCCAACCTTTGCGGAAATCGTACCATGATCTGCGGTCTTGCTGATAGTATATCCTATTGCTTCAAACTCCGCTGTTACCGTAACATTGCTGTCGGGCATAGTGAACGAATAAACGCCATCGACAGGGGTGATCTCGTCACCATCGACCCAAACTCTCTTTACGGCATAGCCCGCATTGGGAGTTACGGTCAGCGTGACTGTATCATTTTCTTTGGCATAAAGCGGATCTGCTGTTACAATACCGCCGATTGCAGGACTTACATTAACGCTGTATGCTGAGTTGTCACGCACGAAATAACCTGATGTCGGGGCAACCGTTGTAGCACCTGTTACCTCACCCAGTTCACCGTCATCGTTAAGCACCATAATATTGAAATCAGCCGATGTGAACGATTTTGGCTCGTATGCTCCTGTTAATGTCCACAGACCATATTCATCAGTGACTGTTTTATTACCGCCGTCGTAGCCCTCGGTAAAGATATTGACACCTGAGCCGCCATTATCGATGTACCAATACTCCGGTTCATCGTCAGGTACGTAGATGTACGGCGTGTTGGCTTTCATTGTGGTCACTTCTTTGGTTAACTTTGGCTCCCATTTGCTTGTCTCCGTGCTCAGCTGGAGACCCTGGAACTCATAGAAATGACCTGTCAGACCGTCGCTGGAGCCACTCTTCTTGAAGGAGCTCTTCGTGAAGTTGAACGGCATCATCACCGTCACGGGCTTTCCATTGGTGAACGTGCGTTTGTAGCGCAGTAAGGGCACCCACAGTTCCGTCGTGATGTCGGGAATGCCGAGGGGCTTGTCGTCGTACACAATGTTGTAACTCTTCCCACCGCCATAGTCATACGTCTCCACCAGGTCGCCGTATGTCGGCGTGTAGTACTTGCCGTCGAAGACCATGGTGTGACCATACACCTTCAGGAAGCCGTAGGCGGTCGTCGGGTCGCCGAAGTGGGCGAAGTTGGTGGGGGCATCGGTCGATTCCACAGCGGGCGAACCTTGCTTAAGTCCGCGTGTGCCGACGTAGAAACAGTTAGTCAGTTTGCCCTGGCCTTGATTGTTGATGCGGTGGAAGAACGTGCTGTTCTTGTTATTGTCATGTCCCCACAGCAGTTCGTGCCTGCCGCCGTTGTTGTCGTACTGGCCTTCGATGAAGAGGCAGTCGGTGAGATCAACATACGCATACTCCGACAGGCAGCCAATGAAGCCGCCGCAGCCGTAGGTCGTGCCAGAATAGTTCGGGTTGTAGATGAGTCCGTCATAGACTGTGCCCGTAATGCGGCATTCTTGACCGTATGTCGTGTAGTGTATGTAGCCCACGATGCCGCCGATTCCGACATTCGCACTGAGAGTGTTGCTGTCAAAGGTTGTACTAATCTGGGTGCTCACGTGGCAGTTCTCAATGTTGAGATTACCCTCTGAACTACCAACCAAACCGCCTAAGTAGGAATTGACACCACCCTCAATCAGTCCCGTCACATGGAGGTTGCGGATGGTTGCACCATTTATGTTCTGGAATGGTGCCGTATACATTGCATCGGCAGTGCGGTTGAATGTCAACGTCTTACCCTTGCCGTCGAATGTTCCTTTGAAAGGATGTGTAGTACCTGCCATAGTCGATACGGTGATGTTATCGGCAAGCTCTACAGTCTTGCCGTTGAAGGCATCGAGTGACGCATCATACTGCATAATCTGACAGAAGTAATCCCAGCCATCGGCATTTTTGATTATGTAGGTGTTGCCGTCCTGCGTAAAGTTGGAATTCGCCGGGAAATTGAACGTAGCACCTATGGTGACGTTCTCATTGGGCATCGTAAATGTATAGGTATTGTCGCCGTTGTCGGTGATGCCGTTACCGAGGCTCAGACTCGTGTTGTCACCCGTTACAGTCAGCGCTTCTACGCTCTCGCCCATTTTGGGAGTAAAGGCTATGGTTATTGTATCCCCCTCAACTCCTCCTTTGGGGGTTAAGCTAAACTGCTGATAATCGTTGAAAACCATTTTCCCCTCTGCCACTTGGAAGTCCTTGCTCATGACATAGTCCGTTCCATTTATCTTAATAGTGGCAGTCACTGTATAATTTCCTACAGAACGTGGAGGCGAAGTATTATCTGCTCCGGTATCATTGTTGTGGTAGTTGAATGTGCAAGTAGCATTAAGTTGCGTGTCAGTATTGAAATCTGTCAATGAAGGTGTCAGCGTGGCGCTGAATGCAGTCGATGGGGAATAATAGCTAAATACACCATCTTCTGCATTGAGTGTCAGTGTGTATTTATGATTAGCTCCGCCATATAAAGCATTATGGTCTGCGTCGTCGCTATTGCAAGTGGCAGTAAGGACATTATCATTTACAGAAATATTGGAAGAATCAAAACTGTGTCCAGCATCTGGTTCTGCCGCTGGAACATAGGACAATGTGAGAATAGAATTCGTTCTACCATATGTTGGATGATAAGATCCAGAAAAACTAAAAACGGTATTTCCAATATCTTGATCGCCTTCAAACCAGATCGTCAGTGGATTATTTTCGTCCACGTCAATACCTACACTTGTAAAGTTTGCCGTAAATGGTACGCCATCCGACTTCGATTCAAGGTAGTCATTACCATTGATCTGCATCAGCGATGTATTGTTACCATTTTTTGTGCCAACATACATCTTAATTATTTCCGGAATCCCTGGATCATGTTGAAAAACCAAATTGGTCATTTTTAATCCGGTTACCTTCCCCTTGATGTTCGGAAAAGTAACTACACATCCACTGCTTAGAGGGTTGTTAAACGACGCATATCCGAATGAAGAATATCGCTCTGAAATAGAATTAGACCAAAACAACCCTGTTCCGCTATTCCAAGTATAACGCATCGTTTTAGTGTGAGAATCGGTCATCAGCTCGGCAGTATTGCCATTGATAACACAGTTCGTATTATTCGTTTCTGATAAGCCTTTAGCTTGCGACAATCCACCTTCCATCCTCCACGATACATCTATTTTCTCTGATACTTCCTTAAACTGCAATTCGCTAAGTAGAAAACCTGCGTTGCCTGGTGTTGCTTCAAAACGGAAATACCTATAGGCATTCATGTTATCTTCGATACTGTATTCCTTTGATCTAATATCGTTTGTAGGAAGCTGGTTAGAGCCGCTGTTGGTAGCTGTAGCAATCGTTGTCCATTCATCAGTCTTATTTAGTTTTGCTTTGATCGTCCACGAGGAGGGATTACGTCGATAATAACTATAATATGTATCATCGAGATTCCAGAGAACATACTTTTTCGGTACAAAAGCACGGGAGTAGTGGAACTCCACATAAGGGGTTCCCTCGGTAAGCTCATACAAAGTGTTAGTATTGCCGTCAACCAAGTTACCGTAGTCTTTGTTTCCTGACAAGTTCGTTGCCTGCCCTCCATCAACGATAGGAACTTCTCCAATCAAATCGTAAATCACTTGATCTTCAGCATTTGCAATGATTACAGAATCCTCAAATAAGCCATCGAAAACGCTACCTTGCGGCAGTCCGGTTCCAACCATCAACAGCGCTAACGTACTCGCTGTCAGCCGTTTCAGTTTGCTTTTCATATTCTTCCTCCTTTATAAATACAACAAAAGCGCACCCCACGGGACATAGTTATCCCATAGAGTACGCTTCTATAATCGTATGAAATTGTGAAAAGGGCGCAGTTATGCTTGCTTGCTTGCTTGCTTGCTTGCTTGCGCATTTGCTTATGTGTGATAAAGAAGCAATAGAAGTGCAAAAAATTTTGCCGTTCCTATCCGACACTTGGCCATTGTGTCGGATAGGTCGGGCGGTTATTCGGGCAAGTCAATCTTGCCGACAAAGCTGTAATAAATCTCAATGTCCTGCCTGCGGGTGCCGTTCTCATCATAGCTGCACTCATGCACCACAATTTTCTCGATCATTTCCCGCAAGAGAGTGGGGGTCAGTTCTTCAAAGGCAAGGTGCTTGCGGACAATGCCCATAAATTTCTCGGCGTTGACGGTAGCTGCCTGTGACTTGTCCAGTTCGGCTTGCAGGGCGGCGGCTCTCTTTTTCAGCTCCGCTTGCTCGGCTTCGTAGTCAGCCGACAGTTCCATGAAACGCTCATCGCTGATTTTGCCGTTTACATTGTCCTCATACAGCCGCTTGATAATGCGGCTGATTTCAGAAATGCGTTCCTGCGCCTGTTCAAGCTGCTTGATGGCTGCGGCGGTCTTTCGCTTGCCGCCGATCTCGTTCTGCTGGACAAGTAGTTTCACAAACCGGCTCTCATGCTTGGCTGCGTATTCGGTCACTTGCCGGAGATTTGCCAGGACACCAGCGGTCAACAGATCGGTGCGGATAAAGTGCGCCGTACAGTTGCGGGTGCGCTTCTTGTAGCTGCCGCAGATGTAGCAGTCCTGTTTGCGGTCTTTGTTCTGATACCGCTGCTGATACAGCACATGGCCGCAGTCGGCGCAGAACAAAATCCCGGAGAACAGCCCCACTTCATCGTAGCGGTTCGGGCGTTTGCGCTGTTTGCGTAACTCCTGCACCCGTTCCCATGTTTCCTTGTCGATGATCGGCTCATGGTGGTTCTCGAAAATGGCCTGCTTCTCGACGGGGTTCTCTATGCTGTGCTTGACCTTATAAGAAGGCTTTTCCGTTTTGAAGTTCACCAGACATCCGGTGTACTCTCGGTTTTCGAGGATATGAACGACGGTGTTGGTCGCCCATTTGCACTCATAGCCTGGGTGATAACGGCGGGTGCTGCCTGTCCGCTGATATTCCAGCGTCCCCGGCGTGGGGATTTGCTGCTCCGTCAGCATACGGGCAATCTTGGTCGGGCCGTTCCCGGCAAGGCAAAGCTGGTAAATCTGCTGCACCACCGGGGCGGCTTCCTCGTCTATAATAAAATTCTCGTCCTCGTCCATCACATAGCCGTAAACCGGCTTGCTGGTAACAGGCTTGCCGCTCATGCCTTTTGACTTTTTCACTGCCTTGATTTTCTTGCTCGTATCTCTCACCAGCCATTCATTGAACAGATTTCGCAGCGGGGTAAAATCGTTGTCCATGCCCTCGCTGGCACTGTCCACATTATCGTTGACAGCGATAAAACGCACACCCTTTTGAGGGAACAGCATTTCCGTGTAAAACCCTACCTGCAAGTAGTTTCGCC
>ERZ506427.595-NODE-595-length-18565-cov-5.369260_pt1 | contig 18565 bp, 15 predicted proteins | sample MGYA00513666_ERZ506427 | MGnify/ENA metagenome assembly ERZ506427
TTACGTGTGGGCAGTGGTGCGGCGGATGCATCTGCGCCTCCGTACATTCTATGGCTGTGTGCGGGGCTTATTCCTTGGTTCTTTATGCAGGATATGCTAGGGGCGGGTATTGATGTAATGCATCGATACCCTTACTTGGTTAATAAGATCAAGTTCCCCCTCAGCGCCATTTCTGCCATCTACGTCAGCGCAACCATGCTGGTGCAACTGATGCTCATGGTTGCTCTGTTTGTTATCTATGCTGCTTGTGACATGCAGCTCGATATGTATCTGCTGCAAGTTCCCATTCTGCTTGTTCTCATGTTCGTGTTTTGGGATTTGGTTTCCATTCTGTTCAGCCATCTTTCGGCTATCAGCAAAGACGTAAAGAACCTGATGAATGCTATGTCTACCCCGTTTTTCTGGCTTTCAGGCGTTATCTTCGACGTGAAAAGCGTTCCGCTGGATTGGCTGCAAGGCATTATGGCGTTCAATCCCATTACCTTCTTCGTAACTTCGTTTCGCGGTGCGTTCTACGACAAAACGTGGTTCTGGAACGACCCTATGCTCTGCGGCGGGTTTGCAGTGGTGTTCGTAATTACCCTGGCGCTGGCGGTGCTGGTGTACAAAAAGCTCAACGAAGAGGTGGCCGATGTCCTCTAACGAACAAAAGCCCAATCTCGGTGACGCAAAGAACCTGCATAAAACTAGTGTGAGCAACGAAGTGGTAATTCGCTTTAGCCACGTAACTAAAACCTACAACCTGTACAAGAATGACAAAGCGCGCTTCTTGGGTATCTTCAACTATCAAAAGAAGGGCATGTTCCTTGGCAGCGTGAATGCCAGCGACGATCTTTCCTTTGAAATCAGAAAAGGCGAAGCGGTGGCTTTTTTGGGCCGCAATGGTGCCGGTAAAAGCACGGCGTTGAAAATGGTTACGGGCGTTACCCACCCTACCAAGGGCACGGTGGAAGTAAAGGGTCGCGTAAGTGCACTGCTAGAACTTACCGCCGGTTTTGATATGCAGCTAACGGGGCGCGAAAATATCGCACTTCGTGGGCAGATTCTCGGTCTTTCGCGCAGCGAAATCGGCGAAATCGAGCCTAAGGTTATCGATTTCGCCGAGCTGGGCTTGTATATCGACCAGCCCATGCGCACGTATTCTAGCGGCATGAAGGCGCGCCTGGGCTTTGCCTTTGCGGTTGCTATCGACCCTGAAATACTGGTGGTCGACGAAGCCCTCTCTGTGGGCGATCGTGCATTTCAGCGAAAATGCATCGCCCGCATTCGTGAAATAATGATGGATGAAAACGTAACAGTGCTGTTCGTAACCCATGCCAGTGCCACGGCAAAGGAATTTTGTAGCCGTGGTCTGGTGCTTGACCACGGCAAATGCGTGTACGATAGCACTATTGAAGATGCTACGGCATACTACGAGAAAAACTACTAGGAGCTGGCCATGTCAGATAAGCAGAATGTGTTTGCCGCAATATTGGCCGGGGCTCCGGTACGCGAATGGGCAACCCCGAAAAGCCTAAGCAGTACCTTATGTTGGGTTCGAAGCCCATTATTGTGCACACCATTGAAAAGTTCTGCGCATCGAATTTGTTCGATGCCGTGCTGGTGTTGTGCCCTGCGGCATGGGTTCAGCAAACGCGCGACATCATAAAGCGCTACGCTCCTGAATGCAGCAACAGCGTTGTAGTTATTCCCGGCGGCGGAACTCGTAACGATACTGTCCGCGATGCCGTTTTGTACCTGTGTGAAAACTATGAGGTAAACGAAGAAACCGTGCTTGTTACTCACGATGCGGTACGTCCCTTCGTTTCCCATCGCATTATCAGGGAAAACCTCCAGGCAGCGCGCGAGCATGGCGCTTGCGACACCGTTATCCCCGCAACCGACACTATTGTTCGTAGCGAAGACGGCGAGTCCATCGCAGAAATTCCCAATCGCATTTCTCTGTACCAGGGGCAAACGCCTCAGTCGTTTAACCTGCTGCAGCTGAAAGAACTCATGGAAAGCCTTACGCGCGAAGAGGAGATAATTCTCACCGACGCTTGCAAGGTCTTCGTCCTTCGAGGCAAAAAGGTTGCCTTAGTGCGCGGCGATGTGGCAAACATGAAAATCACCTACCCTCAGGATATGCGCATTGCATCGGCGCTGATAGGGGAGTAGCTAATGCTCAATTGCGTTTACAGACTTGTTGCTCCACGGGTTTTCGAACCCGTGCAGGTTGATGTGCCTGCAAGCGCTTCGTGCGTGTACGTGCGCCCAACCCATCTTTCCATTTGCAATGCCGATGTGCGCTATTACCGTGGCGCTCGCAGTGCGCAGGTGCTGGCGGAAAAGCTGCCCATGGCATTGATCCATGAAGCAATAGGCCGTGTTGTTTCAGACCCCACCGAAACATTCGAAGTAGGGAGCAGGGTGGTAATGCTCCCAAACGCCCCCTGCGAAACGGACGAAGTAATTGCGGAAAACTATCTGCGTTCTAGCAAGTTCTGCGGAAGCGGCTTCGACGGCTTCATGCAAGAGCTGGTTGCGCTGCCTCCGCAACGCGTGGTGGCTCTGCCCGACAACGTAAGCATGGAGGTGGCGGCATTCACCGAATTGGTAAGCGTGGCCGCCCACGCTATAGCGCGTTTCGACATCATTGCTCATTCTCACCGCACCCGCGTGGGTGTATGGGGCGATGGCAATTTGGGCTTCATTGTTTCGCTACTTCTTAAAACGTGGTTTCCCGACATGCACGTATGCGTGTTCGGTCGAAATAGCTATAAGTTGAACGACTTTACTTTCGTAGATGAAACCCAGCTTTCCTACAGCGCTACACCCCACAATGGCGGGCTAGATCACGCTTTTGAGTGCTGTGGTGGCGAAGGCTCGGCTGCTGCTATTAGTCAAATCATCGACATGGTGAAGCCCGAAGCTACGGTTTCCCTTCTGGGTGTTTCCGAAAATCCCGTATCCATCAATACGCGTATGGTTTTGGAAAAGGGCCTGCGCTTTTTCGGTAGTAGCCGAAGCGGTAGGGCTGATTTTGTGAAGGTTGCCTCTTTGTACGAACGGTACCCAGAGGTTCCTAAGTATCTTGAGTCGTTGGTCGATACGGTAATTGATGTGCGGACCATTGCAGACATGAGCTCCGCCTTCGAGGCCGACCTGCGAAAAAGCGCGGGCAAAACCATCATGAAATGGAACGTGTAGGCTATGGCTGCATCTAAGGCAAAAGGGGCAGCAGCTATCGTTGCCCGTTCGGTATTTAATGGTCTGTATCGCCTATTCTGTTTGTTGGGCCGGAAAAACGAAGTGCTGTTCGTTTCGCGCAAGGCAGACGAACCTTCGTACGACTACCTTGAGTGCGGCGCTGCCTTTAAACGCCGTGGCCTGGAACCCGTATATTTGTCGCAGCATTTTAAAGGCTCTTCGACGGTGGCATATTCGAAGCTGGTATTTAAAGAGCTGTATCACCTGGCACGATGTAGGGTATGCGTCATCGATCGGTATGACCCGGTAGTTAGCTTGCTGAACTTCAAGTGCGAATCTGTGGCGGGTAGTAAGGCGGGAAATAACGAGCTTCCTGTAGAGCCAGTGGTAATCCAGCTGTGGCATGCGTTTGGGGCCTTCAAAAAATTTGGCTGCCAGTCGTTAGATGTTGCGGAAGGCCATTCAGCAGAGGAAGCCCGGCAGTTTTCGATCCATCGCAACAATTCATGGGTAGTGTGTTCCGGTGAAGGAGCGCGTGCGGCGTTTGCCGAAGCGTTTGATTGCCCCATAGAGCGCGTGGTGCCCATTTCGCGTCCCGAATACCATAAGCTGCTCGAACTGAAGCACCAGGCTAGCTCTGCGACTACGGAGGGCTCCAAGCCCGTTGCCCTATTTGCTCCTACCATCAGGAAGTACGATAAGGCTGCAAACCCCTTTGCCGCCCTCAAGGCTAGTGGATTCGGCAAATCCGTTGCACGCCCATATGGTATTTCGTGGTCCGACCACCCGTTAACCTCAGGCGGTGATGCCAAGGGTGATGTGCCTGCTGGCTTGCTTTCTTGCCAAATGGTGGTAACCGACTATTCGTCCATCGTGTATGAGGCGTACTTGTTGGGAAAAATGGTGCTGTTCTATGCTCCCGACATTGCGTATTACCGCACCTCGCCTGGGCTGAACGTTGATCCTGAAGAGAAGTGCCCCAGTTTGGTGGCGCACACCGAGGACGAATTAGGCAGCAAGCTTTCCGCGTGGCTTGCTAACCCCGGTGAATATCCGTGGGCTGAAATGAAACGCTTCGTGGGCACATCGTTTGTGGGCTCGGGCTGCAATCCCGCCGAAGACCTTGTGGTGTTTGTGGGGGCAACGTATCCCGGCTTATACTGCCAGTCCGAAGCAGCTGGAGCGCCTGCTTGCGTGTAGCTTTCTTTGTACGATAGGTGCGTTGAGGAACAGCATGTTATCTGTAATACGATTTATAAAACGAAAAACAAAAAGAGCCATTAAGGATGTAACGCTTTCGTGCTTCTTTCCATTGGCTTATCGTTATTTCGCCAGAAAGCCAGTGGCTGAAGGACGCGTTCTGTTTTTGGAGACCAAGGAACAGGATATGCCTGACAGCTTCGAATTGCTGTATCGACGGCTTGCAGATGACCCATCTAAAAAGCCGCGATTCATTTCCTTGGCGCAGAACCATGTGTCGTACATGCAGTATTTACAGAACTGCGTCCATGCGCTGCATGATATTTCCCGTGCCGAGGTGGTTGTGCTTTCCGATGCTTCTGACCTGGTTAGCTGCATTAAGATGCGCTCAGAAACCAAGGCAGTTCAACTGTGGCATGCTTGCGGTGCTTTTAAGAGATGGGGCATGAGCACAGCCGAATTGAAGTTCGGCGGCAGCAGGGAAGATCTGTTGCGGCATCCCTTCTACAAAAACCTTTCGTTGGTTACGGTTAGTAGCCCTGAGGTTGTGTGGGCATACGAGGAAGCCATGATGCTGCAGGATAGCCCAGGCGTGGTGCAACCCATTGGGGTTAGCCGTACCGACAAATTTTTTGACCTGAGCTTTCTTGAGGGGGCGCGCCAGCATGCTGAAAAGGCGGTGCCTGCGATAAAGGGCAAAAAGGTGATTCTGTATGCTCCGACCTTTCGCGGGAGGGTTGCTTCGGCAAAAGGCCCCGATCAGCTGGACGTCGACCTGATGCGCCGCCGCCTTGGTAAGGAATACGTACTCCTAATAAAGCATCACCCCTTCGTGAAAGAGCTGCCGCCCATCCCTGATTCGTGCAGGGACTTTGCCTTCCAAGTAAGCGGCGATCTTCCTATCGACGAGCTTTTGGTTGTTGCCGATGTGTGCGTGTCTGACTATTCGTCGCTGGTGTTCGAGTATTCTCTCCTTGGTCGCCCTATGATATTCTACGCTTATGACCTGGGAGATTATGACGATTGGCGTGGTTTCTACTACGATTACAACGAGCTAACGCCTGGTCCTGTGTTCGAAGACAGTGAAGCGGTGGTTGACTATCTGGAACACGTGGAGGAGCGGTTCGATGTTGGCGTGGTCGAAGCTTTCCGCAACAAATTTATGAGTGCCTGCGATGGTCGCTCGACCGAGCGGATTTATGAGTGGGCGTTCCAGCGTCAAGGTTGATGGCGGCAAGCCACAATGCTCGTCAATTAAATTAATTTAACGTTGCGTAATAGCTGTATAGAGAGCAAGGACAAAGAGTGAATAATATTCTGGTTACGCGATCCTCGATGCCTCCTTTGAGCGAGTATGTTGATGAGATCTCATCGCTTTGGGATTCCCATTGGCTGACGAATACGGGAGAGAAGCATCGGCTTTTCGAAAAAATGCTCAAAGAAAAACTCGGTGTTGACAATTTGGCTCTTTTTGTGAATGGGCACAATGCGCTTGAATGCATAATTGAAGCTATGGGGTTAAAGGGGGAGGTAATTACGACTCCGTTTACTTTTGCTTCGACCGTTCATGCCATCTCCCGCAAGGGATTGATTCCTGTTTTTGCCGACATTAAGTACGACGACTTTACCCTTGATCCGAAATCGATTGAAGAAAAAATAACCTCTAGGACATGCGCGATTATCCCTGTTCACGTTTATGGTAATCTTTGCGACATTGATGCGATAAAAGAGATTGCGGAAAAACATGGATTGAAAGTTATCTACGATGCTGCCCACGCTTTCGGTGTGGCGCGCAATGGCGTTTCTGCTGCATGCTTCGGTGATGCTTCGATGTTTAGTTTCCATGCCACAAAAGTATTCAACACGGTAGAAGGCGGAGCTGTTTCTTTCAAGGATGAGAATCTGTATCCGCTGATTAATCAATGGAAAAATTTTGGAATCGTTAACCCAGAGAGCGTTGAATACATAGGCGGAAACGCAAAGATGAATGAGCTGTGTGCCGCTATGGGCATATGTAATCTAAGGCACCTTGATGACGAAATTTCAAAGAGAAAAAAAGCAGCTGAGCGCTATTGGGAGAGGTTGAACAATATCGATGGTCTCAAGATCGTTGTTCCCGCCAATAAAGCCGAGCATAACTATGCGTATATGCCGGTGCTTTTTGACCCTGAATTATTTGGGGCAAGCCGCGATGAAGTATTTGCTTCTCTGGGTAAAGAGGGGATAGGCGCCAGAAAGTATTTCTATCCTCTCGTGAATGATTACTCCTGTTATAGAAGTGTCTATTCGAGCCTTGAAACCCCCGTGGCTTCTTTAGTTGCTTCTCAGGTTCTGACTTTGCCTTTGTATGCAGATCTTTCCATCGAGGATGTTGATAGGATATGCGATGTTGTTCTTTCTGCTGGGAGGGGGAAGACGCGATGAAAACTATTTTGTTGCTAGGTGGCTCTACACAGCAGATAATCGCAATAAAGAAGGCTCATCAGATGGGGCTGCGGACTGTTCTATGTGACTATTTGGAAGATAATCCGGGGCAGCATCATGCGGACGCATTTTACCTCGTTAGTACGACCGACAAGGAAGCTGTGCTTCGCGTTGCGGAAAAGGAAAGGATTGATGCGGTCGTAGCTTATTCCTCCGACCCTGCGGCTCCGACTGCTGCATATATTGCTGAGAAGTTGGGTTTGCCTGGCTTACCGTATTCGACAGCGTTGGATTTTTGTGAAAAACACCGGTTTCGCTCGTTCCTCAAGAGGAATGGTTTTAACTATCCTCGGTCCTGCACTTTTGACGAGTACGGCTCAATCGATGGGGGCAATCTCTCTTCTATGAGGTTCCCTCTGATTGTTAAGCCCACTGACTCATCTGGCAGCAAAGGCGTCACGATCGTTCGCGAGCAAGATCTGCTTTCAGCTGCATACAAGGAAGCAAGGGCCTACTCTCGCAACGGGATTGTCATAGCGGAAGAATTTATAGAGCGGAACCACGCCCATGTTATTGAGGCTGAGCTTCTTGTGGAGCAAGGGAAGGTTGTTACCTGGGGCTTGATTAACAGCATCCGGGATACCGTATCGAATCCGCTCCTTCCTGCCGCATATAGCTATCCTTTGGAGTTAACCGACGAACAAAAAAATACTGTAAAGAGTGAAATTGAAAGACTTGTTTCTGCTAGCGGTATGGCATCTGGGGCTTTTAATATTGAGATGATCATAGACAAGGCGGGCCGCTTGTTCTTTTTGGATGCAGGACCGCGTAATGGCGGCAACATGTTGCCCGATTTTGTTTCAATGATCTCTGGTGGCGATGTCATTGCGTCCACTGTCGCCTTAAGCTTTGGTGAAGCTCTGGGGAAAGAGGTCTATCTGGATGGAGACGCTGGAGGTAGTTGGGGTCTGGTTGTTCTTCACTCTTCTTCTTCGGGAAAGTTCGTCTCGATAAAATATACGGAAGCAATCAAGGAAAGTATCCGGCAAGAGTATCTATTCGTTAGCCCCGGAGACAAGGTGCGCCCCTTTTCGACATGCAATGATTTACTGGGGCTTTTGTTCCTTGAATTTTGCAACGAGGAGGAAAAGCGTTTGGTTATGAACGACCTTAGCTCACATGTTGAGGTTGTTGTTGATTAGATACTGTTTGGTAGGTTTTGTTGAAGTATTTGCACTTGATTCCCCCAAGTGAGCGCATGCTTGCAACTTGGGTGCGCTTTATGAGAGATAATTTCTCAGATAATGACGAGCATTGCTTTATGTCATTAAGGAAGGTTCCCAAGGGCGAGCTGTCTTTCTTTGAGGCAGATGATATGGATGCCTTGAAGGGAAAGGGGCTAAAAAGGCTTCGTGCCCTAAGGAAAAAGATAAAGGAATACGATCAAGTTATCTGGTATAGCTTTATCGTGCCGCATAGGTACGCATTATTTCTGTCTCTTCATCCTCTAATACAAAAAAAATCAACTTGGATTGTATGGGGGATGGATCTTCATAATTGGAAGGTGTCGGGTAAGTCGCTATCCTCCACTGTGAAAAACATTGTTCATGCTATTGCCAGAAAAAGGTTCAATACTGTTATTTGTCTTGAGGATGACGACAAGGCAAAATACCAGAGCGATTTTGGCAAAAAAGCTACCTGTATCAGGGCAAATCTCCCCATGAATAAAGATTCTCTTTGCGAATTGGAGGGAATGAAAAGGGCTGAACGGCGTTCTAACGGCAGGACTTTTATTCAGATTGAGCATAATGCCCATAGCTTCAACAACCATCTCAAGATTATTGATAGCTTGAAATCGGTAGATTCCGACTCCTTTGAATATTATCTTCCTCTTGCTTACGGCACTAAGAAAGATTGGGGAGGGAATCCGGAGGGTTACCGTGATTTGGTTGCCGATACTTCATTTGATGCGTTCGGAGAAAGATCGCATCCTCTTTTTTCCATGATGCCAATAGAAAATTACAACAGGTTCCTATGGAATATGGATATAGCAATCTTTGGATCCTCTAGGCAGAACGGGTTAGGCAATGCATTGCGCCTTCTTTATGTTGGAAACAAGGTATTTTTGCCAAAAGAAAACCCGACATATAAACGACTTGCCTCCATGGGCCTTCCCGTTTTTGCGACAGAAGATATTTCAGGAATGAGCCGTGAAGAGTTTTTGAGGCCCCCTGACCGCGAGTCGGTCGAACTAGTTGGTGATTGGGTAATGCGTTCTTACTATCCTGACAACCTGGTTCATATGTGGAAGCACGTATTTGCCGTGATCGAGGGTCGTGAGTCTGAGAAAGATTATGAGGCGATTGCCCACAAGGGTGGTTTTTTTGTGGCTAGGCCAGAACCTTCCCTAGACGTTCCAGTTCGCAAAGAGAGCATCCTGAACATGAAGCCTTATATTTGGCCGAACAAGCATAGGATTTCTTGTGGATACTCATACATAGTGGGAGGGGATCGCACTGCATATGCGCTCATCAATCCAGTTATGCACATGAGCTCAGGATTGTATCTTAAGGGCATTGTTGGCCTTGATGACGAGATTAAAGATGATGTCCTCAATGATTTCTGTGTTGGTAGCTTGCTCCATCATTTTCCATTTGGCGATAATGATCGATTTATTGTTGCCGAGCTGGCCCCTTTGAAGAGAAAGCGAATATGGCAAGCGCTTGAAGCTGATGGCGCTTGCCTCGAGCCCCTAATTGCGTCTACTGCGCTGACTGGATACAAGGTTGATATCGGGGATGGTTCTGCTATTGCGCCATATTCTTCTATCGGTTCTGGCTCGACTGTAGGCAAGGGAGTTTGGATTGGCATGAATTCTCATGTTGGCTCCAATTGTAAGATAGGAGACTGGAGCGTTATTGGCGACAACGTGGTTATCGCTGATAACACGGTTATTGAACCGGGAACTTTCCTTGAATCGGGAAGCAAGATTTCAAGCACCAATTGCGTTTGCTAGTTTTGGACGGAGCTCATCCACCGGTTTGTTTCGCCAGCGGATGAGCTCCGCTCTTTGTTATTGGGCTTCGTAGTAATCGTAGATGTCGGAAATGGTGCGGCTGACGGGGTATTCCATTGGGCTGTTGAAATCGGAATAGAACAGTTCGCTAGATATGCTTGAATTGAGAGCGGCATTTCTGGTTGTACGGTAAGAGAATATAGGCGCATATCCTCTTCTCGACCCCTCTTGTACTACTTGGTTGGTGATTGCCTCTAGTGTAGCCCCTTGGTCTTTGGGTCCAATGTTGTACACCTTGTGCCACTTGGATGGATCGCTGTGAGCAATGGCAGCTAAGGCCGACGCTGCGTCTCTGACATCCATGAATCCAAATTGCCTTTTGGGGTCGTTGGCATTGAAGGGTTTCCCAGCGACAATGTGATCAACGAAGTAATTAATAAATCGCTGTGTATATTTGGGTCCTATCAGGCTTGCTAAACGAATCTGGGAATAAAAGATGTTGCTGCATGATGCCTCACAAAGGAGTTCTGTGGCGTACTTTGCGAGCGCATACCTGCTTTCGGGATGTGGTGCGTCGCTTTCTGTTGCCGCTCTTTCGCGTAGCTGAGAGTAGACGCTTTGCGATGAAACATTTATAAGGCTACAGGATTTTTTATTCGCGGTTTGAAAAATCGATTTTGAGTAGTTTAAACCCGAAGCCAAATCGGCTTCGCTTTCTGAGCGGGGAAAGGCACAATGAATGATAGCGTCGATTCTCGCATCTGCCAGCCTGTCAATCTGTTTCCTGTCAAGGTAGGTTAGCCCTGAGTCGCTGTTATGAGATGATTCGATTAGTTTCGCGTTTGACGAAATCGCGATGACCGAATCTCCCTTTTCGAGGAGCTTGGCCGTTAGTTCGCTTCCTAAGACGCCGCCTGCTCCTGTTATGGCTACCCTGAGTTTCATTTATGCGACCTTTCTATTCGAGGCCTTCAAGCCTTGAATGATCAAATTTAATTACGAGACTTTCACCTTGCTCGTTAAAAACATTAACAGCATTATTGATTCGGCAAATTTCTTTTGCGAGTTCTTCCCGGTTCTCGCAAACCAGGAAGAACCTGATCATGATCTGATGCAGCGTATCTCCGTCGGGCGTTGTTGATCCAACTGGATATCTTGATTCGTATCTAATGATGTGTTTCGACTCTTTGACAATGCCTTCCAGGCCAATAATTGATTTGACGGTGCCGTGCTTTGCTATCAATGAGATGGTTCCGCAGACTCTACCATTCATATTCGGATCGTCATTCCAAGGTTGGTCTGGCAATTCGTTTAAAAGAAGCGAATCGAGCATCATTTGCATATAGTTAACGTTGCTTAAGCGTTCCGTGTAGAAGCAAGGGCATTCTCCCGCTCCCCGGAGCGCCCCTTCGAAAATCGCAAATTTGTTTTTGGTTGGATTGTATATCCCTTGGACAAATGTGATACCGTATTGAATTCCTAGTCCCTCCCACATTTTTGAAATGGCTGCATTTGCTTGGTTGATGTATTCGTCCAGGAAGAGGGAGGGATAAACGCGAGCTGCGGGAATAGTGGTTACGCTACCTTCATGGACGGCGGTAGGGTACCTATTGTCCAGGCAGGTGAGAGAGGCTTTTCCATTATAGATGGTATAGTGCGCAGTGAATTCGTACCCTGCTACCATCTCTTCAACAATTATTTTTCCGCTTTCCGAGTGCGCCAGTGCTTCTTTGCTGTTCTCCATTAGCTCGGTGGGGCTGTTGCAGATATGCACTCCAACCGATGCTGCGCAGTCTGTTGGTTTTACAACCAGGGGATACTCCCAGGTTTCGATAGGTTCGTTGTTTAAATCATCACCAGTGAAGAAGGTGCATGGACAGGGAACGTTATATTCCTCACACATATTTCTGAAGAGGCTTTTGTCCGCTACGGAGTTCCATTGGTTTTCGTCGCAGTAGAAGGGAAGACCGCATCGTTCCGATAGCCTGATTGCTTGCAGGATATTGAATTCGCTGATTCCTGCATAAACGCAATTCGCTCTCTCATCGATAACAATTTGCTCTAGCTTGTCTAGATCATCCGTGCTGACTGAATAGCTTTTGTCCGCTGCACGTTTTTCTGGGGAATGATCCTCCTCGTAGTAATCGGTTACAAGGACCCTTCCTCCATTTTCGTGAATGTACTGGATGATTTCTTTCGTTCCAGTGCTTGTCCCTAGAATCAGTACGGTTTTATCGCTAAATTTCAATGTGTTCTCCTAGTGATGAGCCTAGTTCATAGTTAAATACGTAAGTTCGGATCTCTTGTTTCTTTTTCTTAGCGCTTTTGCCATTTTGTTGACCTTGTAAGGCGGAAGCGGTGCCATTGTTTTTAATGCGTACAGGGTGCATTTAAACTTGATATGGCTGTATTTGCCCAAAACCGGAATATGGAATAAGTTCCCGATTAGGTTTTGATACCTTACAAGAAGTTCCCAGGTTTTTTCTGGGGGGTCCTTTTCCAAAGATCCTTTTATCATTTTTGCCAAATCGTCTTTTAGCTTAAGCATAAGAGCATTGCTTATGCTTGTGGGGAATTTACCGTTGCTAAAATATCGGAGCAAGCTTTCGTCGAGGGCGATCCAGCCAGGTTTGCTGTTCCGCCAAAAATCATAGCGATCTTTAAAATGGTAAGTGCTTGTGCTGACGCGTCGGTGCACGGACATGATCTCATCAATGTATCCGAAGCGCCCTGAGCCTATTTGCAGCAGCCACATGGGGTAATCGCCAACGCCGTGCCCGTAAAACCAGCTTGGAAAATCGATGCTGTAATTCCATCGTATGAACATCGATGAGGTGTGGACAAAGCCAAACGGAATGTAATTTTCAATTCGGTAGCTGTCTTTTTTTATAAAGCGGCGATTTCCGCTGGGCCACAAGATTTTTCCATCGGGGGTATTGCTGAAATCCTTGGCTTGGAACCATTTGCCGTCGGCTGTTTCTATCTTCACTTCGACATCATGGAAACAGGCTCGAAGGCTTGGATTTGTTTCCATAAAATCGAATTGCTTTTGTAGCTTATGTGGATCGGTCCAGTAATCGTCTCCGTCACAGAATGCAAGATATTTGCTTGAGGAACGCGTGATCATGTCCTGCCAATTGTGGGCCCCCCCAATATTATTATCTCTAAATATTGGGACAAAAATGTCAGGGTAACGTTGGGAGTAGTCTTTTACGATGGATGCGGTTTGGTCTGTGCTGCAGTCATCTCCTACAAAAACGTTAAAGCGGAAGCTTGTTTTTTGGGCAGTAAAGCCTTTTAGCGCCTGCTCGATATACTTTTCCTGGTTGAAGGTTGGGCATATGACGCTAACAGGTATGTCTTGGCCTCTAATGGCTTCTGCCCTCATTATCCCTGTGCCTTATATTTTTTCTCGGTGGTCTCTTTGGCGGGGTGCCACCACTGTTCGTTGTTCCTATACCATTCAATGGTCTGCGCAAGGCCCTGCGCGAAGTCGGTGTGTTTCGGCGCCCAGCCCAGTTCGCGCTGCAATTTCGACGAGTCGATGGCGTAGCGGCGATCATGGCCGGGGCGGTCTTTGACCCAGTCGAAGTCGTTTGAGTTTTTGCCCATTTCCTTAAGGATGGAGTGCAGTACATCGATATTGCTGCGCTCCCCGTCGGCGCCGATGAGGTAGGTCTCACCGTAGGCACCCTTAGTGAGGATAGTCCAGATGGCGGAGCTGTGGTCCTCGGTATGGATCCAGTCGCGTACGTTCAGGCCGTCTCCGTAGAGCTTGGGGCGGGTTCCACATAGGATGTTTGTGATCTGGCGCGGAATAAATTTTTCTACATGTTGGTAGGGGCCGTAGTTGTTTGAGCAGTTTGATATCGTGGTGCGCAGGCCGTAGGTTCTGGTCCAGGCGCGCACCAGCATGTCGCTGGCTGCTTTGGTGGAGCTATAGGGGCTCGACGGGTTGTAAGGGGTTTCCTCGGTAAAGCGCGCCGGGTCGTTCAGTGCCAGATCTCCATACACCTCGTCGGTGCTTACGTGATGGTAGCGCACGTCATATTTGCGGCATACCTCAAGCAGACGGTAGGTTCCTTCTACGTTGGTGTGCAGGAATGGCTCGGGGTTGGCGATGGAGTTGTCGTTGTGGGATTCGGCGGCATAGTGAACGATAGCATCGTGTCCTGGGACTATTTCGTCAAGAAGCTCAGCGTCGCATACATCGCCAATCACAAGCTCTACGCGGTCGGCGGGCAGACCCGCGATGTTCTCTTTATTGCCTGCGTAGGTAAGCTTATCCAGCACGGTGACGTGTACATCGGGATGGTTGTTTACAATATAGTGCACGAAGTTGCTGCCGATGAAGCCGCAGCCGCCTGTGACGATTATGTTCTTGGGCTGAAACCCGAGCATGTTATTCCCCCTCAACTTCGTTTGCTATGTTTATGAGGTATTTGCCATAGGCGGTTTTGCTGAGCCCGCTTCCCAGGTTGCGCAGCTCGGAGGCGTCAATGAAACCGCGACGATATGCTATTTCCTCAAGGCATGCAATATAATAGCCTTGACGACTTTGGACCGCTTCTACGTATTCGGCGGCTTTCAATAGGCCCTCGGGGGTGCCTGTATCGAGCCATGCCATGCCACGGCCCATAAGCTCAACGGATAATTTGCCTTGCCGCAAATATATGTTGTTGATGCTGGTTATCTCAAGTTCACCGCGCTGGGAAGGCTTGACGTCGGCTGCAATGTTGGAGATATCTCCATCGTAGAAATATAAGCCTGGAACAGCATAGTTTGACTTTGGCTGCTCCGGTTTCTCTTCGATGCCAATGACGCGGTGGTTCGAGTTGAATTCAACTACACCAAACGCGCGAGGGTCTTGTACGGGATAGCCGAAGACCACTGCACCGCCCTCGGCCGCAACTTTTTCTTTTGCTTTATTGAGGGTTTGGGTTAGGTCTCGTCCATGGAACATGTTGTCACCTAAAACCAGGGCACAGGGCTCTCCGTTAAGGAAATCGCGCCCAATGATAAAGGCTTCAGCTAGTCCGCGGGGTTCAGCTTGTTCGGCATATTCAAGGTGCATGCCAAGCTCGGCCCCGTCCCCTAAGAGCTCGCGAAAAGCGGGCAGATCGCGGGGGGTCGAAATAACCAATACTTCACGGATGCCCGCAAGCATCAGTACGCTCAACGGGTAATAAACAAGTGGCTTGTCGTAAATGGGCAGAAGCTGCTTGTTCACCGCTTTGGTTATTGGGTGCAGGCGAGTGCCTGAGCCACCTGCAAGTATGATGCCTTTCATGGAAATTTCCTTAACTGCGGGGGAGTGGTTATATTGAACTTATAAATTATACCTGATGATTAATGGGGCGGCGTCTTGATCTGGGGAGGGGCGGTCTCTCTGGGGCTTTCTTCGTACAGGAGCGTACAGTCATCCGGCGCTGCCCGATCGGGCCCCTCTCTGGTTTTAGCGGGAATGGGCATTGGAGGCTATAAATTCCTATAAGGTTCCATCATGAAGCGCACTCGTCCAGCTAAGAAAAAGCGACACAAAGGGAGCTGCTGCTAATGCTGGCTATCCATTGTAGGAACATGGAATTACTGCTAAGCCTCTCCCGCGATCTCGAACCCCCATGTCGCACAACAAGGATTCGTTGGTTACTACGTGTAAGCTGCTCCCGTATGCATTGAACAAGTTGATGATTTTGATAAAGAATTCCTTATGCTCTTTTGCTGGGAGAATGGCCCTCAGGTTGTCTGCGAGTTTGTTGAAGGGAATGTCTTGGGAACGTCCGACCTTTGAGCAATACAACCGCTCTCCGTGGGCGCATAGATTGCGATAATCTACCAAAACGGAAAAGGCATGGAGCAATTTTTGCGGTGTCAGGTAGTTTTCCCGGAGGTCTTTGTTGGTTGCTTCCAGTATCTTTTTGCAAGTTGCATTTTGTATGCTTCTCGTTTGAAGCTGGTAGAAATGATAGATGTTTCCAAAGGTCAAGTTTTTTCTGGAGAACCCAAAGTGGCACAAAGTCGTACTCAATAGAGTAATGCTTGATAAAGCTTTTGCTTGATTTGTGTCGCTTATCGTTGAGCGCTTCAATAAGTTTGGCCAGATTTCCTTGGTGGATTTTTTTCTTATTGCCGGAGAAGCTTTTAGGGACAAGCGTATTCCGCGCATTAACGTAGACGGATCTGTCAAGATGGGCTTCCGGGTCAGGGTGCTTCTCGCAGAAAGCGTAGGTTACCGCATTTTTCATGATGGCTTCGGCTTTGTCCAGATAGCTAAAGGTTAACGACCTCAAATCTCGATCAGATGAATAAAGGGTAAACAGCCATTTAAACTCCGTGTCCTCGAGATAGCGATCTTCGGCTTGCCCTCATCGTTGTTTTGTCAAGAAAAGGGTCTTTGTGGCCATCTACTATGGCGTAATAGCTTTCCCTCATGAGTTGGATTTTGTTTGATCGTCTGTTTTAATCCCGTGGGAGTTAAGCAATGCCATCTGCTCGTCAATGGTTTTAAACTCTTTAGCCATTTACCTATCCTGAAAATCAAGGCCGAAAAATCAAGAGGTCGCTGATTCGGTGAACCAGCGACCTCCCTAGTCCCTGCCTCACTTAGAGTCCACAGGGTCGTATCACTATTATTTGCTTTACCATACTGGGAAAGTTGTAGGCGCAAACGAATCAAGGGTTTACAACTTTGGTCTACATAGCCACCTTCTGCCCCCCCCAATTCCTGCCTGCTACAATTCAACGGTACGGTATTTTTTGTCCGTGAGGATTTTTATGTGGCTTCTGTTTGCTACTGCTTGCTTGGCTAGCGTTGCTGTTTTGTACGCGCCTGGCTATTTTGCTGGGCGCGCGGTTCGGTTGGGTTCATTTAGCGCTCTTGTGGTGGCGCCTGCTTTTTCCGTTGTCCTTCTTGCGGCGCTAGGCGTTGTGCTCCAGGTTGCGGGTGTTGCGTGTCCGGCGTGGGCTCTGTTTCTTGCGGCGTTAGTCATTTCGCTCGTAGTGTATGGGGTATCCCGCTTCGCGTTCGCGCGGCACGGCACCCCCGGTTCGGACGCTGCGCTTGGATCGGGCGCCATCCCGTGGAAGCTTGTTAGCTTGTATGTGGGCGCATCGCTGCTAATTTCTTGCGTCGTGTTCTTGCACGCCATGGGTAGCCCTTACGCGTTTTGCCGCTTGGACGATTCTGCTGCCCATTACACGCTAATTCGCTCGTTCTTGGACACGGGCTTTTATTCAATGCTCAGCGCCAATGGGTACGCCACTCTGGGTGGCACGGGCGGATACTACCCAGCGGCTTGGCATGGTGCTGCTGCCATTGTGGCGTCACTGTTTGGGAATTCTGTGGCACTTGCGTCGAACGCTATGACGCTTGTCGTATGCGCAGTTGTTTTGCCCGTCGGCTTGCTGTTTATGCTGCGGCAGCTGTTCCCTCAGCGTAATCAAGCTACGATAGTTGCCTCTGGTGCCATTGTTGCCGTTGCCTTCTGCGCATTCCCCTGGGGTTTTGTAGTGCGCGGCCAGCTTCTGCCCAATCTGCTTTCGTTTGTGCTGATTCCTGGCGCCACGGGTCTTTTGGTATTACTGTCGCAGCAGTCTCGGGGTAGGGGCTCTCGCGCCCCGATTGCTCTTTCGTTTGTTGTTTGCGTTGTTGCTGTCGCCATTGCGCAACCTAACGGCGCATTTACTCTGGGTATCTGGGCGGCTTCCTTTGGCGCTTACTGCCTGCTGCGCCCTATGGGGGAAGGAACGTGCCGGACTCGCCCGGACGCTAAGCATATTGCGTTGGCGCTCGCCCTGCTTGCATGCTCATGCTTGGTATGGGTTGCGCTGTATTGCGCGCCGCCGCTTCAATCGGTTGTCTCGTATACCTGGGAAGCGTTTCTTTCCCCCATTCAAGCCGTTTTGGCTGGCGGGATGTTTATGTTCTCGGAGCGTACGGGCATTCAGCCGTTTCTTGCCTTGCTGGTGCTTATCGGTTTGGTGCGCACTTGCAAAGACCGACGGTACTTGTGGCTTGCGGCTGCGTTCTTACTTGCATTCGCAATATGGTTCATCGGGGTTACCACCGAAGGAACCGTGAAGCATCTGCTTGCGGGCTTCTGGTACACCGACTACTACCGCACAGGCGCTATGGCTGCGCTGTTTGCAATTCCGCTGGCTGCAATGGGCTTTGCTTGGCTGTTCGAAGGCCTGAAGGCGCAGCTTGAAAAGCGGCTTGGGGGGTGCGGTGCAACACGTGCTGCTTCCATCTCCGTTGCAGCATTGCTCGCACTGATGCTTGCTGTTCAATTCTTCCCCCTGCATACCAAGGTTGGCGATAGCGACATCAGGGCTGGCCTTATGGCGGTTCATAAGCAGGTTAAGCAGCGCTATTCTTGGGAAAAGTACTTTACCGGCGAAGAAGATGCCTTCGTCAAGAAGTGCATGGAGGCTATTCCTGAAGGTGCCGTGGTGGCCAACTTTCCCAACGACGGCAGTTGCTACGCTTACGGAATAGAAGGGCTGAATACGTTTTTCAGGCGCTCTTCGCCCGATGCCTACGTTGGTTCAGGGGAAACAGGGCGCCTTATCCGCACTGCTCTTAGCAGTGTGTCCACGTCGCAAACGGTATGGAACGCGGTAAGGGAATCGGGTGTTCAGTATGTGCTGTTGCTTGATTGCGGTTCGGGCGAAGGCCGCACGGTAAGCAAGCTGCGCTACGAAGATGCAGATTGGGAGATCGGAAGAGCACACGTC
>ERZ506427.609-NODE-609-length-18205-cov-4.955647_pt1 | contig 18205 bp, 9 predicted proteins | sample MGYA00513666_ERZ506427 | MGnify/ENA metagenome assembly ERZ506427
GCCGGCTTTTCACAAAGCACATGCTTTTTGCCGGTTAACAGCATAATGGACTGGGCGGCATGAAAGGAGTTTGGGCTGGCGACATAGACCGCGTCGACCTGAGAACTTTTGGCTAACTCTTCGAGGGAGTTATAAAAATAAGAAGCGCCATGGGCTTTTCCATATTCCTCGGCTCTGGCAAGACTGCGGGAATACACGGCGGTGAGCGAGAACTGCCCGGAGAGAGGGAGCGCTGAAAGCAGGCGGTCTGTAATAAAATTAGTTCCAACTACGGCAAGACGGATCATTAAAAGTCTCCTTTCGGATCGATGCTTCAACCGCTCCCAGCTGAGGCTCTTAGAAGCTGTCAGACGGGACTAGATTTTCAGCAGGAACGACAGGCTGGAAGGCTTATAAAAATCAGACATCCTAATGGCCTGATTGTGGATAGATCACTTGGGTTTGCTTTTTCAGAGAAGCCAGAAGCGCCTGGTCTGGCGGGGCGTCTGTAACAATGGCGTCGATTTCCTGAGCCCGGCAGGACTTACAGAAGTATTCCCGGTTCATTTTGGTGCTGTCGCATAGCAGGATTTTCTTTTTAGCGTTGCGAAGCATCAGTTTTTTCATAGCGGCGGTTTCCTCATTAGCCTCAGTGACCAAATCCGGCGCGGAGATGCCGCAGCAGGAGAAAAATAAAATATCAGTGTGAAAATGCTCCAGAGTTTCCTGCGCCAGACTGCCTACCATGGACGAATTATTTTGAATTAGGCCGCCGCAGAGATAGATTTTAAAGCTGGTGTTTTCGTTGAGCACACCGGCGGTTTCAATTCCATTGGTCACCACGGATAAATTTTTAAACCTGGCCAGCTGAGCAGCCAGACAGGTGACAGTAGAGCTGGAATCCAGCATTACCGTCATGTTATCCTCTAAAAAGTCCAAGGCAAGCCCGGCCGCTATCTTTTTCTTTTCCCGATCCTTTTGGGTGCGAACCAGCAGCGGGGCATCCTGGCTGGCGCCGCTGATTAATGTGGCTCCCCCTCGAACCCGTTCCAGCAAGCCTTTTTGCGCCATTTCCGCCAAATCCCTTCGTACGGTGGCGCCGCTGGCGAATAAACGGCGGCATAGAAACTCAACGGTAACGGTGCGGCGCTCTTTTAACAACTCGAGTATTTCATTTTGACGCTCATAGGAAATCATAACGGGAAACCTCCTGTAAGGCGGATTTACGATATGCCATCACGCTTGTGCCTGGATCATTTTGGCGGGAATAACAGAAAGGTACCGTAAAAGCATTACAGTACCTCTTCGCCGTATTGAATTTTTTACCGCTTTCCCAAATCCCTTTTCTGTATTCGGATTAGCATTATTTTTTCTTTTGAGTTTCCTGATACATTTTAAGAAACACCTGGGCGTAAAGCAGGAAGGCCAGAAGAAGGAAAAGGCCGGAGATTAGAATTAAAATGTTTCGAACACCGACATCCAAGCTTGGAAAAACGATAATAATGAACATAACAGTGTAAAACACAAAGGTGGAAACTTTGCCGAACCATTTGGCGCCGTCCATTTTGGTGTTGTGCTTTGTCAGCAGTACGATAGAGGTGATCCCCATAAAAAGCTCCTTGACGGCGAAAAGAAGGAAAAGCCAGCGCATAGGCTCAATGCGGATCATCAGGCTGATGACGATAGCGGCTTGCGAGAGCTTGTCCGCTACCGGGTCGATGGCCTTTCCAAGCTCTGTGACCATGTTGAAATGCCGGGCGATAAAACCGTCGGCAAAATCGGTCAGGCCGGAAAGCAGCACAATAAAGGCGGCAAAATAATAATCCCGAGTCTCTTTCGCGTTAATATAGGAAATCATAAATACCGGGATCAACAGAATCCGGAAATAGCATAGAATATTGGGAATACTGAAAATCTCTTTCTTAGTTAATTTCATGCTTGATTTCATGAAGAGCACCTCGGCGTGATGATAATATAGAAAACACCAACATATTTGGCAATCATATTCATTATACCGGAATTTCCGGGAAAAGAACAGCTTTTTATCAAAAATTAAAAAAATATTAGAACGAAACGAAGGAGAATCAGGCGTCTGGTGAGAAAATAAACTTTCAATTATCCGGAAAGCATTACTTCAGCGCTCCGAAACAAGCCGATCCCTATCCTCCGAGGATTTGCGAACCGCGCCGGTTTTCCATACGCCCGGCAGGCTGTTGTGGTTAAAATTCCGCACGCTTTCGGTTTTGCTTTCCATTTCCGGTTTACCATAGGGGGATACTTGCGGAACCGTTTATGAAGCAGTTTGGAACATCCGTCGTTGACGTATCACGGAAAACCAGCTCTGTGCTTTTGCTGAAATGGAGGCTGATTTATGATGTGCGGTTTAACTGCCGTGATACAAGCTTTTCAGCAAAGCGATCTCCTCACCGTGGCCGTCGTCGTCATTAGGGGTTTCCAGATAAAAGGGCAGGTCGCGCAAAACCGGATGGTTAATCATGCGCTCAAAGGCCTCCAGTCCCAGCGTGCCTTTTCCAATATTGGCATGACGGTCCTTATGGCTGCCCAAGGGATTCAGGCTGTCGTTCAGATGCACGGCTTTCAGCCGGCTCAGTCCGATAACATGGTCAAATTCCTCCAGCACCTGGTCTAAGCGGCCGGCGATATCGTATCCGCCGTCGCTGACGTGGCAGGTGTCCAGGCAGATTCCCAGCTTCTCCTGGAGCTCAACACCGTCGATAATCCTCCGAAGCTCCTGAAAGCTTCCGCCGATTTCGCTGCCCTTGCCGGCCATGGTTTCCAAAAGCACTATGGTGCTTTGATTGGGAAACAGAATCTGATTCAGCGCGTCGGAGATCAAATCGATTCCGGTCTGAACACCGCTGCCTACATGGCTGCCCGGATGAAAATTATAATAATTGCCGGGCAGAGACTCCATTCGGATCAAGTCATCCCTTAAGGTTTCCAAGGCGAATTCTCGGGTGTGCCCGTTGGACGAAGCGGGATTTAGGGTATAAGGAGCGTGGGCCAGAATTTTTCCAAAATGATGCTCATTCATTAGCAGCCGGAAGGCGGCGATGTCCTTTTGATCTAATTCCTTCGCCTTGCTTCCTCTGGGATTCCGCGTAAAAAACTGAAGCGTATTAGCTCCGATTTTTACGGCGGTCAGGCCCATTTTCTCAAACCCCTTAGCGACAGACATATGACAGCCGATGGTAAGCATAGATTTCCTCCTTGCGGTGTTCCGGAATTTTTATTTTATCCGCCCGCCGTTGCACTCATACGCCGAAGAACGGGATTTCATCGGATTTGGCATCTCCGAACCGAAGCAGGCCGTCAATAAGCTCTGGCTCCGGCGGATAAAAGACAGGTCTCTGATAACAAGCCGAACAGAGTGGCTTTGAAAAAGCGTTCCGAGGGGGAAAACGCTTTTGAAACGGCCGCTGCCTGTTTGCGGCCGCAGGACAAGGCTGCGCGGGCCAAAAGAAAAGGCGAGAGCTTTGACGAATTTGTATCAGGCTTAGCAGGAGACTGCCTAATGCCGGCAGCTTGACGCAAGCCGCCGGTGAAACGGCGGTACGGATGGGAGGGCTTTGTTTACTCCCATTTATCACACATAGCGTTGATTTGATCGGTAAGCTTAGCCATATCCTTGTTAGCCCGGCCTTGGCTGCGCTGGATTAACTCCATCAGGCGGCGGCCTGCGGACAGCAGCCGCAGATAGACCGGACTGCCCTTGGGCTTGGAAGCTCTGTCTTTGTGAATTTTCTGGCGGCTGCCTTCGTAAAGAATCTGATTTCCCGCCAAATCAAACTGAGCGCCCGGATAGGGAGCGAAAGAATCCAGATGGAGCTCCGCCCTGAGCCTGCCGGCAAATAAATCGCATACACTATCGTCTCCATGGGTAACAAAAACCCTTTCCGGCCTGGGATCGAAATGGGAGATCCATTCCAGCAGGCCATTATTGTCTGCATGGCCGCTGACGCCCGCCAGTCTGCGGATTTGAGCCCGAACCTCGATTTCCTCGCCGAACAGCCTGACCTTGGAGGCGCCCTCCACTAAGGCCCGGCCCAGGGTGCCGGCGCCCTGATAGCCGACGAACAGAACGGTGCATTCAGGACGCCACAAATTATGTTTTAAATGGTGCTTAATCCGGCCGGCCTCGCACATGCCGCTGGCGGAAAGAATCACCTTACAGCGCTGGTCCTCATTGATCGCCTTGGATTCCTCGCTGGTAAGGGACACCCGAAGCCCGGGAAATTGGATGGGATTGATTCCGCGGTTCAGCAGCTCCAGAGCCTCTTGGTCAAAGTAATCCCGGCGGTTATCCTGAAAAATTTCCGTGGATTCCACCGCTAGAGGACTGTCTACATAGACCTCAAAGCCGTCGTGGCCGGAAATTAGGCCATCCGCCTTGATCTGCCGGAGAAAGTACAGGAGCTCCTGGGTCCGGCCGACGGCAAAGGAAGGAATCACCACATTTCCTCCCCGGTCAAAGGTAGTTTGGATAATTTCAGACAATTCCTTGACATAGTCCGGACGCTCCCCGTGGCTCCGGTCGCCGTAGGTGCTTTCCATTACCACATAGTCTGCGGACCGAAAGTACTGGGGATCCCGCAGCAGAGGCTGGTTTTTATTGCCGATATCGCCGGAAAACACCAGGGTTTTCGTAACATTTCTTTCCGTCAGCTGAAGCTCAATGCTGGCGGAGCCCAGCAGGTGCCCCGCGTCGGCAAAGCGTACCTGAATACCGTCAGAGGGGGAAAATGCCTCTCCGTAGCGGCAGGAAACAAAACAGCTGATGGCGCCGGCGGCATCCTCCATGTTGTAAAGAGGAATATACGGCTCTCCGCCGGCTCGCTTCGCTTTACGGTTTCTCCACTCCGCCTCGAACATCTGGATGTGGGCGCTGTCCCGAAGCATAATGTCGCACAGATCACAGGTAGCGCCGGTAGCGAATATTTTACCCCGGAAGCCGTGCGCGTAAAGCAAGGGGAGCCTTCCCGAATGGTCGATATGGGCATGGGTCAGCAGAACCCAGTCTATGGAGGAGGGGGATACGGGGATTTCCTGATTTTCATATTCGTCCGGCCCCTGCTCCATGCCGCAGTCAATCAAAATGGTTTTACCGCAGGCCTCCAGCAGATAGCAGCTGCCGGTTACCTCGTGGGCCGCGCCGAGAAAGGTAAGCTTCATAGAAAATCCCCCTTTGAGCATAACGATAGAAATTCGTTCATTTACGCTCACTATTATACCCCGCCTGGAGAAAATTAGCAATGGCAGGGCCGGAAGATCTCAAACTGTACATTTAAATATAGTAAAAATTGTACATTTACAAAAGACAGTTTTTCGCCTAGGATAGAAAATATAGAAAGCAAGGAGGGATTTCCCATGAAAGAGAACCGGTATGAACTGAATAAGGAGCTCGCCCAAATGCTGAAGGGCGGCGTTATCATGGATGTGACCACACCGGAGCAGGCTAAAATCGCGGAAGAGGCGGGTGCCTGCGCCGTAATGGCGCTGGAAAAGATACCGGCGGATATCCGGGCCGCGGGAGGCGTGGCCAGAATGAGCGACCCTAAGATGATTCGGGGCATCCAAGAGGCGGTTTCGATCCCGGTCATGGCGAAGGTGAGAATCGGGCATATTATGGAAGCGAAGATCCTGGAAGCTATTGAGATTGATTACATCGACGAAAGCGAGGTGCTTTCTCCGGCGGACGATGTGTACCATATTGATAAAACCCAGTTTCAGGTGCCTTTTGTCTGCGGAGCGAAAAACCTGGGAGAAGCCCTGCGGCGAATCGCGGAGGGCGCCTCGATGATCCGCACGAAGGGGGAGCCGGGCACCGGAGACGTAGTTCAGGCAGTGCGCCATATGCGGCTGATCAACAGTGAAATCAGCAGGGTAAAGGGAATGCGTCAGGATGAACTGTATGAAGCGGCCAAGGAACTGAGAGTGCCTTATGAGCTGGTATGCTATGTACATGAAAACGGGAAGCTTCCGGCGGTGAATTTCGCGGCCGGCGGCGTGGCGACTCCCGCAGACGCGGCTCTGATGATGCACTTGGGCGCTGAAGGAGTATTTGTAGGCTCAGGTATTTTTAAATCCGGAAATCCGGCGAAGCGGGCCGCAGCTATCGTGAAGGCTGTGACCAATTATAACGACCCCGAAATGCTGGCGGCTCTTTCCGAGGATTTGGGAGAAGCTATGGTGGGCATCAATGAGCAGGAAATTCAGCTGCTGATGGCCCAGCGGGGAGAATGACCATGAAAGTCGGGGTGTTGGCCCTGCAGGGTGCTTTTACCGAGCATGAGGATATGCTTTCCAGACTGGGAGCGGAATGCTTTGAAATCCGGCGGAAGCAGGATTTAACACGGCCAATGGACGGACTGGTGCTTCCCGGAGGAGAGAGCACGGTGATGGGAAAGCTGCTCAGGGAATTGGAGCTGTTCCAGCCGCTGAAGGAGAAAATCCTGGAAGGCTTGCCGGCGTTCGGTACCTGCGCCGGACTTCTGCTTTTGGCGGAGACCATTGAAAATGGGGGGAGCCCTTGCTTTGGAACGATGCCCATCACGGCGGTGAGAAATGCTTACGGGCGCCAGCTTGGCAGCTTTCAGACCCAGGGGGCTTTTGACGGTAGGGAAATCCCGATGACGTTTATCCGGGCGCCCTATGTAAAAAGCGTGGGAGCGGGGGTGGAAATCCTGTCGGAAACTGACGGCAGGATTACCGCGGCCCGATGGCGCAACCAGCTGGTAACAGCCTTCCACCCGGAATTGACCAAGGAAGCTGCGGTTCATCAATATTTTCTTGCCATAATCTCTGAAGGCATGAAATCATAGGCAAAAGGATTCTTAAATAACCTTATCTCCCAAAAAGGAACCAGTCTCCGCTGCTCGGAAACTGGTTCCTTTTTGGTTGCTGAGGCCACGCTTTTATGAAATCGAGAAGGTTTATAGGCTGTCTTTTCCTGCTTTTTTGTTTTTTATTAATGAAAAAGAATTATGCTGGAAAATGGCAGAAACATCCAGGCGAATTTCTTCGAAAATAAAAATAATTTAAGGAAAATCTATTGAATTACAATTAGGATTCTTTTATACTTATTAGGTATAATTAGTCGAATTATGTCTTGTGTTTTTAGAGCGATTCCTGAAAGGGCTGGGGTGAAAAGAACATGCCGCAGAGCAATGGCGGGGAAAAGACCTTCCCGCTGTCGATCAGTCAAAAAAACATTTGGAATGTGGAGCAGGTGCATAAAGGCACCTCCATTAATAATATCTGTTCTACCATTTATATCAAGGGCCGGATCGATATGGCCGCTATTCAGAAAACCTTGAACCTGGTGATCGAAGCCGACCAGTCATTGCGGACTCAAATCGATTTGGTGGATGGTACGCCGGTACAGTTCCATGCGCCCTATGCTCCGGAGCAGTTCCCGATTTTTGATTTTTCCCTTACAAACCAAGAGGGAATCACCCATTGGGAAAATGCGGTGACCCGGGAGGTTATGCCGCTTTACCGTCATCCCCTTTATTACTTCGCTGTTTTTAAATCAGGGGAATCCGACGGCGGAATTTTGATGAAAACCCATCATATCATCACGGACGGCTGGTCTCAGGCGCTGTTGGGAAATCGGATCAGCGAAACCTACCTGGCGCTCCTGCAAGGAAAGAAACCCGAGCTGGAGCCGCTGGACAGCTACCTGGTTCATGTAAACAAGGAGCAGGAATACCTTGCCTCCAGGGCTTGTCAAAAAGATAGGGCCTATTGGGAGGAGAAGATGGCCCAGTTTCAGGAGCCTTGCGCCCTGAAGGAATGTAAAAGCGCCATTGTCAGCCCGGTGGGGCAGCGGAAAACCTATCGGCTTTCCGAGGTGCTCAACCATGCGATCGGGAATTTCTGTACCGCCAACCGGGTGGCGCCTTTCGCTGTGTTTTATATGGCGCTGGCAATTTATTTGAGAAGAATCAGCGGTTTAGAGCAGCTCGGCATAGGCGTGCCGATTTTCAACCGGATTAATTTTAAGGAAAAGAAGATTACCGGCATGTTTGTCAGCACGTTGCCGTTTTTAAACCACCTGGACGAGAATTGGAGCTTGGAGGAATTCACCGAGCACCTGAACGACGAGTGGTTTGATTTGCTGCGCCATCAGAAATATCCCTTTGGGGATATTATGTCCTTGGCGAAGAAAAAGCATCCGGATTTGGATCACTTGTTTCATTTGGTGCTGTCCTATCAGAACAGCCGGCTGTTTCAAACAAAGGACGCGTCCGCATTTTTCACTGGACGGTGGCATTACAGCGGCTACCAGTCGGAGCACTTGGTGATTCACTTAAGCAGCTGGGAGTCTGAGCACAAGTACTCGGTGGATTACGATTATCTTACTCAGATCTTTTCCGCCGAGGAAATCGACTGCTTCCACCACTATTTAATGAAAATTTTAAAAGAGGCTTTGGATCATCCGAAAAAGCCTATCTGGCAGCTGTCTGTCCTGAGCGGCGGGGAAGAGGAAAAAGTGCTGTTCAGCTTCAATCAAACCGCTCAGCCTCTTATGGATCAAACGATCTCGAAAAAGCTCTCCGCCTGCGTTAAGGAGCATCCGGACCGGGTGGCCCTGATTTTTCACGGCCGGCGCATGAGCTACCGGGAGTTATATGAAAACGCCAGGCGGTATGCTTATTCCATCGAATGCGCCTGCCCCGGAGGCGGAAAAATTGTCGCGGTTTCTCTGGAAAAGGGTTTTTCTTTAGTGCAGGCTATGCTGGGCGCCGCCCTTTCCGGAAACGCTTGGGTGATTATCCCAGCCTCTCTGCCCAAGGATCGAAAAAAAGATATTTTGCTGGACAGCTCCGCGGCTCTTTTGATTTCGGAGAAATCCCTAGAGCCGTCGGTGCCGCTGCTGACGCCTGGCGGAATTACCGGTGAATGTCCGGAGGACTATCAGATCAGGAAAGCCAAGGGAAATGACCTGGCTTATTTGGTTTACACCTCAGGCAGCACCGGCAAGCCGAAGGGTGTGGAAATTGAACAGAGAAGCCTGCTGAATTTTGCCATGGGCATGGCGCCTCTTTATGGCTACGGAGGGGTTCTTTCTCTGTGCAGCGTGGGCTTCGACGTGTTCGTTCTGGAAAGCGTGGTTTCCCTATTGAACGGCCGCACCGTGATTCTCGCCAGCCAGGAGGAACAGGAAAGCCCCTCCGCCTTAGCTTCTCTAATCCGCAGCTATGCGGTGGGCGTGATTGCCATCACGCCGTCCAGGCTGAAGGCGTATATGAACCATCCGGAGTTCCTGCGGGCGTTAAAGCAGATTGAAAGCTTTATCTGCGGCGGGGAGCATTTGTCCGGCGAATTGATCCAGCTTTTAAAGCTTCATTCACGGGGCAGAATCTACAATCAGTATGGACCGTCAGAGGCGACCATTGGCGTCAGCTACCAGCTGATGAACGATTCCCCGGTGATTACCATCGGCGCCCCGATGCCTAACTGCCGTCTTTATATATTGGATTCCCATTTGCAGCCCTTGCCCATCGGGGTTTACGGCGATCTGTACGTAGGGGGACTGTGTGTTGGCCGTGGATACCACAATGCTTCGGAGCTTACGGAGCAAAGCTTTTTGGAAAGCCCCTTTGAGCCGGGAGAACGGATTTACAGAACCGGCGACGTGGCCTGCTGGAACCAGCAGGGCCGGCTGCTGCTGGGCGGCCGAAAGGACAGCCAGATCAAGCTTCGGGGCTTGAGAATCGAGCCGCAGGAGATTGCTATGTGCCTGATGGCCCATCCGCAGGTGGAAACAGCGGCGGTTCGGGTGATTGGAGAGGGGGAGCGCCGTTATCTGGCGGCTTATTACACCTCCAAGACCAATGTGCCGGAGGTGGATTTGATTTCCTTCGCGGTGACCTGCCTGCCGGATTACATGATCCCGGCCTATTTGACCAGGATCGACGAGATGCCGCTGAGTCCCAGCGGAAAAATTGATTACAGCCGTCTGCCCGACCCGGTGGTTTCAGCCGGCGGAGAGCGGGCGAAAACCGATACCCAGCGGCGTTTGCTGGAAATTTTCCAGCGGGTTTTGAATAACCGGGAAATCGATGTGCAAAGCGACTATTTCCTGGCCGGCGGGGATTCCCTGAACGCTATGGAAACCCTGTGTCAGATTGAGCAGGAGTTTGGCGTCACGCTGAAAATAGTGGATTTATACGCTTTCCGCAATGTGGTTCGGTTGGAGCAGCGTCTGAAGCGTGAGGGAGAATCTGCGGAGTTTTCCGGCGCCAAGGCCTTTGTCATTCCCAAAGCCCCGAGGCTGTCTCTGTATCCGCTGACCCCCTCCCAGCAGAGCCTGTATTTTCAGTCCCAGTTGGATCCTACCAGTCTGGCCTACAATATGCCCGGTGTGTTCCGGTTTGGAAAACAGCCTGATATCAGCCGGCTGACTTCCGCTCTGAAAAAGCTGGTGCGGGAGGAAGCCTTGTTCCGCACCGCCTTTGTCATGGAGAATGGAAAAATCGGCCAAAAGGTCCTGAAGGATGTGCTGTTCGATGTGGAGCGGCTTCAGGCCGGCACCTTTGAAGAAGCCAAGAGAGCTTTCCTGCGGCCCTTTAATCTGGCTGCGGCCCCCTTGTTCCGGGCCGCCCTGTGGCGGGAGGAAAGCGGCGAGCAGCTTCTGTTTATCGATATGCACCATCTGGTCAGCGACGGTATCAGCACACCGCTCCTGATGAAGCGGCTGGATGCCCTTTACCGTGGACAGAAGCCTGAGCTTCCGGAGATTTCCTTCCAGGATTACGCCTATTGGCTGCAAAACCGGGATTCAAAAACGGTGGCCGGTGAGGAGAGCTACTGGAAAGAGAGGATGGAAGGCACCGGAGAGCTTCTGGATCTCCCGGTGGATAAGCAGCGGCCGAAAACCTTCGATTACCAGGGTGAAAATGTCGTTTTCTCCCTGGAGGAGAAAACGGCGGCCCTGTGCGCCGAATTTTGCAAAAAGGAAGATTACTCTCCCTATATGCTGTTCGCGGCGGCTTTTGCCGTCCTGCTTTCTAAATATACGGGAAGCTCGGATATTATTATCGGCACTCCGGTTTCCGGCCGGCGGGAGCAGGAGCTTTGGAACGTTTTGGGGCCGTTTTTGAATACGCTGCCCTTGCGTCTGGCGCCTCGAAAGGAGCTGACCGTTCGGGATTTTTTACAGCAGGTGAAGCATGCGGTTTTGGCGATGCTGGACAATCAGGATGTGTCTCTGGAGGACATTTTGTCCTTAGCGGATGTGAAGCGTTCCGCGGGCCAGGCCGCTCTATATAACGTGATGTTTTCCTATCGGCCTATGGAAGAGGAGGCCTTCTTCCTGGATGGCGAACCTGTTTCCTGTACGCCCCTGGAGACGGGAACGGCAAAAATGGATTTGAATCTGGAAGCCTATAAAACGAAAAAAGGCTATTCTTTCCGTTTGGAATACGCAACATCTCTCTATTACCGGGACAGCATGGAACTGCTGAGCCGGTGCTTCTGCGCTGTGGTGGAGGAGCTGATAAAAGGACAGGAAAAGACGCTTTACGAGCTTCCGGCGGTATCTTTCCGTGACCGGCTGGAGCTGCTGGAGCGTCCCAACCGGATGCACACTCCTTATCTGAAGCTTTGTGTGGATCAGGCGGTGGATCAAATGGCGGAGCTGATCCCAGAGGCTCCGGCTATCCGCTCCCACGGCGTGGTGACAACTTACGGGGAGTTGAAAAAGAGGTCCGACGCCTTGGCCGGCCAGCTTCAGCGGTCCGGCGCCCGAAAGGGCGACTTTATCGGCTTATCCGGCCGCCGGGATAGCGACCTGGTAGCCGGTATGCTGGGAATTTTGAAAGCGGGCTGCGCGTATGTGCCGGTGCTGTCCTCGTTCCCAGAGGCCCGGCTGCGCTATATGCTGGAAATTTCAGGGGCAAAGCTTCTGCTGTGCGACCCCTGTACCTATCCTGAGCTCCCAGACGAGCTTCCCTGCCCCAAGCTGGTGATGACCAGGGAAGAAACCCCGTTCACGCCGGTAGAAGGAAGAAGCGTGGAGGATGACATCCATATTCTGTTTACTTCCGGAACTACAGGGCAGCCCAAAGGCGCGGTTTTGCCTCACCGGGCCATTATGAATCTGCTTACCAATGTGGAGCGGATGTTTGAAACTGCCCAGGGAGATATTTTGTGCGCTTCCGGAGTGATTTTCGATACCTTTATCACAGAAACCCTGCTGGCTTTTTGTATGGGAAAGTGCGCCGTTATGGCGGATGAGGAAGAAATGATGCTTCCCTGGAGGATCGCCGAGCTGATTGAAAACAACGGCGTTGAAATTATACAGCTGACTCCCTCCAGACTCCAGATGTGCCTGGGGACGGAAGCGTTTGTAAAGATACTCCCCAGGATTAAGGTATTGTTTTCCTGCGGCGAGGTGCTGACCCGCCAGCTTTTGGATTCCCTAAAGGAAGCGGGAGCGCAGAAGATTTTCAATTTGTACGGGCCTACTGAAACAGCGGTTTATATTACCGGCATCGATATGACCCACCGGGATAAGATCGTGGTGGGAAAGGCCTTTACCAACTGCAGGCTGTATGTGCTGGATGAGAACCTTAAGCCGGTGATGCCGATGGCCAGGGGAGAGCTGTATATCGGCGGCGAATGTCTTTCCCGAGGCTATGTGAACCGTCCGGACCTGACCAAGGAAGCCTATCTGCCAGACCCTTTTTTCCCGGGAGAAATCATGTATAAATCCGGGGATATCGTTCGGTTGATGCCGGACCGGGGCGTGGAGTTCGTAGGACGCAGGGATTTGCAGGTGAAGCTGAACGGCCAGCGCATCGAGCTGGATGAGATCACCGGCCAGATCATACAATCCGGCCAGGTCGGGGAGGCGGCGGTGATCGCTGTCCGGAAGCCTGATTTTTCCATGGAGCTTCGGGCCTTTGTAACCCCGAGATCAGAGGAAAGCCAGGTCGATCTGGAGAAGATAAAGAAATATTTAAGAACCCAGCTTCCCTCTTATATGGTGCCGTCCTCTTTTTCTGTGGTGACGGAAATCCCAAAAACCGCCACAGGTAAAAACGATCGGCGGGCCTTAGCCCGGCTGGAGACGGAGTCTCCTTCGCAAAAAGGACAGGATAAGCCCGAAAAGCTGACGGTAGAGCAGCAGGTGGTGAAAATCTGGCAGGAGGTTTTAGATCGTAAGCAGCTGGACCTGGATGCCTCTTTTTTTGACCAGGGAGGCACCTCTCTGGCGGCGCTGACGGTGCTCAGCCGGTATTTCCAGTTGAACTGGAGCATGACCCTGGCACAGTTTTACGAGCACGCCGCAATCCGGGAGCAGATAGCCATACTGAAGGACGCGGCTTTGGAACAAACGGAAAAAGCCCGCGAAGTGTTCGGACAGACAGCCTTAACGCGCGAAGGAGCGACGCTTGAAGCGCCGGATGGCAGGCAAGGATTCAATCCTCCAAATGTTTTGAATGTGCAGAACCAAACCGCCGAAAGCCGGTTTCCAGAAGCGAAGGACAGCATTTTGGTGACAGGGGCTACGGGCTTTTTAGGAGCCCATCTGGTAAAAGAGCTCCTGGACGCCGGGGAGCGCAGCCTGTTGTGCCTGGTGCGGGGCGGTTCTCAGGAGCGCCTGTGGGAAACTCTTTCCGGTTATTTTGGAGCCGGCTGGGTTGAGGGCTGCAAAGACCGGGTAAAGGCTTTCGGGGGAGACATTACCCAGGATAGACTGGGCTTGCCGCCGGATGCGTATCAGGGCTTGAACCGCTGTGTGAAGCAGGTGGTTCATGCGGCGGCGGATGTGCGCCATTACGCCGCTGGAGAGGAATCCCTTCGGACCAACGTCCGGGGCACGGAAAACGTGATCGCGTTCGCGGCGGCGGCAAACGCAAAGCTGATTCATATTTCTACCGCCAGCGTCAGTGGAGAATATTTGGTAAACGCCCCGGATCGCTGCGCAGTGTTTAGCGAGGACGATTTTGATATCGGCCAGAACTGGCAGGAAAATATTTATGTAAAAGGAAAATTTTTAGCGGAGCAAAAGGTTCGGAAGGGAATAGAAGCCGGACTGGACGCTAAGATTTTCCGAGTGGGACGGCTGGTGGGCCGAAGCACTGACGGGGTATTTCAGAAGAATCCGGAGACCAACGCCTTTTACCGGCTGCTGCAGGGTCTTCTGAAGCTGGACGCGATACCGGCGTCGGTGATGAACGAGCCGGTAGAGCTTACCGCCGTGGATTTGTGCGCGAAGGGCGTCGTCGCTTTGCGGAATGGAGTGAGAACGGTTTATCATTTGTTTAATCCCAATACCATTCCATTGCGGGAACTTCTGCGAAACTTGAATCATGCGGCGCAGCCCATCGGAGACCTGCAATTTGAGCAGCTTTTAAAGCAGTATTCTGCCGGCGCGGAGCAGGAGCTTGCTTCCTCTGTGGAAACCTGGAATCAAAAAAAGATTCACGGACAAAAGATTTATCCTACGGCCGAGCTCACTGTTCAGGAGCTGTCCGGCCATGGGATCGTGTGGAGCTATCCCAACGCGGCCGTGCTCCTGCGGGCGTTTTTATAGATTTATGACATAAGCCGCCGATGTATTTGCGCGTTTACCGCTGCCTTGAAAAGCATTAACGGATTTTTAATTTTAGGTGTTCTGTATGCTATGATGCAGCTTACCAATCAAACAAGGGCGCCTATTGCAGCAGAAGGGAGAGGAACGCTGTGATTTCTGATGTAGCCTTAACTATATTTATCATCGCCATTGCGGCGATTCTTTCCTTTATTATCGTTAGCTTGCGCAGGGGAAACGCCAGGCTGATCCATAAGCTGTATTTTATTCTGGCGGCGGGCCTGATGATTTGGCTGGCGGCGCTGATTGGAATCAGGCTTACTGATCCCAATAATATGGATATGATGTTCATATGGGATTCCATCACCTATTTAGGCGGCCCTTTTGGTACGGCCTGGATGGTCTTGATCTCTTTGGTATTTGTCAAAGGACTGGATCATCTACCCGGAAGATATCTGCTTTTTTTGATTCCTCCAGCTATTGTAAATATTTTAGTTTGGACTAACCCGCTCCATCACTTAATTTATCAGGTGTTTGATATTGACAGCTCTAAAATTGTCTTCGGCCCCCTGATGTTTGTGTCAGGAGCGGTGTCCTACTGCTATTTAGCTTCAGCGGTGGCCATCATGATCCGATTCGCTGTGAAAAGCAGCAGTAAGCTTTATATGCGTCAAGGCTTTTTGTTTGCCATAGGCGCGCTGATTCCGCTGGTAGTGAATATGATGGCCACCTTTAAAATCGGCAGTCTGGGCATTGAGGCCACCCCTTTGGCGTTTACGGCCACCATTATCCTCCATGGCTTCGCGATTTTTTACTTCCATATGCTGGACATTAAGCCGCTGGCCATGCAGAGGGTTTTGGATCGGCTGTCGGATTGTTACCTTGTTATCAGCGATACCGGCCTGGTGGTGAATTTTAACTGGCAGTTTCAGGAGGTGTTCGGCAAAAAGTACGGGATCCAGGAAAATACCTTTTTGCAGGACAGCGTACAGGTGGAGGACGCAGACACCAAATCAACCTTTTACAATCTAACCTCTTCGATTGAAACCTGCCGGGAAACCATGGCTAACATTTCCTATGAACAGTCTGTGTTTCTGCGGCAGGATGGGGAGCTGGTAAAAAAGTACTTCATGGTGGAGATCACCCCTTTGCTGGTGGAGGAAAACAAGCTTGGCGGTTTTCTGGCTTTTTTTAAGGATGTTACTAAGGTCAAGGAAAGTATGCAGCGCCTTCAGGACAGCCAGACAAAGCTGATGGAACAGGAGCGGCTGGCCTCTCTGGGGCAAATGGTGGGGGGAATCGCCCACAATCTGAAAACGCCTATTATGAGTGTTTCCGGAAGCATGATCGCTGTGGAAAATCTGGTGGAGGAATGCCAGCGGAGCCTGGGAGATCCGGAGGTTACGCCGGAGGATTACCGTGAAATTTATCAGGAAATTGACGAATGGGTCAATAAGGTAAGGGAAGCCTGCTCGTATATGTCCGAGATTATCACGGCGGTCAAAGGTCAGGCGGTGAATATGAGCCGGTCAGAAACCGAGGCGTTCGCCGTAAGCGACGCGATGAAGCGGGTAGCGCTGCTGCTGCGCCATGAGCTGGTAGGCAGCGGATGTAAATTGGAGATCAAGAATTCGATTTCTCAAGATGTGATCCTTCAAGGGGATATCAACAGCATGGTGCAGGTAGTGAATAACCTGGTGACCAACGCTGTGGACGCGGAAAAAGGTATGGGCGGAGGCGTAATTTCCATTTTGCTTGAGAAAACCGGTGAAGAGTTTTTGATCAAGGTAAAGGATACCGGCGCCGGTGTGCCGGAGGATGTGAAGAAAAAATTGTTTAAGCAGATGATTACCAGTAAAGGGGCCATGGGGAATGGGTTGGGAATCTATATTTCCAATTCGGTGATCAAGGCCAAATTTAACGGGAGAATGTGGATGGAAGATAATCCAGAGGGCGGCGCGATTTTTGGGATTGCGATTCCTCTGCAATATGTCAGCTTTGCGGAGTTTCAGAAAAGGGGGGATGCCGAATGAGAAAAAACAGAGTTGCGGCCAAGCAGACGGAAATCTCCATTTTGGCGTTGGATGACGATGAGATCATGACCATAACCTTGCAGTCCTATTTTCAGTCATCCGGCTACCATGTGGACATTGAAAATGACCCGAATAAGGCTGTGGAGCGGATTCGGAATCATCATTATGATATTTTGCTGCTGGACTTTTTGATGAGTCCGATCTGCGGCGACGAGGTAGTCAAAGCTATCCGTGAATTTAACACAGATCTGTATATTATTTTGCTGACAGGCCATAAGAGCCTGGCGCCCCCAATCAAAACGATAAGGGAATTAGATATTCAGGGCTATTATGAGAAAAGCGACAGGTTCGATCAGCTGGAGCTTCTGGTAGAGTCCTGTGTAAAATCTATCCGGCAAATGCGTACCATCCGGAGCTACCGGGATAAGCTGAGCCAAATTGTGGCGGACAGTCCCCAGCTTTACCGCCTGACCACCATAGACGCTCTTTTAGAGAGCGTTATGAGCCAAATGAACCGGATTTTTGGGTTTGAAAACGCCTTTTTATATGTGCGGAGGCATTTCTTCCAGGACGGCGGCGGGGAAATAGCCGGTGCGGTTCAGATGCCGGCGGACTATTATCTGGGGATCGGGGCCTACGGGGAAGCGGCCGACCGGGTGCGGAACTATCTGATGGAAAGGCATGAGACAGAATTCCCGATTTTTGAGGAAGCTGAAAACGAGCCTTGCCGGGTATTTCCCTTATTGGATGAGAACCAGAAGCCGTTTGGCATATTCGGCGCCAGGATTTCCCATCAGCATTATTTTGATACCGTCCGCCTGTTGGAAATTTATCTGCGTCAGGTGACGTCCACCGTCAGCAATCTAATGCTCCATATCCAGCTGCAAAAGGCTTACGAAAAGCTGGAAGTAAGCTACGAGGAAATGACGAAAACCGTTCGCACCATGGTGGATGCCAGAGACCTTTATACCAGAGGCCATTCCGACCGGGTATCCTATTATGCCTGCCGGATCGCTGAAAAAATGGGTAAGGACGAGAGATTTATCAATCGGATTCGGGTGGCGGGCCTGTTTCATGATATTGGAAAAATCGCTGTGCCCGATTCCGTGCTTTTGAAAAACGCATCCCTGACTCGGGAAGAATATGAAATCATCAAGCGCCATCCCGGTTTAGGCTATCATATACTGTCCGCGATTTCCTCGTACCAGGAGATCGCGCCGATCGTGCTGTGTCATCATGAGAGAATCGACGGCAGAGGGTATCCAAATGGAATCACTGGAGACCAAATTCCAGAGGAAGCTAAAATAATTTCCGTAGCCGATGCCTTTGACGCTATGACCTCTCACCGCCGCTATCGGGAAAATTTGACGCTGGAGCAGGCGGTCAGTCAATTAGAGCAAGGAAAAGGAACCCAGTTCGATCAGAAGATCGCGGAAGCGTTTATTGAGATTCTTAAGGATTACGAGGCGATTCGTGAGGAAATCGCCTGGACCTTTGAGGAAACGGCGCTGGACCTGGAACACAGATAAAAAGGGAGTAAAAAGCATGAACCAGTATCCGCTGAATCCGGTAGACTTCTATGAAGATTTTCTAAGCTTTTTGCGGGGAATTGAAAAGTATGGAGATA
>ERZ506427.623-NODE-623-length-18017-cov-4.312660_pt1 | contig 18017 bp, 16 predicted proteins | sample MGYA00513666_ERZ506427 | MGnify/ENA metagenome assembly ERZ506427
TATTTTTCACAATATTTTTCCAAACAGCTTCTGTATTACTTATTCAAGTGCTCTACCAGAACAAAGCGGACAAGTCCGCTTCAAACTCCCTCAATCCCTCAATCTTTGAGGGACTTGTTACGCTTTGCGCGCCAGATGCAGTCTGATTCAGCAGACATATTCCTATTACATAAAAAACGCCCTTGCTATCCTTGCGGATAACAAAGGCGAAATTTTCCGTGGTACCACTTTGCATTATCATATTTATCACTAAATACGATCCCTTACTGCTGTCTGTATAAACAGCCTCTTCTGTAACGTGAAGACTACGTCCCAGCTTACTCAAAATTCAGTGGGATGCTCCCGGGTGATATCACAAAATACTTTCTGCCACTTCTCACCATCAGCGGCTCTCTGTAATCCGGTTTCCTTTTGTGACCTGTCCTGTTCGATGCATTTCTCTTTTTTATTTATCTAATGTTTTACTACTTTTCAAGCAAAATAACAACCTTAGATTTAATCATATTTCACAATTTTACTTACTGTTTTTTGTATAATTTGCACACTATCTTTTCCTATGCACTTTGTATTGCCCTTTTTATTCTTATCCTAATGCCACATCTAATATCATCATTAGCGTAAATCCAACTGCAAAGAAAATCGTTCCAATATTCGAATGTTCCCCGGCAGACATCTCAGGGATCAGTTCCTCCACAACAACATAGAGCATGGCTCCCGCCGCAAAGCTCAGAAGATATGGCAATGCCGGGACGATCAGTCCTGCTGCCAGGATTGTGATCACTGCCCCAATCGGTTCCACGATTCCTGATAAAACACCACCAATGAATGCCTTTGTTTTTCCCATTCCCTCAGAACGCAGAGGCATGGAAATAATCGCCCCCTCCGGGAAATTCTGGATTGCAATTCCAAGTGACAGTGCAAGTGCCCCCATCAACGTAATCTGCACGTTTCCGGTCAGATAACCAGCATAAACGACACCGACTGCCATTCCTTCCGGGATATTATGAAGTGTAACTGCCAATATAAGCATAGTCGTTTTTTGCAGACGACTCTTCGGTCCTTCCGCCTTATCTGTTTGTTGATGCAGGTGTGGAATAATATGATCCAACAAAAGCAGGAATAGCACCCCTGCCCAGAAGCCAACTGCTGCCGGTACAAAAGAGAGCTTTCCCATTCCTTCTGACTGTTCAAGTGCAGGGATCAGCAGGCTCCACACAGATGCTGCTACCATGACACCCGCAGCAAACCCGGTCAGACAGCGCTGTACCCACTGGTTCAAGTCTTTTTTCATAAAAAAGACACAGGCCGCACCGACTGATGTGCCGATAAACGGAATCAAAATTCCATAAAATACGTTTAAATTCATTCTTCTCCTCCCTTGCGCATTTTATGATTGTCATTCAGACACCCCAATCAAAATGCCCTTCTGTTTACAGTATATGCTATATCCATGAAATAGTTTTTTCATGGTTTAAGTTAGTTTTATTTAACTTATATCCATTATATTCTCTTTTTTCCTGATCTGCAATATTTAATTAACCATTTCCTAAATTCTATCTCCCCTAAAAAACAAAATGACCATCTTTTCATTTCTGAAAATTATCATTGACAATTCAATGAAATACCTTTATTATATAAACATATTTATTTGGTATGTTTATATGATTTTGTTTGATTAAGGAGCGTGATCTTATGAATATCTTATGCTTTGGTGATTCGAATACCTGGGGATATAAGCCGGATAAATCCGGACGTTATGATGAAAATATAAGATGGACCAGACTTTTACAGAAAAAACTCGGATCTGGATATCACATTATAGAAGAGGGACTTTGCGGCAGAACAACTGTCTTTCAGGATGAGCTGCGTGAGGGCCGCCGCGGACTGGATCTGATTGGAGTCACAGTAGAGATGCATAACCCAATTGACCTCATGATCATCATGCTCGGCACGAATGACTGTAAGACACGCTACAGAGCATCCGCCAGTGTGATCGCAAAAGGACTTGATCAGGTAATCCGAAAAGCACGTCAGAATGCGTCCCGGCATTTTGATCTGCTTGTCATCTCGCCAATCCACCTGGGCGTTGGCGTCGGAGATGCCGGTTTTGATCCGGAATTTGATGCAGCTTCTGTAGCGGTTTCCAGAAATCTGGCTAATGAATACCGCAAGATTGCACTCCAAAATCATGCTGCCTTCTTAAACGCATCTGATTTTGCTGCTCCAAGTGTTACTGACCGTGAACATATGGATGAAAAAGGTCATGCCGCACTGGCTGATGCAATTTATAATAAGATCCTTGCCCTGCAAAAAGGACTCTCCCATGTGATATAGAGATAAAAACAGATCCCTGGCTTGCTGCCGGGGATCTGTTCTGCTTTAGAAGGTAATTTTTTTAATCCTGTTTTACATTAAATGCTTTCATGCCCGGATATACGGCACTTGCGCCAAGTTCTTCTTCAATGCGGAGAAGCTGATTGTATTTTGCCACACGCTCCGAACGACTTGGTGCACCGGTTTTGATCTGGCAGGTATTCAGTGCAACTGCAAGATCTGCAATCGTTGTATCTGCGGTTTCTCCTGAACGATGTGAAGAAATTGCTGTGTATCCTGCTTTATGTGCCATCTTAATGGCTTCCAATGTCTCAGAAACAGAACCAATCTGGTTCAGCTTGATCAGAATCGCATTTCCCGCTCCAAGCTCAATACCTTTGGCAAGTCTTTCCGTATTTGTTACGAACAGGTCGTCGCCAACAAGCTGTACTTTATCTCCCAGTCTTGCAGTAAGTTTCTGCCATCCTTCCCAGTCTTCTTCGTCCAAACCGTCCTCGATGGAAATAATCGGATATTTCTCGCAGAGTTTAGCCCAGTGTTCAATAAGTTCTTCTGCTGTATATTCTGTACCTGCTTTTGGCAGTTTATAATATCCTTTTCCCTTTTCACTCTTCCATTCAGAAGAAGCTGCATCCATTGCGATCTTAAAATCTTTTCCTGGTTCATATCCAGCTTTCTTCACGGCTTCCAGAATCGTCTCAATTGCCTCTTCATCTGATTTCAGCGCCGGAGCAAATCCACCTTCATCTCCTACGGATGTTGCAAGTCCGCGTTCTTTCAGAATAGAAGCCAACGCATGGAACACCTCAGCGCACCATCTTAAGCATTCTTTAAAAGAAGGTGCTCCAACCGGCATGATCATAAATTCCTGAACATCCAGTCCAGATGAAAGTGCATGGCACCCACCGTTTACAATATTCATCATCGGTACTGGCAAACGATTTCCAGATACACCTCCAAGAAAACGATAAAGCGGAATCTCCAATGCAGTTGCTGCCGCTCTGCAGCATGCGATCGATACAGCAAGAATTGCATTTGCACCCAGCTTTGATTTATCCTTTGTCCCGTCTGCTGCAATCATGGCCGCATCTACTGCATAAATATCGCTTGCATCCAGACCTTCAATTGCTTCATTAATTACCGTATTGATATTTTCGACTGCTTTCTGTACACCTTTTCCAAGATAGCGTGCTTTATCTCCATCTCTGAGTTCCAGGGCTTCAAACTCACCTGTGGATGCTCCACTCGGTGCAGTTCCTCTTCCTACGGTTCCATCCAGCAGATACACTTCTGCTTCTACTGTCGGATTTCCTCTGGAATCCAGGATTTCTCTTCCTACTACTTTTTCGATTTCAAGGTACATGACCAATTCCCCTTTCTACTACTCATCAGAAGACGTTCCAAGTTCAGTGCTGTAGTCCATCTGATTTATTCACGCAAGAGTTTTCTTCATCTAACTCTGTAGTTAGTATAAACTAATTCTCATGGCCATACAAGCTTTTTCCTGCTTCCTTGTTGAGAAGATAAATCGTTTAGCCCTTTTGAAAGTCAAGCGGATATTCGCAATTGAAGCAGGGAACTTAGTTGATTTTGTTAAAATAATAAAAAAGAAGAACAGTCGCTTTCTTCCCCAAACAGCTTCCAGAACTATTATGAATAAAAAGCACCATTCTTCTTATACATCTTATCTTATATTTTGTAATATCCAGCATACCATCGGCAATGTCATTATTCCACAAACCGTCGTGACAAACACACCGCCCAGCGCATAATCCCCATCGAGTCCGGATGCATTCGTCATCATGACGACTGCTGTCATTGTCGGCATTCCCACAATCAGCGCCATCGCCATCCGGATTTCCTCGCCGACCGGAAAGATTCCAAGAATCAGGAACAAAAGGATTGGTGCTACGATCATCTTTACCAGAACAATCCCATACAGTGAGATTTCCCGTATATATCTTCGAAAAGAAATCCCTGCAAAAATGCCGCCAACATAAATCATGGCAAGTGGTGATGCCGTAGAACCTATCTTCTGCAAAGCAGTATCCAGAAGTGCCGGTATCCGCACCTGTGCGAGCATCAGGATCATTCCAAGTAAGATCGCCACCGTCGCCGGATTGACCAGTTTTTTCAAGGCAAACCACCCTTCTCCTTCCGGAGACAATAGCTTTACACCCAAAGTCCACAGCATAAACTGGTCCATGATCATAAATACGGATGCATATAAGATACCTTTTTCCGAAAAAACACCGGCAATCATCGGCAAGCCTATGAAACCAATATTTCCGAACAGCAGCATTGCCTGATAGATTCCTGCACGGTTTTTCTGCAAATGTAACAGCTTAACCATTCCTCGTCCGGCAGCATACATAAAAATATAAAAAATAGCTGCAATCACAAAAATCGGCCATGATTCATACAGCACCTGCCGCTCTACCCCATCTGTAATGTTGATAAAAACCATCACCGGAAGTGCCATTTTCAAGACAAACTTTGAAATTGGCTCCAGTGTCTCACGACTCAGCACCCTTGTTCTGACAAGGATCACCCCTGCCAGAATATAGATTATAAACAGCCCGATCTGCTGTAGCAGAATATCAAACGTATGCATTCGTTTTCCTGCTTTCTTTGTGCCTTGCCAGAATCAGAACCATTATAAGAGTAATCACTTCTGATGTAAGGAAAGACAGCCATACTCCATTCATTCCAAAAATTCTGGAAAGTACGATCGCACAGATTCCAATGGCAACTGCGCCTCGAAGCAAAGAACCGATGATCGCCGGACGTGCATTTGCGGTTGCAGAAAAATATGCGACAAGAACGATATTGACTCCGGCAAATAAGAATCCCAGGAAATATAACCTAAGACCAACATGCGCATATTCCAAAAGCAGCTGATTATTTTCACTGTTGAATACCGAAATAAACGGATCTGTAAAACTCCAGACCAGTGCAACCATGATAATTTCTATCGCCACTACACAGGTCAGACCCCAGTGAAGAAGTTTTTTTACATCATCAAACGCACCTTTGCCAAAGCTTTCGCTGATCAATGGCTGTACACCCTGTGCCATTCCGTTCATGATCGCCATTCCCACAAGTGACAGATTCGCTACCACTCCATATGCAGCAACTCCGGTACTTCCGGTAAGCCCAAGAATCAGCATATTAAAGATAAACGTGATCACCGCAGAAGAAATTTCTCCTACAAATGCAGAAACACCAAGCTGACAACAGGAAATCAGATGTCGCACGGACAGTTTTTTCCATTTGAAACCGATATTACATTTTTTACTCAGATAATGTCTGGAGCACACCACCATAGTGACAATCGGGCAAAATGCTGTTGCCAATGCAGCACCAGAAAATCCGAGTCCTACCGGAAAAATAAAGATATAGTCAAACACAATATTAAAAGCACTTCCAGCAAGAGAACCTGCCATCACGGTTGAGGTCGCATAATCATTTCGTGCAAATGCCGTAACAGAATAATTACACATGAAAAACGGTGCAAAAATAAGAATAATTCGCAAATACGTTCTGCCTAGCTCTATCAGACCTGCATCCGCTCCGAGAAGTGCCAGGAATTTATCCGGAAAGAAAATTCCAACCAGCATAAATGGAACACTAAAAAGTATCGCCCAGCTGAGTGACTGTGTAAAATAATGATCTGCCTCTTCACCTTTGGCTCTGTTGATTCCGTATCTCGTCGCAGAACCAATTCCAATCATTGAGCCTATCGCGAACATCATTCCAAATACCGGCAAAATCAAATTGAGCACTGCCAGTCCATCTGCGCCAGAACTTACCGATATAAAAAAAGTATCAGCAAGAATATAGACTGATTGTCCCATCATGCTTGCTACACTCTGAAAAACATATTTTGAAAATCTTTTTAACATTTACTGTATCATTTTCCTCTCCATTTTTGTCTTATCTCCTGCGCCCAAGTTCCCAGAATGCTACAGCACTTGCAGCTGCTACATTCAAAGAGTCAACGCCATGTGACATCGGGATCATAACTGTATAGTCGCAGTCCGCAATCGTCTGTGATGCCAGTCCGTCTCCCTCGGTGCCAAGAATGACTGCAAGCTTCTCTTCAGCAAGAAGCTTCGGATCATCAATACTATAAGAATCTTCTCTAAGTGCCATTGCCACGGTTTTGAATCCAAGATTCTGGATTGCTTTCATACCATCTTCCGGCCAGGAAGCTTTTTTGTCAAAATAAGTCCATGGAATCTGGAAAACTGTCCCCATGCTTACGCGGGCAGCCCTTCGGTAAAGCGGATCACTGCATCCGCTGGTCAGAAGGACCGCATCCATATGAAGTGCCGCTGCACTGCGGAAAATAGCTCCGATGTTTGTCGGATTCACGACATTTTCCAGAATCGCAATGCGGCTGGTGTTCTGACAGATTTCTTCTATAGACGGAAGCTGACGACGTTTCATGGCACAAAGCATGCCACGTGCCAGCGCGTAGCCGGTCATTCCTACAAGGACATCATATTCTGCAGTATATACCGGAACTTCCGGATAATGTTCCAGAAGTTCCTTTGCTTCACCTTCCAGGTCTTTATGCTCAACGAGGAAAGAAAGTGGTTCATAGCCTGCATTTAATGCGCGCTCGATCACCTTCGGGCTTTCCGCGATAAAAATTCCCGGCTTCGGCTCATAATACCGCAGAAGCTGCACTTCCGATGTCCGCGCGTACACGTCTAATTCCGGCGCAGTGATGTCGTTGATTTCGATTACATTGTTCACGATGTTCTCCTGTATACCTTATTTATCAAACGTAATATTCCTGAGCATGATAAAATATCTATTTCCTGTACTCTTCTATTTTACAGCTATGCTCCTGTGTTTTTTTATCATAATTGACTCCGACAAGCAACAAGTTTCCCTGATATTCTTCAAGGCTCTGGCAATATTCTCTTTCCTTAATCTGTGCAATCGCACCGACTGCGTCCTTGTTCCATTTTAACTCTACAACCAGTGCCGGTTTATCTGCAAATCGTTTTCTCGGAATAAAAACCAAATCTGCAAATCCCTTTCCACCAGCAAGCTCCCGATGAACAGTATAAAAATTTCTTGCCGCATAAAGTGCCAGAGAAATCGTATAACTCAATGCATTTTCATCATTATACTGAATATGTGAAGTCTCAAAATGCGCCTGTCGAATTCCCTCTGCAACCTGTTTTTCCCGACCCTGCCAGATTGCCTGTAGCGTATCTGCTGAGTTCTTAAGGGCATTGGATACTTCTCCCCAATCTGATACTGAAACTGCATTCACAAATTCTGCACGAATTTCTCCATTTGGAATAAATACTGTCTTTGTCGCATAACGATACCCCAGATATCCCAAATGAATCAGCAGTGTCAGGACATCATCTTCTGTACGGAAGGTTGCCATATCATTCGTAAAACTTCCTGTATTTACTGGAACTTCCTCTCCTGCGAGCATACTTAAGATATCGTCCCTCAGGCCCTCGAAATTCATATCGATATAAAGCTGCAGTGCTTCAAATGTTTCTGTCTGGTTCCAGTAATTTCCCAACCTGCCAAGCCTCATACAACTGATAACAGACTTTGGGCTGTATACAGACGGAACTTCTTCAAAAGAATATCCATCATACCAGTTTCTTATCTCGTCTATATCCATCTGGTATTCTCCGCAGAGTTTTTCTACTTCGCTTTCCGTAAAGCCTACATAAGAAGCCAGCGGTCCCGGATCGATCATGGAAAATTCATCAAACATATTCAAAGCACTGTGCGTACCATATTTTTTGATAGGAAGAATTCCTGTCATATATGCCAGATGAATATAGCTCTTGTCTTTGATAAGATCCCTCAGAAAATCCAGATATTTTTCCTGTGCTTCCTTATCATTCTTGAATTCTCTGAAAATACAGTCCCACTCATCTATGATAAGCACAAACGGACATTTACTTTCTGCGTAGATATCCTGCATAGTTTCTGCCAGATCTGTCGAATCAAATAGCTCTACATCCGGATATTGCCTTGTCAGCTCACGAATTACTCTTTGCTTAATTCTCGCAATTAATTCCTTCACATCAGAACTTCTGCTCAAAAATTCCTGTACATTGAGAAAAACCGTATCATATTTATTCAGATATCTGTCAAATGTTTCATCTTCTGTTATTTCCAGTCCTGAAAATACTTCTCTCGAATCACACCCTTTGCTGTAATAGGCAGTCAGCATATCTGCAGCCATAGATTTTCCAAAACGCCTTGGCCGACTTACGCACACATATGCCTGCATGGTGTTCATAACTCGATTTGTATATTTGATCAGTCCTGTTTTATCCACATAAATATCAGAATTTACTGCTCTCTGAAATTTACTGTTATCTGGATTCAGATAATTTCCCATACATATACAGTCCTTTCTGCTTTTGTTCTATCTTATCACAAAGCCGGAAGTTTTTTAACCTTATCGCTTAATTTCTCTGCAAAATCTCTGTTCAGTTTCATAAACAGTTCCCGTTCTTCCGGTGTCCAGCCGTTATAGATTTCATTCTCGATCTCTATCACTCTGTACACCGTATCTTCCATCAGTTTTTTTCCTTTTTCAGTAAGAAAAACCTGTGTATTGCGGCCACTTCCTGGCGTAAGATAAAGAAGTTCCTTTTTTTCCATCTTGCGGATAGCAGAATTTACTGTAGATTTTGTCATACAGGATTCTTTATAAAAAGCACTCTGATTGCATCCTTCCTGATGTTCATTAAATATATATAAAATAGAAAATTCACTGTCAGACAGATTCATTTTAAGTGCAGCTTCATGGTAAGCACTGTCGATCATTCCTTCAATATAATCCCAGTCTTTAAATGCTGATTCCATAATAATTCCTTTCTCCTTTTCTTAGATATAACCATATTTTTTTCTGTTGCGTGCCAGGAAAAAAACAGACAGCATCAATGCAAAAACTTCTGCCGTAATCACTGCATACCAGATTCCATAGGCTCCAAACAAAACCGGGAGTACAAGCACTGCGATCACTTCAAAAATAAGTGTTCTGCAAAAAGAAATCAATGCAGAAGTAAATCCGTCATTCAACGCAGTAAAGAATGACGAAGCATAGATATTATATCCTGAAATCAGGAATGAAACAGAATAAACTGCAAATGCATAGGTCGTCATTTCCAGAAGTTCTTGATCATAACTTACAAAAATCATTGACAATGGTCTTGCCAAAGCTTCTGCCGCAACTGTCAGAACGATACTCATGACCAGAATGATCCTCAGGCTCTTTTTGAACAGATTTTTCAACTCATCTTTGTTTCCGGCTCCATAATGATAACCGATGATTGGAGCACATCCCATAGAATAGCCGATATAGATTGAAAGAAAGATAAAGTTAACATACATGATCACGCCATATGCCGCAACACCGTTTGTCCCCAGCATTCTCATAAGCTGCCAGTTATACAGCATATTTACAATGGAGAGAGATACGTTTGTCATAAATTCTGAAGATCCGTTGGTACATGCTTTTGTTGTTGCCCGAAGATCCATATGTGTTTTTCCCAGACGAAGTTTGCTTTTTCTGGAAACGATAAAAAATACCAGCGGTACAATACCACCAACCGTCTGGCTGATTGCCGTTGCTGATGCGGCTCCTGCAACACCCCATCGGAAAACTGCAATAAACAGGGCATCCAGAATAATGTTGGATACTCCGGAAACCAATGTCGTACAGAGTCCCAGCTGCGGACGCTCTGCTGTGACAAGAAAACTCTGAAATACATTCTGAAGCATAAACGGAATCAGTGCAAGCATCAGGATTCTTCCATATGTCACACAGTACGGAAGCATCGCCGCATCCGCTCCCAGAAGCCGCGAAATCGGTTCTACAAATATTTCACCGATCACAGTAAACAGAATTCCAAGTCCGATCAGGAGATAAACAAGCAATGAAAAAATCTCGTTTGCTTTCTTCTTATCTCCTGTGCCAAGTGTAAAAGCAACCAGAGCACTTCCGCCTGTACCAATCATAAAACCTACCGCTCCAAAAATCATCAGAAACGGCATTATGATATTAACTGCCGCAAAAGGCTCCGCTCCAATGAAATTCGAGATAAAAAATCCATCCACTACACCATAAACAGATGTCAGCACCATCATTACCATAGATGGAAATGTAAAACGCAGGAGCTTTCTGTAAGTAAAATGCTCCGATAATTCGATATTCATAAAAAACCTCCCAAATAAAATATGTACGAAATCGTACTTGTTAGTATAGTACGATTTCGTACATAAATCAATAGGCATTTTATATATCTGTATCCTCTGCGCTCCAGATCAGGTGGCACTTTGCTGCCAGCTCTTCTTCTTTCTGCTGCGCCTTCTCAGGTTCATCCTGATAATCCCAGAGTTTAAAAGCCTCTTTTACATTTTCCGGATCTACATAATAAACATTTTCGATACCGGTCGGCAATGAAGTTTCATCAGTGGCTGTATCCGGCAGGCGGTCATGTGCCTTCTGAAACTCATCAAGATCAAACATCAGATTCTCTGCATCCTGCGCAGATGGGTAATTTTTACGTATCCATGCCGTCTCGGAAAGCATGTAAAACATATTTTTCTGATCCACGGATAAGATAGCTGTCTTATGTCCGTCTGGATCAATTTTGCTGTAAATTTTTCCATCCCTTAAGGTCATTCCGGCATCGTCCCAGGATATATAAGTCTTTTTATCATAATACCAGTAATGCCCGATTCCACTCGCAAGCAGCACAAGTACCGCTGCTAAAATAATGGAAATCATACGTTTCCGACGGATACGTCTGCGGATTTTTTTTAATGGTGCAATCTCAGTACGGCGGTCTGAATTCCTCTTGGCATTCCCTGAAACAGTCCGCAACTGGTTCTCTTTTTTCATCTCATCCAGCATTTTGCGGCAGGATGCACACTCTTTCAGATGTTCTTCTACAAGCTGTCTGCTGTCCTCACTGACCATATCGTCCACATAAAGCGGAAGCAGGTCCTCAATAATATTACAACTGATCTTCATGATCCAATTCCTCCCTGATTTTTTTACATGCTCTGTGATAAGTAACTCTTGCCCAGCTTTCGCTTTTGCCAAACAGCGAGGAAATTGTACCAAATGACAGTTCTCCAAACACACGAAGGGAAAAAACTTCTTTGTACGGTTCCGAAAGTCTGTGCAGAACCTGGTGAACCTGAAAAGCAGTTTCTTTATCCGAAAAATTCTGAAGCAGATCGGATGTAAAAATATCTTCTGTTCCTTCCTGAGACTCCGGTACATACTTTTTATTTTTCTTCTGATAGTCATAGTACGTGTTTTTGGAAATCTGGCAAAGCCATACACGCAGGTCACAGTCACCTCTGAAATCGTCGACTTTTTTCAGTGCTTTGAAGAATGTTTCCTGCGTCAGTTCCTCTGCAATATGGGTATTGTGCGAAAGCGAGAGCAGATAACGGTATACGACAGTAAAATACTGCTCATATACTTCCTGAATATTCAGCATTTGTTTCTCCTCTCTCTACCAGTTTTGTCCTCCTTCACATATATGACGATATATGTATGGGAAACGTTACAAAAAATTTCACAAAAAGAAAAAGGCCTTCCGATTTATGGAACACCTTTTTCTTTTTTTATAAATTCCTGATCCATGTACACGCAAGTTCCATCCATGACTGGCATTCCGGCTGAATACATCCACCATCTTCATGACTTGTCTCTTCATTTGCAAGACTGAGCCCGTGAACACCTGTCGGGTACAAATGTAGTTCTACCGGCACTTTGTATTTATGCAATGCCTCAAAAAATAACAGGGAATTCTCAACCGGGACACAATCATCCGTGACCGTATGCCAGAGAAAAGTCGGCGGAGTATCCGTTGTTACCTGAAATTCCAGCGACTGCTTTTTTCTTTTTTCAGGATCACTGCTGTCAGCTCCAAGCAATGCCTCAAAAGACCCCGTATGTGCAAATTTCCCGGAGGAAATGACCGGATAACTGAGGATCATGCCGTTCGGTCTCACTATTTCTGTTTCTGTATGTAATACTTCGGAGATAAATTGTTCCTTCCAGAATACCCCAAGACTTGCAGCCAGATGGGCACCCGCCGAAAATCCCTGCAGGATAATTTTAGCAGTATCAATATGAAATTCTTCTGCATGTTCTCTTAAATATGCGACAGACTTCGCAAGCTGCAGAAGTGCCAGTGGATATCTCGCCGGGGCTACACTGTAACGAAGGATCACTGCATGGTATCCTCTTGCAAGATACTGCATGGCAATTGGTTCTGCCTCCCTGTCAGAGGTCATTGTATAACCGCCACCCGGGCAGATCACGATGACCGGGCGCTTTCGATTCGGACGCATTTCCACCGAATTGTCCAGAATATAGGTATACAAATCCGCGATTTCCTGATAACCTTCTACTTTAATCTCAACTTTCTTGTAAATCATTTAAACCTCCGTTTTTATAGCACATAATAAACTTTCTCCTCGTGAAAAATCTACAGGCCAAATTTTTCCCGCACTTCGTCAAAATCTCTGATTGGCGGCATCTCTTCCTGTGGAATTCCAATCTGTTTATCCATATACAAAAGTGCATACCATCTATTGAATTTATAGCCACAGTCTTTCAGCTCACCAGCATGCTTATATCCCATTTTTTCATGAAACTGTACACTATTAAAATCAGAATATTCATCTGTCGGCTTTGTAATCAATGAGACAGCATTTACAACGCCCTGCTCTCTCAGGATGTCTTCCATAAGAGTATACATATATCGTCCTAAACCATTTCGTCGTATATCCTGTTTCAGATAAATTGTCATCTCCACATCCCATCCAAAAGCTGCCCTCGGACGCAGACGGTCTGCATAAGAATAGCCAATAATTTCTCCTTCTTCCTCTGCGATAAGATATGGATAATGAGAAGAAATATGCCGGATTCGTTCCTGAAACTCTTCGACCGATGGAACTTCATATTCAAATGTCACCGCTGTCTTTTTCACATAGTAGCTGTAAATGTCGAGCAATTTCTCTGCATCTTCTACTTTCGCTGTCCGAATTTTAATCTCCATGATGTCTCCTGTTCTGTCTAAATTGCACTTTTCTTATCTGACATCTTTTACTTCTTCTTTAATGCCTTTACTATTTTACGAAGTAATTTATCAATTTCAATCGGTTTAGCCAGATAATCATCCATTCCTGCTGCAAATGCCGCCTGCCTGTCTTCTTCAAATGCATTTGCGGTCATCGCTATGATCGGAACCTGAGCTCTTTCATCCGGAAGCTTCCGAATCGCCTTTGTTGCCTGATACCCATTCATCTTCGGCATCTGTATGTCCATCAATACCACATCATAATACCCGGCAGAAGCCTTTTGCACCATTGCAACTGCAATCGCGCCATCCGCAGCTACTTCCACCTCTGCCTTTGCATCCTGAAGAATTGTCCTTGCAATCTCCATATTTAATTCATTATCTTCTACAAGAAGAATTCTTTTGTACTTCAGAGGGTTCTCTGGCAGGCTCTGTTCTGCCTGGTCAATACGTTTTTCTTCCGATACGATTCGACATGGAATCTCAACAATAAAACTGCTGCCTTTTCCAGGTTCACTTTGTACGATCACGCTTCCATCCATCAAATCTACAAAGGATTTTACGATACGCAGTCCTAGACCAGTTCCCATTATACCACTTTCCGAAGAATTTTTCTCGCGTGTAAATGCTTCAAATATATGTGGAATATATTTCTGGCTGATACCAATTCCCGTATCCGAAACACAAATCCGCAGAATTATGGAATCCTCTCCGACAGCCTCCATTTCCTCGATATCTACGTCTATTTTTCCTCCATCCGGTGTATATTTAATTGCATTACTTACAAGATTCATGATAATCTCCTGAATCTTCAGCGAATCACAATATACATCTGCATGCTGAATTTCTATATTTCGTGCTACATGTAGCTGTTTATTCAGAATTTCTCTGTCAAGAACGATCTCCAACGTATCATTTATTTTCTTCAGATTCCATGGTGCTTCATTCAAAGTTTCCTTACCACTTTCAATACGGGCAATTTCCAGTACATTTCCTATCAATGCAAGCAGGAACTGGCTCGCTCCCTTCAACTTATGCAGATAATTTGTCGTAAGCTCATTGTCTCCCCAGTGCCGCTCCATAAGTTCTGCATATCCTATAATTGCATTCATCGGAGTCCGCAGATCGTGCGACATGGCAAACAAAAAGGTAGATTTGGCCCTGTTTCCCTCTTCCGCCTTCTGCAGTGCATTCTTAAGTACCACCATCTCTGATACATCAATAAATGTAGTGATCACGGCTCTTTCTCCCGATGGAACACGGACTACTTTCGTTGTAGCAAGTGCATGACATTCATTCGGCTCACCTTTTCCGATGATACACTCATAATCAACCATATCATCTACTTTGTGAAGTCTTTTCAACTTCTCTATTACGTCCACATCCGGATAGATTACTTTTTTCAGCATAGTACCGAGTTTGGACTGTGCCTCTTCAATGTTCTCCACTCCATACATCCGCAAAGCCTGTGCATTCATATGAATGATCTTATGCCCGGGAATTGTATATGCAAGAACACCACAACTTTGCATTTCCAGCAGTTCTTTGTAATAATCTTCCTGTTCTATCTTTTCTTTACGGAGTGTATCATTAAGTTCTGCCAGACGGCGTTCTGCCTCTTTTTCTTTCTCCATACGCGCTGTCTCTGAAATGTCCTGATGTATTCCCATAATAGAAATACCGTCTACTACAGACCTATCTCTTATGCCACTGCAACGTACGAACATCTCTCCAAATGTAGGATGAATATAGCGATATACGATTTCTGATTTTGTCTCTGACAGTTTATCTGAATATTCCAGAAATAACTGCATATCATCCGGATGTACACGTGCCCGATGAAATGTAAATCGCTCTTCCGGTGAGATTTCTCCCTGGATTCCAAGTAATTCATCCATCACCGCATCTGCATAAAATCTCGGTGCTTTACCATCCTCAATTTCTATTCTCCATGCTCCTACTCTGTTGACGCGAAGAATTCTTTCAACATTAATCTTTTTCTGCTGTATCATGGACAGCTCCTCCTCATGCAGCTATTTACTGCGCTTCTTCCATATATTATAACGACAGCGAAATCAGATGAACTTCGCCATCACTCGGAACAGAACATTCATATCCACCGGCTTTGATACATGTGCATTCATGCCTGCATCAAGTGCCTTCTGCCTGTCCTCTTCAAAAGCATTCGCTGTCATGGCTACGATCGGAACAGCAGCTCTGGAATTCCCAAACCTGTTCCGACTACTTTGCTTTCCGTACTTGTATGTTCTCTGGAAAATTCTTCAAAAATATGTGGAAGATAGTCTTCACTCATCCCAATTCCAGTATCTTCAACTACAATCTTATATGCAATATAATTTTCCCTGTCAAACGGAATCTCCCTGATATCTATGGTGATCTTACCACCTGCCGGAGTATATTTCAGTGAATTTCCAATGATATTGATAAAGGATTCGATCAATCTGGAAGCACAGCGAACTTCTTTTTTCAGACTCGTCTTTCCACTCTCAATCCGGGCTGTCTCCAGCACATAATTGATTAGCGATAACAAAAATTCACTGGAACTTTTGATCTTGCTTTATCGTATCTCTATTTTATCTTAATCCTTCTGCTTTTTCACGCTTTCACATCTGGTCAGGATTTCTCTGAGTTTGCTTTCATCAATCGGCTTCGCAATGTGTCCATTCATTCCGGAAGCCAGACATTTATGTACACTTTCGGAAGAAACCTGCGCCGTCATGGCATATATACGCACCGTTTCTGCATCCGGTCGCTCCAGTGTCCGTATACGACGGGCTGCTTCTCTGCCGCCCATAACCGGCATCATAATATCCATCAGAATCAGATCATAAGTTCCCGGTGCTGACTCTTTAAACTTGTCAATCGCTTCCTTGCCATTCCATGCCTTATCAACCACAATTCCCAGTTCCTTCAGATAGAACTCTGCAATCTCCATGTTGATCTCATTATCCTCAACCAGAAGAATCTGCTTTCCTTCCAGCTTCTGTTCGCCTGAGCTCTGCTCTTCTTTTTGGGTTTCGATGGCATTTTCATCAACTTTAAACGGAAGGCGGAAAGTAAAAGTACTTCCCTCTCCAAGTTGACTCTCTACTTCTATAGAACCTCCCATTTTATCCAGAAGCGCCTTGACGATCGACATTCCCAGACCGGTTCCTCTGTACAGTGTTCTGGCGTCATTCTTTTCCTGTGTAAAAGGTTTAAACAGCTGTTCTTTTATAAATTCTTCACTCATACCGATTCCGGTATCAACGATTTTAAATTCATACCACACGGTTGTACCGTCACAGGAAAGTTCTTCCGCATATGTATCAATTGTTCCATTTGGTTTATTATATTTGATTGCATTGCTCAAGAGATTGACCATGATACGCCGCAGCTGCAGGGAGCTTCCCTTCAAGGCAGTATGCTGAATATTACTTCTGTGCTTGCAATGTGTAATACTGGATTCAACCAGCTGAGCATCCACAAGTGCAGCAACTTCATCCATAAGCTCATTCATATCAAATACATCTTCATGAATCTCAAACATACCAGCTTCCAGTTTGCTCATATCGAGGACATCACTGACCAGCTCCAGCAAATGTCGGGTAGACAGCTGAATCTTATCCAGACTGTCATCAACTTTTCCCCAGTCATCCCTGTTTTTACGGATGATGTCTACCATTCCCATGATTCCATTGATCGGCGTACGAATATCATGACTCATACGATTCATAAATTCCGTCTTGGCTCTGTTCTCGGAATCCGCTTCTTCATAAGCCATCTGCAGACGTGCTTTTTCCTGCTGTTCCTTTTCATGGAAATCTGAAGTATTCTTAAACAGAACAATTCCATGGACTACGGAACTCTCTTTATCTGTATTCGCATCATACACCATATCTCTGGACATCAGAACTGTTTTCTGCAGCCATACCGGCTTATTTTCTTTTCCCATCGTTTCGCAGTATTCTACTGTAACCTGCTTCGCACCTGTAGCAAATCGCTTCAGTAGTTTGAAAGAAGAATCAACGATTCTGTAGTTCTCCAAAGTATCTTCGGTCACATACCGACTCCGTTTATTGCAATAATCGCTATAAGAACGTGGTGTCTGTATATCATTTTCAACCTTAAATGCTGCCTCATGATAATAAACATTCTCCAGCTTATCATTCGTCAGATCCACAGTATAGACTACATTTGCAGTCTGAAGGAGTGCCTCCGCATAATTCTCGTTTTCAACAATGGATTGTTTCAGCTGTTCATAATATCGATTCAGTCGAGTCTTTTCATCTGCTGTGTTTTCATTTTTATTCTGGAAAGGTTCAAAGCCCAGAATGAAATGATGAAGCCTGCCATCTTCGGTATTATTTACAAACAGTGCTGTCATTCGTCCTCGACAAATACTGTCCTCTTTCCTGTACTGATATGGAAGCTCCAGCTTCTCGCCTTTGTCCTTGATCTGTTCTGCAAGATAAGAAATCTGCAATTTCTTTCTCATACTCTTGCGGTTCTCATCCGTTCCCAATTCCTGTACAATCTGCTCGACAGCACCGGAATAAGATCGGAAGAGCGTCGTGT
>ERZ506427.645-NODE-645-length-17594-cov-5.812760_pt1 | contig 17594 bp, 19 predicted proteins | sample MGYA00513666_ERZ506427 | MGnify/ENA metagenome assembly ERZ506427
ATCGCGCGGGTAATTGCATCTGAAACGGGTGTTGCCAATAAGATCTGGAACGCTTCTAAATTCGTCATCATGAACCTCGGTGATTTCGACGAAACCTTCATCCCTGAAGATAAAGACCTGACCCTGGCCGACCGCTGGATCCTCACATCCTTCAATGAAACCGTCGCCAAAGTCACGGAAGATCTGGATAAATTTGAACTCGGCGACGCTGCCGATGCCGTTTACAACTTCATCTGGAACTCCTACTGCGACTGGTACATCGAACTGGCCAAGAAACGCCTTTACCAGGCCGAAAGCGAACGGGACAAGCACACGGTTCAGTACGTCCTGGTCTATGTCCTGACGCACACCCTGGAAATGCTCCATCCCTTCATGCCCTTCGTTACGGAACACCTCTGGCAGCACCTGCCTCACGAAGGCGAAAGCATCATCGTCGCTCCCTGGCCGAAGACGCAGGATAAATGGAACTTCCCGGCCGATGCCGCTACGATGAATACCATGATGGAAGCCATCAAGGGTATCCGTAACCTCCGCGCCGAATCGAACGTCCCCATGGGCAAGAAGGCGCCGGTCATCCTGGCTCCGGCTACGGAAGACATGGCTCAGACCTTGAAGACTTACGAAGATTACTTCCATACCCTGGCCTTTGCCGATAAAGTAACCCTCCTCGGTGCGGGCGATGCCAAACCGGAAAATGCCGTCGTCGCCGTTGTCCCGGGCATTGAAGTCTACTTACAGCTCAAAGACCTCATCGACGTCGAAAAAGAAACGGCCCGCGTCCAGAAGGAACAGGAAAAACTCCAGAAGGAAATCGCCCGCCTCGACAAGAAGCTGTCCAACCAGGGCTTCCTCTCGAAAGCACCGGCAGCGGTCGTCGAAAAAGAAAAGGGCAAGCTCGCCGACTACCAGGAAAAGATGGCTGCTTTGACCAAGCGCATGGAAGACCTGGCTAAACTCTAAGAGGCAGCTATGACCTACGAACAAGCAATCGACTATCTGGAATCAGCCAATGTCTTTGGCATCCAGCTGGGGCTCGGCCGTATCCAGGCCTTACTGGAACGGCTGGACAATCCCCAGAACAACTATAAGACCATCCACGTCACCGGGACCAACGGCAAGGGCTCGGTGACGGCTATGATCGCCTCGGTCCTGACTGAAGCGGGCTTCCGGACGGCCAGACTGCCCAAACAGCCCTCGCCGCCGGACGAACGCTGGATGGACGGTCTGGGCAATACCTTCTGCGCTAAGTACCATTGAGCCGCCTGTTGCCACAACTGTTTTCTCGCAGTCAAGCTCTTTGCCTACTTGATTTTCAATTTTCAAGAAAGCATCATAGCCGTCCTGATCAAGTATCTTTTGCAGTTTTTTGCCTGTTTTCTTAGTAATAATCAAGTCTAAATCCACAAAAGAATATCCGCTGTATTTTGCAAGCAGAACACCAAGCGTACTCTTACCCGAACCCGGCATTCCTATAAGTATAATGTTATTGTTATTCATATTATAAAATCCTTACATTGAGAGAGTCTGTGCTTGAAGTAGGTGCAGTTCTGTTTGAAGAAATTACAACTACAATATCACCCTTTTTAAAGTAGCCCGTGCTTAAAGCCTTTTCCATTGCCTGCTTTGTAATGGCATCGGAAGTTTTCTTTTCTTCACCGATAAGTGCTGTAATACCCCAATTAAGGCAAAGTTTTTTACAAACAAGCGAAGAGGTAACAACTGCAATTATCGGAACATTCGGGCGGAAATGTGTCATTGCTCTTGCAACTTTACCTGTAGCACTCTCAACAATAATAGCTCTTGCGCCAATCTGATGAGCAATATCTCTTGCCGCACGGCAAATACTGCCTCTGATTGGGTTGCTGTCCTGAATACTGTGATGTTCGATATAGTCTTTAAGAGCTGTAAACTCACCGTTCTGCTCTGCCTCAAAGCATATAGCGTCAAGAGCCTTAACACTTTCAACAGGATACTTACCTGCGGCAGACTCACCCGAAAGCATAACGGCGCTTGTACCGTCATATACAGCATTGGCAACATCGCTGATTTCAGCTCTTGTAGGACGAGGTGAAGAAGTCATACTCTCAAGCATTTGAGTTGCTGTAATTACATATTTACCTCTTGCAACGCACTTTCTGATAAGTGTTTTCTGAATTTCAGGAAGTTTAATAAATGGAATTTCAACGCCCATATCACCTCTGGCAACCATAATGCCGTCGGCGCAGTCAATAATAGCGTCCATATCGTCAACACCGCTCTGATTTTCAATCTTTGCGATAATTTCTACATATTCAAATCCGATGCTGTCAATAAAATCTCTTAATGTAGCTACATCTTCGTGTGTACGAACGAATGATGCGGCAACTACATTAGCGCCGTGAGAAAGACCAAATTCAATATCTTTTCTGTCCTGTGCACTGACATAAGGCATATTTATATGATAACCGGGAATATTAATACTCTTTCTGTTCTTAAGTGTGCCGCCCTTAACTACTTTGCAAATGATTTCGTTAGGAGTCATACTGTCAACAACTATTGAGATAAGACCGTCATCTAATAATAATTCTCTGCCTATTGCCGCTTTGCCGTCGGCATTGAACAAATCAACAAGCTTAGGGAAAGAAATTGCCACGCCTGTTTCGTCACCGACTTCTTTATTCTTGCAAAGGCTGAAAAGCTGACCTTCAATAAGTTCTATACTGCCATTTTCAAATGTGCATACTCTTACTTCCGGACCTTTTGTATCAAGAAGAATTGAGACAATTTTTCCGCTTTCGGCAATAGCTTCTTTGAGAACATTAAAAGTGTTTTCCAAATCGTCATATGCTCCGTGTGACATATTAATACGAGCAACATTCATACCTGCGTTGATCATCTCAAGCAAGGTTTCTTTATTGTTGCAGGCAGGACCAATTGTGCAAACAATTTTAGTCTTTCTCATAATAACCTCCATAATTAAATCAAATACTATCCTCAATAATACCCAAAATTTTCACAAATACATTATATACCATTACCGTAAGTTTTTCAATAAATTTTGTGTAAATTTATAATTAAATAATAGAAATATGACTTTTAAAAATCAAAATACCGCTTGAAATCTTCCGAAATCAAGCGGTATAAAAATTTAAATTTTATTGTGCAATTATCTGCTGTAAAGCTGTGACATCTCTCACATCAATAATTCCGTCTTTGTTTATATCAGCCATTTTTACACCTTCAATGTCAAGTGTTGCACTTTCTGCAATGTAAAGCTGAAGAGCCGTTGCATCACGAACATCTAAAATTCCGTCATTGTTAAGGTCGTTTTCAATTCTTGGATTTGACGGTTCGTAGTCAGCATACATTTCGTTGCTAAGCCAAGCCGCACGGCTTGTAAGCCAATCGGCACAATAATTGTACTTTCCGTCAAAATTGTTGCTGTACTTTGTAGCAGTATTGCTTACTGTATATTTGCCTGTGGAATAGTCAAAGGTAGCTACATTGAGTTTGCTGTGGTCTGCAATCCAGCTGCCTGTATTGAGCAACCAACCGCTCTTGTAGTTCATCTCTGCACTGCCCTTTAGGTAGTTATAATAAACATCTGATGAATAAATTTCTCCCTCACTTACTCCGCTTGACATAAATGTTTTGAGAGCCGGAACAAAGTCCTCAAACCAAACCTGCGGTGCAGCCTTAATAACATTTTTATTTCTCGAAATCAGATTCATAACATTGTTTGTGCTGTTGCTGTTTTTACCTTTATCTTTGTATTTGCACCACCAACCGCTGTACTGTTCATAGTCATTTACTCCTATATTTCCGAGATCCCATTCAACGCCCTTTGCGTTGCCAAGTGAGTTATCGTAGTCCCATACAGGTGAACCAAAGAATTTCCAATCGCCGTTTTCGTCCTGCTTATATGTAAAGTAAAGGCTTGAAACACCGGAATCCCAGTTTTTACCGAGCTCGTTTATAAGGTAAATTTTTGTTACGGAATCAACATCGGCATAATCGGCAAGATTTGCACTTGAGCTTTTAATTGCATTGTAAAAAGAATCAAATTTGTTTTTTACATAATTTTTAACTTCGTTGTAGCCTTTGTCCCCCGGTGCAAGCTCGGGAGTTTTTAATGTAATCTTATTACCGCTTGATGAAGTGAAGTGATAATCATCATCAGTAGCACTTGCGTCAACCTCGCATACAAATTGGAAGTTTTCGTTGATTGAGCCGTCCTTGTTAAGGTAGCCTTTATCATCAATGTCACTTAAAAGATTTGTCTTACCTGTATCAATCTTTTGACACATCTGATATGAACCCCAATAATAGCCGTCAGAGTAAAAATCTACATAGCGTGAATCGGAAGCGTACGGCATATCTACCGCATCTGAAAGGTCATACAAAAATCTGTTTCTTGAAAGAGAATCATCCTGATAATTTGCAAGCATTGAAAATTTTTTACACTTGTCCATTGAACCGATTGTTACATTATCTTTAAAAGTAACATTGTACGGTTTTTTAGCCTTGCCCCAGGTTGAGTTTCCTCTTCCCTTTATTTTCTTAACATCGGCAGTTTCAATTGTACCGTCTGCATCGATAATTGCGGCTGTTGCGCTTGCGGAATTACTCTTATCACGATTAAGGTATGTGATAAGCTCCGTACCGTTACCGTCGGCATTGTCATTATTGATATATACGGCGGACTCTGCGGTTGATTTCATAAAAATCAAAGTAAAGTTTTTGCCGCCCGCATTTACCTTATACTCAACATTTGTATTGTACGGTATCGAACCCGACTTATGTGAGTCAATAGTAACACCGTTTATTGTAATCGGTGATGAATAAGCGTTGTAAATATCAACTTTTTCTCCGTTTGCCGAGGAAGGCAGGAAGAAATACTTTTTATTACTGTCTATTTCGTTAAAGTTCTCATCGTGCACACTTTGCCATCTCAGCCAAGCCTGTGTATCTTCAGAGTTTAAAACAGCGTGAGCATATAATGCGTCATATGTCTTAAATCCCGGAGTAGAAACGGTGGATTCGGTTGTCTGTGCCGCAAGAACAGATACAGAAAAGCCTGTAGTAAGCATTACAGCAGAAAGTCCTACTGCAATAATTTTTGCTAATTTCAATTCAAACACTCCTAAAAATTCATTCAGTTTTCACATATCTATTATATCATAGAAAAAATTAAATTACAATGTAAAATTTTGCAAATTATTATTTAATAATTACGCTTTATTTTTATAATATATTTTGCTATAATAGGAACAATAACATTAGATAAGGAATGATTTTATGAATAATTCAAAGCATAAAGCAAAGAAGCTTTCTGTTGCACTTTTGATTGCCGTACTGGCCGTTTCAACATCATTTGCAAGTGTAATGACAGGCTGCGGTAATAAAGATGAGAGTTCATCAACCGCTGCGACCGTAACAAGCACTGCTTCTGCCGCTGAAAACACAACTGTTGCAAACGACAAATCAGAAAGCGAAGTAACTTCTGAAAGCAGCAATTCACAAAGTTCGGGTTCTGAATCAAAGTCCGAGTCTGCTCAAAGCTCTGAAAAGTCAGAATCAAGCGGCTCTTCCGATTCATCAAAAGCAAACAGCAACTCTAACAATAATTCATCAAGCAAGGCTGCAAACAATAATTCAAACAATAATTCAGGCAATAATTCGGGCAATAATTCGGGCAACAAATCAAATAACAATTCATCTGACAAAAACAACTCCGATGAAAAATCTAACGAAGATGTAACTCTTGACTTAAAGAAAGGTCAAACAATAACAGTTACCTACTCGGTTAAAAGCACTGTAGTTTTAACAAACTATCAGGCACAAATCACATATGATTCATCAAAATTAAAAGTTAAATCTGCTCTGCTCCAGAAACCAGCTACAACAAATGGTATTATCAATGCAAAAATAGCCGGAAAAATCAACTTAAACGGCTCTGACATAACCACAGGCTATGACTACACTAAAGGCGGAGAAATGGTTGTTGTAACTTTTGAAGCAACAGCTGACGGCTCATCAAAAGTAAACTGGTTATGGCAGTCTGCAAGCACTATTGATGAAAAAAACAATTTAGTTTATCATATTGATAATAACGGAAAATCAGACGGTACAGTTTCACTTTCAACATCTTATAAATAAAATGTTAAAAACTCTCGCTTGGGCGGGAGTTTTTTATGTTGGGGCAACATTAATAAATTTTTATTTAGCGGAGTGTCGGTCGGGCATTGAAATTTAGCTAACGCTAAATTATCAGCAAAAGAACAAAAAAGTTTACTCAATTTTTTCAAAAATTGCGGGTTTGGGCAGCGCCCATAAAATCTTCCGATATAACAATTTATCAGGCGCAAACAGCCACGCTGTTTGCGTGCTTGCACCGAGTTTGAAAAAACAGGCGGTAGTCTTTTAGAAAAGAATTTGCTTATTTATTGTTTAATGAATGGCTTTTTTGTTGCTCTCGCAAAGGCTAACGCCGTTGTGTTCAAGCCGCCAAACAGCGAGCTGTTTGGCTATCGTCAGACTGCATAAACGGAAAGTATTTGTGGGCTTTGCCCACACCCACGACCTTTGAAAAGGTCGACCAAACTTTTATAATTGCTTGGCTAAACTGTGAGTTAAACCATAATTTATTATTGTTACCCCAACATTTAGAATTAAACCTTTTTTCAATAATTTTCTCCAAATTTTTTATAAAGCCCAAACAAAAAACAGCAAGGAAAAATCCTTGCTGTCTTTAAATTCCATTAAGTATTAACTTATGCCTGAGCAGGTGCTCCTACCGGGCAAGTTGCCTCGCATGCTCCGCACTCTACACAAACATCAGCGTCGATAACATACTTGTCATCGCCCTCAGAAATTGCGCTTACAGGACACTCCTCAGCACAAGCTCCGCACTTGATGCACTCATCACTAATCTGGTATGCCATTCAAAAACACCTCCTGTGAAATATTACACCTATATTGTAACATATATTTTTAAAAATGCAATATTTTTAGAACATTTTTCAAAAATAAATATTTTCCAAAAGGTATTTTTGGTTAGTTTACTCTAACCCCTTTAATTTTTCCATTTCTTCTTTATCGACTTTAATGTAGCCGTCTTTAACAATTTTGCACTGCTTTACATTAAAAGTCTTTGCCGGTGCTTCGGGCGGAGTGTTGTTCAGTTTAACCTTAAGCGTGCGGGCAATAAGGTTGTTTTCCACTACAAGACCTTTTCCGTCAGGTGTATTGACTATTGCGCCAACCTTAGGAGTTTTCTTTAACAGGTCTGTGTATGCGTCCTGCTCGTACTTAAGGCAGCACATAAGTCTGCCGCAAGTACCCGAAATCTTTACGGGTGAAAGCGAAAGCCCCTGCTCCTTTGCCATTTTTATTGAAACAGGCTGAAACTCGCCCATAAAACTTGCACAGCAAAACGGTTTTCCGCATACACCGAGTCCGCCGAGCATTTTTGCCTCGTCACGCACACCTATCTGTCTTAACTCGATTCTTGTTCTGAATACAGACGCCAAATCCTTTACAAGCGCTCTGAAATCCACTCTGCCGTCTGCTGTAAAGTAAAACAAAATTTTACTGTTGTCAAAAGTACATTCAACGCTTACGAGCTTCATTTCAAGTTTGTGGTTTGCAATTTTCTGCTCGCAAATTCTGTATGCCTCCTTCTCCTTAAGTTTGTTTTCCTCAAGGTGACGAAGGTCATTTTCGGTTGCAATTCTGATAAGCGGCTTGAGCGGATACGCAAGCTCTTCATCAGAAACGGTTTTATTCGGTGTGGCAACCTTACCGCATTCAAGACCTCTTGCGGTTTCTACAATTACCATATCGCCGGCGCTTAACTTATTATCAAGCGGGTCAAAGTAATAGACCTTGCCGACTTCTTTAAATCTGACTCCGATTACCTCTGCCATATTATCCTCCTGTACTCCCCGCTCAAAAAAGCGGAAAGCAAATCCATATTTACATTCTGCGGTATTTTCTGCCTTGCAAGCTCGGTTGCCTCTACAAGCTGCAAAGCCATACCCGTAGTTATTCTTTTATTCAGCTTTTGTGCAAGCTGACCGTCTATTCTCGCACTTATTCCCCGTGCAACCGCTACGCAATCTCTGAAAATCACCGTAAGCACGGCAAGGGTTTCGTCTGCAAGTTTTCTGTCGGAAAAGCCTGTCAATGCCGACAGCAACTGCCACTCGCTCGGCGCAATCGTTCCCTCTGCCACCGCTCTTGCAAGCTCGGTTGCCTGCTCGCTGTAGTTTTCTTCACCTTTAACGGTAAGCACGGTACAGCGTGACAAAATAGTGTTGAGCAATCCTCTTGAATTTTTGCAAAGCAACAAAAACAGGCAATTCTGCGGCGGTTCTTCAAGCAACTTCAAAAATGAATTTTGTACCACAGGCGAAAGCCTTGTATCTGCACTTTCAAACACAAAAATCTTTATATCCGCCTCATTCGGGCGAATACTTGCGTTTTCAATAATATCTCGCATTTGCTCAATGGAATAAATCTGCGATTTCTTTTCAGGTTGGGCATAGTAAATGTCAGGGTGCACCTTTTCCCTTGCTTTTATGCACTGCTCGCATTTTCCGCAAGGCTTATTTTCGGCTCTGCACACCGCCCTCATTGTAAGAAAGGTTGCAAGCCCCTTGCATTTTTCGGCGTCTGCGCCCTCAATTACTATTGCGTGAGGTTGTCTGTTCTGTGAATACAGGCTGTCAAGCCTTTGCTTTAAAGCCTCGTCAAACTCAAAATCCGTGTAATTCAACCTTTCGCCTCCCGACCTTATTTTAGTATAACACAAAAGTGTTCATAATGCTACAAAAATCATTTTACAGCTACGGTATTGGTAATAATTTCACCCTTGTCGGTAATATCAATTATTCCGTAGCTTGCCATATATCCGCCGCAGCTGCCCGGGTTAAGAACATAAAGTCCGTCCTCGTACATAGAAAGCGCAGAGTGAGTATGACCGAAGCAGAGAATATCAGCTTTTGCCTCTCGTGCGGCGCACATAATTGTGTAAAGTCCCACCTTTGCGTTATACAAATGACCGTGGGTTATAAAAATTGTCTTTCCGTTTATTCTCAAGGTTTCGGTCGCAGGCAGCATACTGCCCCAATCGCAATTGCCACGCACGCCGACAACCATTTTATCCTTAAAATTCTGTTTTAAATATTCAACCTGTTCTTCGCCGTCGCCGCAGTGAATAATAACCTCTGCAGTCGGCTGCTCGGTAACGGCTTTCATCATTCTGTTAAAATCTCCGTGTGTATCGGACAAAACTAAAATTCTCATACTTACCTCCGCAAAACTAAAGCTAAGTGTTATAAAAATATATAAATACGCATATTATTATCCGAGGTGTTTATATGGCTGATAATAAGAATATGCAGGATATGCTTAAACAAATGTCGCAACAGCTCAAGCTGTCGGAAAACGAGCTGAAATCCGCTGCAAAAAAGGGCAATGCAAACAGCATTTTTAAAAATGCCGACAGTAAAACTCAAAAAACAGTGGAGGAAATTTTAAACGACCCGCAAAAAACAAAAGAGCTTTTGGAAAGCCCGCAGGCAAAAGCAATAATCGAAATGCTGAGAAAGGGGAAGTAAAACCCGCCATGGCAGATATTCAGGATAAAATAAACGAAATACTCAGCAATCCCGAGGCTTTGCGACAGGTGCAAAGCCTCGGCGAGCAGCTCGGTCTTGCAGGAAACGCACCCGAAAAACCACAGCCTCCCGAAAAGAAAAACGAGCTTTCCCTGCCCACGGATTTTATGAACGACGACATTGCAAAAAGTCTTATTAAAATTCTGCCCGCCGTTAAATCAATCGGCTGTGAGGACGATACAACAAGGCTTTTAAATGCTCTGCGCCCGTTTTTATCTTGTGAAAAACAGGAAAAACTTGATAAAGCCGAAAAAATGCTTAAGCTGTTCAAAATTCTCCCTCTGCTCAAAGATATAAATATATTTTGAAAAAACTCAAAACTTTTTATTATTTAACTTAATCTGTTCAATAGTATCTCTTACCCGAACATTAGGTTCTGTTCTAAATGTTGCGGTAACATTTAAAAATTACGATTTAACAAATCCCCAAAGTAATATTAACACCCAACCTTTGGAGGTGATAATTTGGCATCGTTTGAAGAAGAGGCTCTGCGCCGTGCGCAACAAATGCACTCTCGCCCACCGCATCAGACGGAGCGTGAGAAAAAGCCTAAACCGCCTGAAAAAAAGCCCGAAGATACTCCGCAAAAAGCAGATAATAAACAAGAAAACAAAGCGCAGGGTCAGCAGAAAAGTCTTGTGGATTTTCTGCTTGCCGACAAAGAGCAAAGTCTGATTCTGCTCCTGCTGCTTTTGCTTTCAGGCGAAAAAGCCGACCCGTCGCTTTTGCTTGCATTGATGTATTTGCTTATGTAATTATCTAATCTGACCGTTGCCTCTTATAATAAATTTACAGCTTGTCAGCTCATTAAGGCCCATAGGACCTCTTGCGTGGAGTTTCTGTGTGGAAATTCCGATTTCCGCACCCAAGCCGAACTCTCCGCCGTCCGTAAAACGGGTTGATGCATTTACATACACTGCTGCCGAATCAACGCAGGCGGTAAATTTATTTGCGTTGTTGTAGTCATTTGTAATTATGCTTTCGCTGTGACCCGTGCTGTACTTTGCAATATGGTCTATAGCGTCATCAAGACTGTCCACAACCTTAACAGCAAGAATATAGTCGAGAAATTCCTTTGCATAATCCTCCTCGGTTGCAGGTATAACGCTGTCGCCGAGGATTTTTCTTGTGGTTTCACAGCCTCTTATCTCCACATTCTTTGTATCGAGAAGTTTCTTTATTTCAGGTAAAGCCTTTTGAGCAATATTCTTGTGGACAAGGATTGTTTCAATTGCATTGCATACAGACGGACGGGAAGTTTTCGCATTAAAAATAATGTTTGCCGCCATCTGCACATCTGCACTTTCGTCAACATAAATATGGCAGTTGCCTACACCTGTTTCGATTACAGGTACTTTTGCGTTTTCGACAACGGAACGAATAAGTCCTGCGCCGCCACGGGGAATAAGCACATCAAGATAATCGGATAACTGCATAAGCTCTGTTGCGCTCTGTCTTGATGTATCCTTAACAAGTGCGATACAATCCTTTGGAAAACCAACGCTTTCAACAGCGTTTCTCATAATCTCCGAAACGGCAAGGTTTGAATTGATAGCCTCTTTACCGCCACGCAGAATTACCGCACTGCCTGCCTTAAGGCAAAGTGCCGCCGCATCCGAAGTAACATTCGGACGAGCCTCAAATATAATGCCGATAACGCCCATCGGTACTCTTACTTTCTCAATATTAAGTCCGTTTTTGAGAGTTCTGCCCTCAAGAACATTACCGATTGGGTCGGCAAGAGCGGCTACCTGTTCAACGCCCTCCGCCATACCGTTTATACGCTCGGGAGTAAGTCTTAATCTGTCGAGTAAAGACTCTGTAAGACCGGCGTTTTTTCCGTTTTCTATGTCAATTTCGTTCGCCTTTATAATTTCATCGCTGTGCTCACGCAGAGCCTTTGCAATAGCCAAAAGCGCATCGTCTTTTTTACTGCCCGCCGTACGCAAAAACACCGAGGCATTCTTTGCGTTTGCACCCATAATTTCAAGCTGTGTCATATCAATTCTCCTTTCTGGCAAGGAACTTTGTTCCCACATTCATTCCGTCAAATACATAGTAAAGTACATTCGGATTTGCACCGTTTACAATGTGGCACTCTACCCCACGCTGAGTTGCATAATCCGCTGCGTGCAGTTTTGTAATCATTCCGCCCGTACCTCTGTTTGAGCCTGTGCCTGCCGCCATTTCAAAAATTTCGGGAGAAATTCTGCCCACAACATCAATTTTGTTAGCGTTTGGATTGGTGCGTGGATTATCGTCGTACAGACCGTCTATGTCTGTAAGAATAACAAGTTTATCCGCACCGACAAGACCCGCAACAATGGCGGAAAGCATATCGTTATCGCCAAAGTTGTTGCCCTCAAGTTCATCAATGGCGACCGTATCGTTTTCGTTGATTACAGGGATAATATTCATATCAAGCAGTTCATCAAGAGTATTGATTACATTCTGCCTTTTCTGCTCGGTTTCTACGGCATAGCGTGTTAAAAGTATCTGCGCAACCGAGTGGTTGTATTCACCGAAAAGTTTGTCATACATAAACATAAGCTCGCACTGACCGATAGCCGCAAGAGCCTGTTTTTTCTTGGTTTCTGTGGGACGAACTGAAAGCCCTGCCTTGCCCATTCCGACGCCGATAGCACCGGAGGACACAAGAATTATCTGCTCACCGCTGTTTTGCAAATCAGCAATAACTTTGCAGAGAGATTCGATACGGCGATAGTTGATTTTTCCGTTTTCGTATGTAAGGGTTGATGTACCCACCTTAATTACGGTAAGCTTTTTTTCCATATTATACCTCACCCGTTTTCAATATTATTTCAATATTCATTATACTGTATTAATTTTGAAATATCTGCCGCACCGCATACGGCAGCAGACACCTGTATTTAAATTATATCACAACTGCCCCTTAAATTACAACAAAATTTACACAAATGTATATGCGGATTTTCGCAAAAATTTCATCAAAACTGTTAATTTATATTGACAAAAAGCCGTTAAAATACTAAAATTATAGTATATGTTACTAATTTAATATTTCACGACTTGAAAGGAGCATAACATAATGAAAAAATATGCATTTGGTGTTGATATAGGTGGCACAACAATTAAAATCGGTTTGTTTGAAACTTCGGGCAACCTTATCGAAAAGTGGGAAATTCCTACAAGAACACAGGAAAACGGCACATATATTCTTAACGATATTGCAGAGGCTATTGCGGCAAAACTTGCCGAAAAGAACATCAGCGAAAAAGAGATTGAAGGTATCGGCGTTGGCGTTCCCGGCCCTGTAGGCGATGACGGCACAGTATATAAGTGCGTAAACCTTGGCTGGAGCGTATTTAATGTAGCAATCGAGCTTGAAAGAAAGACAGGCTTTAAGGTTAAAGTCGGCAACGACGCAAATGTAGCGGCACTCGGCGAGATGTGGCAAGGCGGCGGCAAGGGCTACAAAAACCTTGTAATGGTAACACTCGGCACAGGCGTTGGCGGCGGTGTAATCATTAACGAAAAGATTATTCCCGGCAGTGACGGTGCGGCAGGCGAAATCGGTCATCTTCGTGTAAAGGAAAGAGAAACCGAAACCTGCGGCTGCGGTAACCACGGCTGTCTTGAGCAGTATGCGTCTGCAACAGGTATTGCGAGAGTAACAAAGAAATATCTTGAAGAGCACGATGACGAAACCGTACTCAGAAACACACCGGAACTTACCGCAAAGGCAATCTTTGATGCAGCAAAACTCGGTGACGAGGTTGCTATTAAGATGGTTGACGAAACCGCAAAGATTCTTGCAAAGGGACTTTCACTTGTTGCCTGCGTAGTAAACCCACAGGTGTTTGTAATTGGCGGCGGTATGTCAAAGGCAGGCGACTTCCTTATTGAGCAGGTACAGAAGTATTATCAGGAATATGCGTTCCACGCTTGCAAAAATACATTCTTTAAACTTGCAGACCTCGGCAATGACGCAGGTATTTACGGTTGCGTAAGAATGATCATTAAATAATTTAATATTGTTTTAATTATCTGTCCGACTTAGGTTTTAACTTAAGTCGGATTTTTTTGTGTGAATTAATAAGATGTTTTTTATTGAAAGTCGGTGTAAATTATTGTTTCAAATTTTTTTAACATTTTATTAACTCGATGTTAAAAACTTTTCCTCTTCTCTTTTACGCAAAAATCCGAACACCGTTTTAACAAGTGTTCGGATTTTTCATTAAATATTATTTACAAAATCATTTATAACGGCAACCGTTTTCTTACTTGCCATTTCGCAGAACTTTACAAAGTCCATTCCCTTGTTTTCGTTCAGGTCATCGGAAATCGCTCTTAATATTCCGCACGGTACTTCCGTTCTTGAGCATATATGGGCAATCGCCGCACCTTCCATTTCACACGCAAGGGCGTTAAAGGTTTCCCCTATCTTTATTCTTTTCCTACGCTCCGAAATAAATATATCTCCGCTTGCAATCGTTCCTTTTTCAGCTCTTGTATTCTCAAGTTTATTTGCAGAAGCAAAAAGTTTGTCGGCAATCTTTTCGTCGCAATTAAAATACATTACCTTGCTCTCGGGGAAAGAAACCTCACCCTGCAAATCGCCGAGCGCTGTTGTATTCATATCGTGTTCGACCACATTTACAGCCACTACAATGTCGCCGACACTGACTTTTTCGGAAACCGATCCTGCTACGCCGCTGTTTATAATGCAATCGGGCTTATAATTCTGAATCATTGCAAAACTGCACATAGCGGCATTTACCTTGCCCACACCGCAAACCACAACAACAAGCTCTTTGCCGTTAAGCGTTCCGCTTGTAAATGTCATTTTGGCAATTTCCCTTTGCTTTTTGTTTTCCATAAGCGCAATTATTCCGTCTGCCTCTATCTGCATTGCGCAAATTATTCCTATCATAATTATTCTCCCTTAAGCAAAAGCTCTTTCATTTTATGAACATCTCCGTCCATTATCTTATAATTGCTGAGCAGCTCACCCTCAATTTCAGGAGAAATGCTCTGGTGAATATACAATGAATCAATGCCGAAATCGTGAGCACCCTTTATATCCGAAATATAATCGTTGCCAATCATAATAGACTCGTTTTTTTCAAGTCCGTATCTGTCAAACAAAATTTCAAAATAATGACTGTCAGGCTTTGAACACTCCTCATCGGAGCTGATGCAAATACCGTCAAAGTATTTTGTAAGTCCGAGCATATCCATTTCATTTGCGGTAAAACTTCTCTGTGCATTTGAAAGCAAATAAATCTTCTTGCCGTTTGCCTTTAATGCGTCAAGAACTTCTGTTACGCCGTCATAAAGTTTAATATACTTTGTGGAAAAGCATCTGAACACTGCGCAGGTCTGCTCAACAACAGCCTTAGTCACCTTAACGCCCTTTTGGTTGTAAAGTTTTTTGAATACCTTATCAATCTTAATGTCGATAACGCTGTAGTCCTTGTGTCGTCTGTGTACAGCCTTTTTCTCTGCCTCAACAAGTTTACCGTACTCCTCGTTTAACTCTTCGGCAGTATAGATTGCACCCTTGTATCCGTAGTAAACTGCCATTTTCTCCCAAAGTTCAATACTCCACTCATCTGTGTTTATGTCAATTAATGTTCCGTATAAATCAAAAACACAGTTTTTATACATTAAAAAATCACCCTTTCTATCTATATTTTAACAGTTTTTACTGCTGATTGCAATAGTAATTATTTTGTGTTACACTATTATCTGAGGTGATATTATGGATAAAAAACAAATTGCCCTTATGGCTGTCGATGCGCTCAAAGCAGAGTACCCCGATGCAATTTGCAGCCTTGTATATACAGACCCCTTGCAACTTCTTATAGCCACCCGTCTGGCTGCGCAATGCACAGATGCAAGGGTAAATATAGTTACTCCCGCACTTTTTGAGAGATTTAAAACCGCACAGGACTTTGCAGATTCTACTCCCGAAGAAGTTGCCGAGTACATTAAATCGTGCGGACTTTATAAAACAAAGTCAAAAGACATTGTAGCAATGGCAAAAATGCTTTGCGAGGATTTTGACGGCATTGTTCCCAACAATATTGACGATTTAATAAAATTACCGGGTATCGGCAGAAAAACCGCTAACCTTGTATGCGGCGATATTTTCGGCAAGCCTGCGGTTGTAGTTGACACGCATTGTATACGAATTACCAAACGGCTTGGTTTGCACGATTTAAAAGACCAGAAAAAAATAGAGTTCGCTCTGCGTGATCTGCTTCCCCCGAAAGAAAGCAATGACTTTTGCCACAGACTCGTTCTCCACGGCAGAGCTGTCTGCACGGCACGAAACGCTAAATGTGAAAGCTGTTGTATGGACGGCTTTTGCCCTAAGAATATATGAGGTGACTATGAACAAAATTAAATTACTTGCACTTGACCTTGACGGCACAACCCTCACAAGCAAAAACACTCTTGCACCTGCCGTTAAATCTGCGCTTGAAAAAGCAATTGAGAACGGCATAATCATTGCGATTGCAACAGGCAGACCCCTCGGCACTATGCCTCAAAGCATACTTGACATAAAAGGTATTGATTACCTTATCACTTCAAACGGCGCAGCTATCTATGATCAAAGCCGCAAAAAAATTCATTCCGCTACACTTAAAGAAAACGATGTACTTAAGATTCTTGATGTTATGAAAGACGAGGATATTATTTCGGAGGCTTTTGTTGACGGATTGACTTACACCGACAAGCGTTACAGCGACAATCCGCTTGCATACGGGTGTACCGAGGCATACATAGATTATGTAAAGGCATCGCACGGTCATATAGAAGATATGAGAAAGTTTATATTTGAACACAAGAATGAGCTTGACAGCATTGAATATATCTCTACCGACCCGAACACAAGGAAAAGGATTTGGTCTATGCTTGAAAATGCCGTTGAAGATATTTTTATAACTACTTCGTCCGAGCATTTCATTGAGCTTATGGATAAGTCGGCAACCAAAGCCTCTGCCCTATCTCACCTTGCCGAAATGCTCAACATTGATATGCAAAACACCTGTGCCTGCGGCAATGCCGATAATGATGCGGATATGATTGCCGAATCGGGTTTTGGTGCGGCTGTCGATGATGCGTCACGCAAGTGTATTGAGTGCGCCGACTTTGTTGTGCCGGACTCTGACAATGACGGAGTAGCAGTGCTGATTGATTACATTTTGAGTAACTGTTAAACAATGTTTCACGTGAAACATTTGATAAACAGGTTTTCAGTATTGTGATTTCCTAAAAATTATGTTCTAAAGGAAAGTCTGCTGACCAATTTATAAAATTTAGGTCAACCTATAAAAAGGTTTGACCTAAATTTTTAATTATCTTACTTAACACCCAAGTGATACCAACTTATCACACTTTATAAGCTAATTAAAGACAAAACTGCAACTCACTACGGGTTGCAGTTTTTCTGATATTTTTTAATTTTAGGAGCGGTAAGTTCAAAGCTAAGGTCGAGAAAAAACTTTATATTCTCTTCACTTGCCGAACCGTCAAGTGCCGCCGTTATCCAATTTTCCTTATTCATATGATACGCAGGATAAAAGCCATTATTACCAAGTGCAGAGCCAACCATTACTTTATCGCATTTAAAGTTCACTATATCAATCAACTCTTCTCCATTTAGCCCTAAACTTGATCTTTTAACCCTCATAACAATTGCAAACCATTTTCTGTTACCAATATGACGAAAAACAGTTGACTCGGGATCTTTTTGCCACGGGTTATCGCCTTTCACACCGTATGCAGTTTGAACATAGTTTATAAATTCGTTTCTGTTCATAACACCTCAATAAAAAAATTTCAATAGATGGAGTAAATTATAATTAACGGGACGGTTCACCAAGTAATTATAAAAGTTTGGTCGACCTTTTCAAAGGTCGTGGGTGTGGGCAAAGCCCA
>ERZ506427.760-NODE-760-length-15324-cov-13.193595_pt1 | contig 15324 bp, 10 predicted proteins | sample MGYA00513666_ERZ506427 | MGnify/ENA metagenome assembly ERZ506427
ATCTGCCGAAAAATCTGACGACGCATCTTACGCACAAGCTTTATTCAGTGTTTCCTTAATCCGTGTTTTCTTAGAAACGAAAGGCAGGGGAATCAGCCATGCAGTTTTTTACCGCAACAATGGAACAGCTGTCGGCATATCAGGAACTGATGCGGGCAAGGCAGGAGGGTGTGACACCGGTGTCCTTTACCGGCGTTTCCCAGATTCACAAGGCACACCTGCTGGCGGCATTGAGCCAGACCTCAGCACCGGTTCTGGTCATCACTGCCGACGAAGCAGAGGCACGCCGGCTCTGTGATGATGTCAACACCATGCTGGAAGAAACTGCGGCATGGGTATTTCCGGCGAAAGAAGTGATTCTGACACCGGTAGAGGGCATCACCACTGCCTATGAACACGCCAGAATCGGAGCACTGGCTGCGTTGCAGAACGGGCAGTGCAAGGTGGTTGCCGCCAGCATCGAGGCTCTGCTCCAGCCCACCCTTTCGCCGGAACAGCTGCGGGGACATACCATATTATTACAGCAGGACGGCACGGCAGACCTGTCGGAACTGACCAGAAAGCTGACGGACTGCGGCTATGTCCGCGGGGACAGCGTTTCCGGTCAGGGACAATTCTCTGTCCGCGGCGATATTGTGGACATCTTTCCGGTGCAGCTTTCGGCTCCGGTGCGGCTGGAATTCTGGGACGATACCATTGACACCATGCACTATTTCGATCCGGAAACCCAGCGGCGGACAGACCCGCTGGACGAGGTGCTGGTGCCGCCGGCACGGGAAACCCTCTGCGACCCTGCGGAGCTGGCGAAGAAAATTCGTATGCTGGGAAAGTCGCTCCGCATTCGCCGTGCCGATCTGGTGCGGGAAAAGCTTTATGCAGATGCCGATCATCTGGAAGCCGGCATGATTCCGGTGCATCTGGATAAGTACGCCCCGCTGCTGTGGGAGCAGCCGCCGATGCTGTATGATTACGGCATGGAGATCGTCTGCTGGAGCGAATACGGTTCCATTGTGGAGAGCCAGCGTGGGCTGATGGCACAGTATCAGGAGGACTGCAAGCTGCTGCTGGAGGAGGGCAGCCTTTGCCGCGGTCTGGAGGGCTATTATCAGGACCCTGCGGAAACGGCGGCGAAGCTGGACAAACGCTTTCAGGTGTATTGCAGCAATTTCTTACAGGGCGGCGAACATGTGGAATTTCAGAAGCTGCTCAGTGTGCAGGCAGTCCAGAACGCCCCGTGGGGCGGGGAACTGCGGCAGCTGACTGAGGACTTGCAGGAGTACAGCAGTCAGGGCTACTGCACCATGCTCTGTGCCGGCAGTGAAAAAACGCTGCCGATCTTGCAGCAGGACTTGCAGGAAAGCGGGATCCGCTGCGAACTGGCGGAACCGGACAGCGTGTGGCGTGCGGGCGTGGTCTATCTCCGCACCGGCAGCCTGTCCGGCGGCTTCGCCTATCCGGAAACCAAAACGGCTCTCATCACACAGGGCAGAGCACTCCACGCCGGCACACGGCGGCGGAAACAGCACCGCCGCGGTGAGGAGATCCGGACACTGGCGGACATTGTCCCTGGTGATCTGGTGGTGCATGCCTTGCACGGTATCGGCCGGTTTCTGGGAATCCGCAAGCTGGAACTGGAGGGCGTGACCAAGGACTACATCACCATTCAGTATGCCGGCAAGGAAAACTTGTATGTGCCGGTCACACAGCTGGACATGGTGACGAAATACATCGGTCCGCGGGAAGATTCCAACGTAAAACTCAGCCGGCTGTCCTCGCCGGAGTGGCAAAAGACACGCAGTAACGTCCGCCGTGCGGTGAAAGATATGGCGGACGAACTGCTGGCACTGTATGCCAAGCGGGAAAAGACCAGGGGCTTTGCCTTTGAGCCGGACAGTCCGGAACAGCATGACTTTGAGGCTCGGTTCCCCTATGTGGAAACGGAAGATCAGCTGGCATGCATCGACGAGATCAAGCACGACATGGAGCAGGAACGCCCTATGGAACGGCTGCTCTGCGGCGACGTGGGCTTCGGAAAAACAGAGGTGGCTCTCCGTGCGGCAATGAAATGCGTCATGAGCGGGAAACAGTGTGCCATTCTGGTGCCGACCACTGTGCTCGCCATGCAGCATTATCAGACGGCAGTCCGCCGGTTTGAACATTTTCCGGTGAACGTGGTGATGCTGTCCCGCTTCGTTCCCCAGAAGCGGCAGAAAGAGATTCTGAAAGAGATCAGAAGCGGCAAGGCGGATGTCATTATCGGCACCCACCGTATTGTGCAGAAAGACGTGGAATTCCGTTCGCTGGGGCTGGCGATCGTGGACGAGGAACAGCGGTTCGGCGTGGCACACAAGGAAAAGTTCAAGCACATGTTTGCCGGCGTGGATATGCTGACCTTGTCGGCAACGCCCATTCCCCGCACATTGAATATGGCAATGAGCGGCATACGGGATATGTCTGTCATCTCTCAGCCGCCGCAGGATCGCTATCCGGTGCAGACTTATGTCATGGAGTACAGCGAGCCAGTACTGGTGCAGGCGATTCAGCGGGAACTGAAACGGGGCGGACAGGTGTACTATATCCACAACCGCATTGACACCATTGAGTTCACCGCGGCGAAGCTGCAGCGATATCTGCCGGACGCACGGATTCTGGTGGCACACGGGCGAATGGGCGAGGCGGAAATGTCGGAGATCTGGCGGAAGCTGGTGGAACATGAGGCGGATATTCTGGTCTGCACGACCATTATCGAAACCGGCGTGGACGTGCCGAACGTGAACACCCTCATTATCGAAAATGCCGACTGCTTCGGGCTGTCCCAGCTGTATCAGCTGCGGGGACGTGTCGGACGTTCCAACCGCCGTGCTTATGCCTATTTTACGTTTCAGCGGGACAAGGTGCTGCGGGAGGAATCCACGCGGCGGCTGGCGGCAATGCGGGAATTTACCCAGTTCGGCAGCGGTTTTCACATTGCCCTGCGAGACTTGGAAATTCGCGGAGCAGGCAGTCTGCTGGGCGGCAGACAGCACGGACACATGGAATCCGTGGGCTATGACATGTACCTGCGGCTGCTGGGCGAAGCTGTGGCGGAAGCCAAGGGCGAGCCGATACAGGAAACGGCAGAGTGCACCGTGGATATTCAGATCGATGCCCATATTCCGGAAAGCTACATGGAGAGCCTGAGCCAGCGGCTGGATATGTACCGGAAGATCGCCGGCGTGCGGAATCAGGAGGACGAAATGGACCTGCTGGACGAACTGATCGACCGGTACGGCGAACCGCCGAAATCGGTGCAGGGGCTGATTACTGTGTCCCGTCTGCGGAACACGGCGGCACAGCTGGGAATCACGGAGATCAACCAGCGTGGCGGCAGCATGCTGTTCTACATGGAGCACCCCACGGCGGAAATGATCGGGGCACTGTCCCGGAAGTATCGGGGACGGGTGCAGTTCGGCAGCGTGGGGAAGCCCTATCTCGGCGTGGAACTGGCGGGAGAACCGCCGCTGGAATTGTTCCGCGAAGTCTTGGACGTTTTAGGAAAAGCTGGGAAAAGCAGCGTGAAATAATACTGCCGCAGTGCAATTTTGTGCGGTTTTTGTCGAAGTTAACGGATTTCCTCTTGAAATTTAGTCAAAATGTGCATAGACAGCTTTTTTGAAATGTGCTATAATACTGAAAGAATGTGAAACGCATTGCGTGGCAGTGCGTGAATAAGGAGGAGCTTACAATGAAGTTTATGAAGAAGATCATGGCAGCTGTTGCGGCATCTGCGGTTGCAGCGGTTTCTGTTGTAGGAGCAAGCTTAAGTGCATATGCATTACAGCCGGCAACTGGTGCACCGTACACAGTTTATATGGCTGTTTCTGCCGGCAGCGAGCAGCAGTGGAATCCGGGTGAAATGGCTACCACTACTGATGCGTCTATCGATAAAGACGGTGATTACAGCTGCTCCGTTACATTTGAAAAGGGATCTGCTACTATTGAATATCTGAGTCTGGATTCAAACATCAATGTATATTCATTTGTAGAAGAAGGCGGCGATCCGTTTAAGGACGGCACAGCAAAGATCAAGATCAATTCTATTGAAATTAAGCATACAGATGGTTCGACCGGAACAATTGCAATGCGGGAATCTGCTACTTCTCTGAGAACTGCTGATGACGGCAAGTGCCTGCGTTACAGCATTCTGGACAACTGGGGTTCCAGTACGCATGAAAATAATATCGACAAGGATCTGTCTAGTGCAGGCGGCTTGGGTGAAGGCGACACCTTGGTTGTAAACTTCAATATCAGCGGTATTGAAGCTGGCGGCGGTACGGCAACTACTGATCCGGCATCTACCACTGAGGCACCGCAGAACACAGATCCGAATGGTACAACTGCTGATCCGAGCAAGACCACTGCAGCAGGCGAAACTACAACTACCGCAGCAGGCGGCAACGGCGGTTCTTCCAACGGCAGCAATGGTGGTTCTTCCAACAGCGGCAATAACAGCAGCTCCGGTGGTTCTTCCAGTTCCAACAGTTCCAAGAGCGGTACCAACAATGCAAAGACTTCTCAGACTGGTGACTTTGGCATTGCCGCAGTCGCACTGGGTGCAGTAGCAACCGTAGCTTTGGGCGTTGGTGCATACACGATCACCAGAAAGAAGAAGTAATTCTGCTTCTGGCGAATCTTATTTTTGACAGTCTCATTTTTTCATTTTTACCCCTATAATACAGGAAAAGTCCTCACTCGAAAGAGTGGGGACTTTTCCGTTTGTGGGGATATGGGTTACGATGTAACGGCTAAAACTAGTAACCGTAGGCTGACTGAGGGATTTTGCTGTGAAATCCACAATTTAGGAAAATTTCATCAGAATCCCTCCACCAGCTTCGCTGGTCCTCCTCCCTTTTCAAGGAAGGTTTATTCCACTAACTCAGCACAAGGTTCGCCCTTCGGGTGCCTTTTCAAGGGAGTCTGATCTACAAAGTTTTAGAATTTACAAAGTATTAGTTATCACGATTTCACGCATTCCGATCCCGCTGCATTACTGCCAGCTGGTCGCAACGTTCGTTTTCGGGGTGACCGGCGTGCCCCTTGACCCAGTGGAATGTGACCTGATGCTTTTCCAGCAGCGGGAGCAGCTGTTTCCACAAGTCCACATTCAGTGCAGGCTTCTTGTCCGACTTGACCCAGCCCCGCTTCTGCCAGCCGTAGACCCAGCCCTTGGTGATGCTGTCCACCACGTATTTGCTGTCCGTAGTCAGCAGAACGTTGCACGGTTCTTTCAGGGCGGACAGGGCTTCGATGACACCGGTCAGTTCCATGCGGTTGTTGGTGGTTTCGTGTTCGCCGCCGGAGAGTTCCTTCTCCGCGGTGCCGTACCGCAGGATTGCTCCCCAGCCGCCCGGTCCGGGGTTGCCGCTGCATGCTCCGTCTGTGAAGATCTGTACTGTTTTCATATGTTGCCTCCTTGTATTTTCTGCATAGGTTCTATTATACTATATATTTGAAAATTCTGCAACCGGCAATTTGTGCGGGCATGTTCTGTGGGATTTCCAAAAATATTTCCCACAATTTGTGCAAGTTGACCGTCTGAAATGCTTGACCTTTCTCAAATTTTATGCTATAATACAAGTGCTAGATTCGTGACACGAATCGTTTTTTGTGCGATATAATTTGGAAGGGAGTTTTTTACAAGAATGAGAACTTTAAAACGTATGCTGGCGGCACTGATGGCTTTGACAATGGTGGGAGCACTGGGTGCCTGCGGCGGCGGTTCGGACGATTCCAAGAGTGCTTCTTCCTCCGAGGCAGAATCTGCCTATAAGGAAAAGGACGACGTTGCCATTGATGCTTCTCTGGTAGACGATATGGTCAAGAATGATCCGGACATTAAGGGACAGACCATTTACTGGCTGGCAGACTATGACATCAACCCGAAGAACAATCAGGACAGAAGCGTTGCCCTGTCGCTGTTCGAGGACAAATATGGTGCAAAGGTGGAGTATGTTTCCTGTACCTCTGACACCAAGTTTGACACACTGGCAAGCCGTATTCTGGGCGGCGATCCGGTGGACATGTTCCCCTATGAGTGGGACGCTGTGCCCAACGGCGTGACCAAGGAACAGTATCAGCCGCTGGACGACTATCTGGATCTGAGCGACGACATCTGGTCGGATATGTCAGACGTTATCGAAATGTTCAAGTATAAGGACAAGCATTATGTAGTACCGTACTGCCTGTCTGATCCGCTGCTGATCACCTATAACCGTTCCCTGTGTGAGGAGAACGGTCTGGACGATCCTTACGAGCTGTACAAGAAGGACAAGTGGGACTGGGACGCTTTCATGGACATGATGAAAACGTTCGTTTCCAATGCCAAGGACGGCGAAACCCGCTACGGCATCAACGGCTGGTTTGGTCAGGCAATGGTGCAGTCTACCGGTGAAACATTTGTCAAGTATGACGGCTCTAAGTTCTCCAACAACATCAGCAATCCGGCAATTGAAGAAGCCGAGGGTGTAATGGAAGAAATCATGAGCCTTGGTCTGTATGATCCCACATGGTACGGCTATCTGCCGGACGACGGCTCCACGCTGTTCTTCGGCATGGCAGACTGGGCACTGGGTGCATCGAATGTCAAGGCGGATCCGAATCCGGACTATGAAGATGACGGCTTTGTGGAAGAAAACGATCTGATGATCGTACCGTTCCCGAAGCAGCCGGGCAGCGATGAATACTATCTGAACTGCAACTTCGGTGCAAAGATGCTGGTCAAGAATTCTGACAAGGGCGATGCAGTTGCTGCGTACATCAAGTGTGAGCGTCTGGCAGCTATGATCGACGAATACAAGGACGCTGCCAAGGAAAAGGCGATCATTCCGGAAGTCAACGCACAGGGCAAGCTGAAGTCCTATGTGACTGAGGAACAGTATGATGCGTTGCAGGATTACAAGGATCCGAAGAACATTACACCGGTATTCGACTTCGGCTACGGCATGGGCAGCAGAATGTACGGCGACGGCGAATACACCTACGAAACCAGAGGTGTCATGAACAACCTGACCTCTGCACTGCTGAACGGCGACAAGGACTCCTGGGCTGTACTGCGTGACGAGTGGTCCTCTGTGATCGATGAAGTCATTGACGGCTACAACAAATAAGACAAATATCCCTCTTTGAGATTTTTTGAAAAAAGCTTCTTCGCGTTGGCGGAGAAGCTTTTTGTTGCCTTTTGCAGGAAACTGTGCTATAATAGAGCGAAAGAGGCTGTGTTCCCTCGAACAACATTTTTTCAGAAAGGAGGAATCGTTTCATGGACGCATTATTTCAGCCGGTTGCCAACCTGAAAGGCATTGGCACCAAGCGGGCGGAGGCTTTGGAAAAGCTGGGGATCCGTACTCCATATGATTTGCTGTATCATGTGCCGCGGGGGTATCTGGACTACAGCCACCCTGTCCCCGTTGCGGCGGCACCTACGGGAGAACCCTGTGTGATTCGGGTGCAGATCGTGCACAAGCTTGCCCCGCAGTTTATCCGCAAGGGCATGACCATTTTCAAGGCGGTTGCCACGGACGGGCTGAATGACGTGACGGTGATCTTATACAACAACCCCTACGGCTTTCAGGCTCTGCACACGGGAAGCTGGTACCGCATGTCCGGCAAATTGCAGGGCGGACTGCTGCGGCGGGAAATTTCTGCACCTCACGTGCTGGCGGACGACAGCAAGGAACTGATCTACCCGTCCTATCCTCTGACCAGCGGCATTACCATGCCGATTCTGGTGCGGGCAGTCAAGCAGGCGATCGAACTGATGCGGCAGCAGCCTTTCGACTGGATGCCGGAGGAGATGCGTCTGGAACACGGACTGCTGCCCCTGACGGCGGCACTGGAACAGGTGCATTTTCCTGCCAATCCGGCACTGATGGAAACGGCTCGCCGGCGGCTTGCCTTTGACGAACTGCTGCAATTGCAGCTGGGCATGCTGATACGCCGTGCGGACAACCGGCGGCGGTCTGCCTATCCCATGCGGCAGGATACCGATCTGGAGCCGTTTTACGGGGCGTTGCCGTTTACCATGACGGCAGGACAGAAGCATGCAGTGGAGGAAATTACAGCCGACCTGTGCGGCGATGCTCCCATGAACCGCCTGTTACAGGGCGATGTGGGCAGCGGGAAAACTGCGGTTGCGGCGGCGGCGTGCTATTTTGCTGCCCGGAACGGCATGCAGTGTGCTCTGATGGCTCCGACGGAAATTCTGGCGGTGCAGCACTATCACACCATGCAGCAGTTTCTGGAGCCGCTGGGCGTGTCTGTGGGGTTGCTTACCGGCTCTGTCCGTGCCAAGGAACGGCGGGAGATTTACGAAGCACTGGCGGACGGCAGCATGACGCTGGTGGTGGGCACCCATGCGATTTTTCAGAAAGAGGTTTCCTTTGCACGGCTGGGGCTGGTAATTACGGACGAGCAGCACCGCTTCGGCGTGGCACAGCGGACGCTGCTGGCGGACAAGGGCGGCTTTCCTCACAAGCTGGTCATGTCGGCGACGCCGATTCCCCGCACACTGGCTCTGATGATCTACGGCGATCTGGACATTTCTGTCCTGAAAGAACTGCCCCGCGGACGGCTGCCGGTGCAGACTTTTGCAGTCACCGGAAAGCTGCGGCAGCGGGCGTACAGCTTTATCCGGCAGCAGCTGGAACAGGGGCATCAGGGCTATATTGTTTGCCCCATGATCGACGATCGGGACGAGAGCGAATTACAAGCAGTTTCCAGCTATGCAGAGTCCATACAGGCGGGAGCATTCTCTGCCTATCGGGTGGGACTGCTTCACGGCAGAATGAAGCCGGCAGAGAAGGACAGCGTGATGACGGCGTTCCGGAACCATGAACTGGATCTGCTGGTCAGCACTACCGTGATTGAAGTCGGCGTTGATGTGCCAAACGCTACCATTTTGCTGATCGAAAACGCTGAACGGTTCGGCTTGTCCCAGCTGCACCAGCTGCGGGGCCGCGTGGGACGGGGCAGTGCACAGAGTTACTGTATCCTCATGACCGACCACGTGACGGAGGACTGCCGCACCCGCATGCAGATCATGAGCCGTACCAACGACGGCTTTCAGATCGCGGAGGCGGATTTACAGCTGCGGGGGCCGGGGGACTTTTTCGGGCAGCGGCAGCACGGTCTGCCGCCGTTACAGATCGCCGACCTGTCCCATGACACCCAGCTGCTCCATGAAGTGCAGGAAACGGCAAAAAAAATTCTGGAAAAAGATGCGGATCTGTCGGCTCCCGAACATGGGGCGTTGCGGCTGGAAGTACTGCGGCTGTTCCGTCGCAGCGGCGAAAATGGCAGAAATTAGACGGTTTTCATGTGCATATCACACAATAGAACAATGTTGAAACTGTACAGACATAACAAAGTGTGCGTTTTTTCGATTTTTTTGAAAAAAACGCTTGACAAACCCCTTGCAATGTGATATACTGTAATAGTCGCCGGTGAGGAAAACACAAAAAACACCGGAAAGACAAGCAAGTGGAAGCTTAGCTCAGCTGGGAGAGCATCTGCCTTACAAGCAGAGGGTCATAGGTTCGAGCCCTATAGTTTCCACCATTGGTCTGGTAGTTCAGTTGGTTAGAACGCTGCCCTGTCACGGCAGAGGTCGTGGGTTCGAATCCCATCCAGATCGCCAGCAATGCAGCCTTGCTGTGATGCCTCTGTAGCTCAGTCGGTAGAGCAGGGGACTGAAAATCCCCGTGTCATTGGTTCGATTCCGATCGGAGGCACCATGGAACGTGTTGACTAACACGTTTCGGATGCGGATTTAGCTCATCTGGTAGAGCGCCACCTTGCCAAGGTGGAGGTAGCGAGTTCGAGCCTCGTAATCCGCTCCATTTGCATTGTATTATCTCTTCCATTGTAAAGCACACAAGGAACGCTCTTGTGTGCTTTATTTTTTGTGTCTGGTCAGGGCGTTCGACAAAAACTGCTTGACACAGCCGCGGAATACATGCTATAATTCAGGAAACACTGCATAAAGCCCGCCTGACGGCTTTGCACGCAATCTGCCGAAAAAATCTGACGACGCATCTGCACAAGCTTTATGCAGTGTTTCCTTCATGCCAGCACGCTCTTAGAAAGGGAACCCATACATGAAACTATTACACATCGGAGATGTTGTCGGTGCAGCGGGCAGCCGCTTTTTGCAGGAACATCTTCCGGCAATCAAACGCACACACAAAATCGATATGATTGTTGTCAACGGCGAAAATTCCGCACAGGGGAACGGCATCACCAAGCACTCCATGGAACAGATCTTTTCTGCGGGGGCAGATGTCATCACCACAGGCAATCACTGCTTCAAGCGGCGGGAGGCAATGGCGATCTACGAAAATCCGGTGGTGCTTCGTCCGGCGAACTATCCGGAGGGCTGCCCGGGTCACGGGGTATGCACCATTGATTTCGGTCCCTGTCAGGTGGCGGTGCTGAACCTGTCCGGTACGGCGTATCTGGATCCGCTGGATAATCCGTTTACCATTGCGGAACAGCTTCTGGAGGAGATCGACACTCCGAATATTCTGGTGGATTTCCATGCCGAGGCGACGGCAGAGAAAAAGGCAATGGGCTATTTTCTGGCAGGCCGTGTAACGGCAGTGGTAGGGACGCATACTCATGTGCAGACTGCCGACGAAACCATTTTGTCCGAACATACCGGCTATATCACCGACGTGGGCATGACCGGACCGGAGGAATCGATTCTGGGCGTTGCGGTGCAGCCGGCAATGGATCGGTTCCGTTTTCACTATCCTACACGCTTTACAGAAGGCAGCGATCCCTGCTTTTTGAACGGTGTAATCGTCACATTTGATGAAAAGTGTGGCAAATGCACGAAAATCGAACGGCTGATTGTTCGATAATGCACAAATTTTTCGGGAAGTACTTGCAATTTCAAAGGCTTTGTTGTATAATGAGGGTGTGTAAGGGCAGCATGGTATAAATTTTGTGCAGTGCTGCCTAAACCGAGTGCCGGAAGCCGGAGCAGAACTGATCGGTTTTACACAGATTTGCCGTCGTTTTTTTACAGGCGGAATATCGAATACAACATGGAATCATTGGTTGTACTAAGGGAGGCTTTTATCATGGAAGTATTGAAAGTATCATCGCACTCATCTCCGAATTCGGTTGCCGGTGCAATTGCCGGCGTGATTCGTGAAAAAAAGATGGTAGAGGTACAGGCAGTCGGTGCTGGTGCGGCAAATCAGGCAGTAAAAGCAATTGCCATTGCCCGCGGCTATCTTGCTCCGATCGGTGTGGATCTGATCTGCATTCCGGCGTTTGCCAATATTCAGATTGATGGCGAAGACCGCACTGCAATCAAGCTGATTTGCGAAGAACGGTAAATTCGTGATACGAACAGAACGCTGCCAGTGCAACAGATCTGGCGGCGTTTTTTTATAGTTGTTAAGGCAATACCGCACAAAGCCCGCCTGACGGCTTTGTACGCAATCTGCTTGCAGATTTTCCGCCATATTGCCCAGAAATCCCTTGCCATACGCCAAGTATGCCTGCGGAATTTCTGAACAATCTGACGAAAAATCTGACTACGCATCTTACGCACAAGCTTTGTGCAGTGCTGCCTGATGATAAATTCAGGATAATTTTAGGAGTGGATTATGGACTATGATACGTTCGGCACAGCGTTGGACTCTGTGCTGATTCTGGCGGCGGCGTTGCTGTGCGGACTGCACCTGTGGTTTTCGGCGGCAATGGCATCGGTGCAGAAGCTGGGCGGACAGATGAGCACGCTGGCGGAAGAACACCCGCCCATGCAGTACTATCTGAAACAAAAGAACCGGCTGCGGATCACGGCAGTGGCGGAGGTGATCTCGTTCACGGCACTGCTGACACTGGCGGCGTACCTGCTGATTTTTGCAAAGGGCTGGGCACATCACTGGAACATCTGGCTGACGCTGCTGCTGCCGGCTGGGGTTTCGCTGACGGCGGCACTGCTGCTGGACGGCTGTGCGAGAGGACTGGGGCGAAAGCAGGCGGAACTGGTGGCGGGAAAGTCACTGGGATTGGTGAAGCTGGTGGCAGTGCTGTCGCTGCCGGTCTACGGTATCTATGAGGGTATGGACTGCCTTGCCGGCGGAAAACGTCCGGCAAAGGAACGCGTGACAGAAGAAGATATTCTGCATCTGGTCAATGCCGGCAACGAAAACGGCGTGATCGAGGAGCAGCAGCGGGAAATGATCAACAACATCTTCGAATTTGACGATATTCCCATTTCTGATGTCATGACGCACCGGAAGGAACTGGTTGCCATTGATGTGGAAATGGCGATTGCCGATGTGGTGAAGCTGGCACAGGACGAGAAATATTCCCGCATGCCGGTGTATCAGGACAACATCGACAATATCATTGGAGTGCTGAACGCGAAAGACCTGCTGGGGCTGATCGGGCGGCAGGATATTTCCGGATACGGCGTGAGATATTTCATGCGTGAGGCTCTTTTCGTGCCGGAAACGGCGAAGTGCGATGACGTGCTTTCGGAAATGTCCCGCCAAAAAGCACAAATGGCGATCGTTGTGGACGAGTACGGCGGCACCGCGGGTGTGGTCTGCATGGAGGATATTCTGGAAGAAATCGTCGGCAATATTCAGGACGAATACGACGAGGAGGAAGCCGAGGTGCATCGGGTGACGGATTCGCTGTACCTCATCAACGGACATGCCGATCCGGAGGAAACGCTGCCGCTGTTGGGGCACGATCTGCCGGAGGATATGGAATTCGACACCATGAGCGGTTTTGTGGTGGATCTGCTGGGGTATATTCCGGAGGCACGGGAAAACCCATCGGTGCAGTGGGAAAATATCCGGTTTACGGTGCTGAACATGGAAGAAAACTGGATCTCGCGAATCAAGGCGGAGATTCTGCCGGAGCAAACGGCGGAAGAACAGCCGGAAACCAAATAAGGCAAAACGCCTGCGGAACCATTGCGTTTCGCGGGCGTTTTTTAGTTGCGTTTCAAATCGTTGATGAGGGCTTGCAGGTGCAGGATCTGTTCGGCAGACAGACCGCTTACGTCCAGCGTCTGTCGGTTTTCCAGCCCGAGCAAATAATCGGCACTGACCGAAAACGTCTTGGAAATCCGAATCAGCATGTCGATCGACGGCATGATGTTGTTGTTTTCCCAGTTGCTGATGCATTGCTTCGTGACATTCAGGCGTTTGCCGAATTCCACTTGGTTGATGCCCAGCGAATGACGGAGCTCTCTGATGCGTTCATCAAACATGACAATACCTCCTAGTAAAATTTCTAAATACTATTATATAAAAATTGCTTGACAATATTGAAATACTGTGGTATACTGATATTGGACAACGGTGCAGATCGCACTGGAAAAAAGGAGGAATTTGTCGTGAAAACGTGTATGAACTGCGGGAAATCAAATCCAGATGACGCGGTAGATTGTACTTGTGGCTATCATTTTCAAACAGGCGAAAGCAAAAGTGCACAGTATATCTCAAACAGTACAAGCAGTGGCAGTGAAATAACAAGAAGTTCCGGCGACACAATTATAAAATTGGCAAGGAACTATTTTACAGGATCGGTGCTGATTGCGATAGTTGGAGCCATTGTAGGATTTGTCTGGATGTCTTGGGACGAACTCGGGATTGGCTGGATTATCGTGGGAGCATCAGTTCTGTTTGCAATGTATGGTTGGCTGATAAAAGTGTTGGTTTCTTCTTATGGAGAAATGGTATCTGACACAAACCGGACAAAACAACATGCAGCAGCTTGTGAAGCGTATTTGAAGCAGATTGCGGAGAAACTGGACAAGTGAGAACAAGAATATGAATCGCTTGAAACAGGCTTTGGCGGTGTGTCGTCAGAGCCTGTTTTGCTGTATGCGGAATGCGTATGTGCAAAATAAATAAAATCAAGTCTGTATTCTTTACAATTCTCTACTTGACACAGTAGAAGAAGTGTGATATAATAATAAAGCTGTCGCACGAGAGCGAAAGTTGAGGAAACTTGTGGATAACAGAAACCGTGAAACGGATCGGGAGATCGACAGTTAGCGGTTGGAGTTGTTCGAGAAAAGTTCACTTGACAAAAAGCTTGAAGTGTGGTAGAATGAATAGGCTGACTGTTTTGGACAGGCTGTCGAGGAAAAGGGAAAGAGAATATGGAATGAACTTCAGTTCATAAAATGTTTACTTGACAAAATCGACAGAATGTGATAAAATAGAAAAGCTGGTCACGGCGAGAAGGAATGAAAAGAAAACAGGCTGAACTTCAGTTCACAAAATGTTTACTTGACAAAAGCTTCTGAATGTGATATAATATAAAAGTTGCAGCACGAAAGCTGCTTCGAAAGTATCTTGAAAATTGAACAATGCACTACAAGCAAAAAAGCCCTTGAGATTCCAAGAGATTGGAACTTTAAGAAGTCAGAAAAGACAGAAAAATCACAAAGGTAATTGCGAGCGAATCGTAATTGCTAGGATCGATATAAAGACGCGAAGCGTCTGTATATACAACTTAAATAAAGAGTTTGATCCTGGCTCAGGACGAACGCTGGCGGCACGCTTAACACATGCAAGTCGAACGGAGAATATCGAAGCTTGCTTTGATATTCTTAGTGGCGGACGGGTGAGTAACACGTGAGTAACCTGCCTCTGAGAGTGGGATAGCTTCTGGAAACGGATGGTAATACCGCATAACATCATGGATTCGCATGTTTCTATGATCAAAGATTTATCGCTTAGAGATGGACTCGCGTCTGATTAGCTAGTTGGTAAGGTAACGGCTTACCAAGGCGACGATCAGTAGCCGGACTGAGAGGTTGATCGGCCACATTGGGACTGAGACACGGCCCAGACTCCTACGGGAGGCAGCAGTGGGGAATATTGCACAATGGGGGAAACCCTGATGCAGCGATGCCGCGTGGAGGAAGAAGGTTTTCGGATTGTAAACTCCTGTTGAAGAGGACGATAATGACGGTACTCTTTTAGAAAGCTCCGGCTAACTACGTGCCAGCAGCCGCGGTAATACGTAGGGAGCGAGCGTTGTCCGGAATTACTGGGTGTAAAGGGAGCGTAGGCGGGATGGCAAGTCAGATGTGAAAACTATGGGCTCAACCCATAGACTGCATTTGAAACTGTTGTTCTTGAGTGAGGTAGAGGTAAGCGGAATTCCTGGTGTAGCGGTGAAATGCGTAGAGATCAGGAGGAACATCGGTGGCGAAGGCGGCTTACTGGGCCTTTACTGACGCTGAGGCTCGAAAGCGTGGGGAGCAAACAGGATTAGATACCCTGGTAGTCCACGCCGTAAACG
>ERZ506427.770-NODE-770-length-15114-cov-8.566439_pt1 | contig 15114 bp, 15 predicted proteins | sample MGYA00513666_ERZ506427 | MGnify/ENA metagenome assembly ERZ506427
CAGCGTTTCACCGCTCCGAACCGTGTCTGCATGGCGGTTCTTACCGATGTAGCGACAGAAGAACTCGGACATCTCGAAATGGTATCCACGATCGTTCATCAGCTGACTGCCAACCTCACTGTGGAAGAAATTGAAAACCAGGGATTTGCGGATTATTATGTGGATCATGCTGTAGGGATCTGGCCACAGTCGGCGGGAGGGATTCCGTTTAACTCCTGTGAGTTCCAGTCCAAGGGCGATCCGATCACGGATATGTTTGAGAGCATGGCTGCGGAACAGAAAGCACGGAGCACCTATGACAATATCCTGCGGGTTGTGCGGGATATTCCGGAGATTGCGGACCCGATCCGATTCCTGCGGGCGAGAGAAGTGGTACACTTCCAACGGTTTGGTGAAGCTCTCCAGTCTCTCCAGGATCAGCTGAACAGTAAGAACTTCTACCAGATGAATCCGAGCTTTGATATCGGGCTGACACGGGAACCATGCGATTGTCAGGGAGAATGTGTACAGTAAAAATGTAGAAAATTAAAATAATAATTTATGGAAAATGGACAGAAGTGACAAATATAAAAAACTATAAAATTTTTATTGACAGGATAGAAACTAAGGTGTAAGATACACCCATACAAAGCAAAGGCGCTATGGAAAAACATCCGTAGTGCCTTTTGTCGTATCAAAGAAAATCGCACACTCTGTTTTCGATGATACGGCAGGGCTTGAAAAAAGCGAAACAACGGCGTTTTGCAGCTTCTTATCTTATATTATATATAGAAGCAAAGCGTCGTTGTTTCGCTTTTTTCATTACAAAGAAAGAGGAGGACAAAAGTATGACAGAAGAAATTATGGAAGTTCTGAACGGTCAGGTATTTGGCGTATGGTTCCTGATCGGCGCTGCACTGGTGTTCTGGATGCAGGCAGGATTCGCGATGGTAGAGGCAGGTTTCACCAGAGCGAAAAACACTGGTAACATTATCATGAAAAACCTGATGGATTTTTGTATTGGTACCTGTACCTTTATCCTGATAGGTTTCAGCCTGTTACTGGGAGAAGATATGGTAGGGCTGATCGGAAAGCCGGGATTTGATATTTTTACAAGTTATGCAGATTTTGACTGGTCTAACTTCGTATTCAACCTGGTATTCTGTGCAACAACCGCAACTATTGTTTCCGGAGCTATGGCTGAAAGAACAAAATTCTTATCCTATTGTATTTACTCCGGTGTGATCTCCGCACTGATTTATCCGATCGAAGCACACTGGATCTGGGGCGGCGGCTGGCTTGCCCAGATGGGATTCCATGATTTTGCAGGATCCTGTGCGATTCATATGGTAGGTGGTATCTCAGCACTGATCGGTGCCAAGATTCTTGGACCGCGTATCGGAAAATTCACGAAAGATAAATCCGGAAAAATCACAAAAGTCAATGCATTTCCGGGACACAACCTGGCAATCGGTGCACTTGGTGTATTTATCCTGTGGCTTGGCTGGTATGGATTTAACGGCGCAGCTGCAACATCTGTAGAACAGCTTGGTTCTATCTTTGTAACAACAACCATCGCTCCGGCGATCGCAACCGTAACCTGTATGATCTTTACCTGGGTTCGTTACGGAAAACCAGATGTATCCATGTGCCTGAACGCATCTCTGGCAGGTCTGGTAGCTATTACAGCTCCTTGTGATGTTACAGATGCTCTGGGAGCAATCATTATCGGTATCGTAGCGGGTCTGCTGGTAGTATTCGGTGTATGGTTCCTTGACTATGTATTACGTGTAGATGACCCGGTTGGTGCAGTCGCAGTTCATTGCTTAAATGGTATCTGGGGAACTATTTCCGTTGGTCTGTTCGCAACTACATCCGCACCTGGAAATGATGATCTGGTTGGTCTGTTCTACGGCGGTGGATTTACCCTTCTTGGAAAACAGCTGATCGGTTTTGCAGCAGTGGCATCATGGACCGTAGTAACCATCACAATCACTTTCCTTGTGATCCGTGCTGTTGTAGGCTTGAGAGTTACCGAGGAAGAGGAAATCGTAGGTCTGGATGCCATGGAACATGGTCTGGCATCTGCTTACTCAGGATTCAGTATCATGGATGTTTCCAACACCATGATGATGGATGTCAATGAAAATACAAACCTTGGTACAGATGATTACAAAGCAGCATCTGATGCACAGAAAAATGCAGCAGTTAAAGTAGTAAAAGCTCCGGCAGCAGATACCGGTATGTATAAAGTAGTTATCATCTCGAAACTGTCAAGATATGACAAACTGAGAAAAGCTATGAACGATCTGGGTGTCACCGGTATGACCGTTACACAGGTTATGGGCTGTGGCGTTCAGAAAGGTGCCGGCGAGAAATACCGTGGTGTTGAAATCGATGCAACCCTACTTCCAAAAGTAAAAGTAGAAGTGGTAGTCAGCAGCATTCCGGTCGATCAGGTCATCGAAGCTGCAAAGAAAGTTCTGTATACCGGACATATCGGCGATGGCAAGATCTTTGTATACAATGTTGACAGAGTCGTAAAAGTCCGCACCGGTGAAGAAGATACGGATGCACTGCAGGATGTAGAATAAAAAGTAAACATTCTCCTTAGATAAAACAGAACCTCCGGACATCTCAGAAACATAAAAAAAGAGATGTCTGGGGGGTTTTTTTCTCTTTTTAATAGTGATATACTTAACAAAGATATCCGGCCGAAACCTCCGGCAGGATACCGGAGCGTGGAAGAGGTATATAGGAAAATCATTTTCAGACACGCTCAAGGGGAGCATGGAAAGAAATGAGGGTATTACATGGAACAAAAAGAGAAAAAAAGAAGAAAAAAGAAAAGCAGCCGGGGGGCATATTATGATTATAATCTTCTTGCGATTGTAATTCTGCTGATCTGCTTCGGGCTGATTATGTTATACAGTACCAGTGCGTATGAAGCACAGATGAAATTTCATGGAGATGATATGTATTATTTCCGCAGGCAGGCACTGATCAGTGTGGGAGCGATCGCTGTTGCCATCTTTATTTCAAAATGGGATTATCATCTGATGATTCCATTCGCAGGAACTTTGTACCTGATATCAGTTGTACTGATGGCGATGGTGCGGTTTACTCCATTTGGAGTGGAAGCCTATGGTTCCAGACGATGGTTAAAGCTGGGTATTCAGTTTCAGCCGGCAGAGATAGCCAAGATAGCGATTATTATTTATATGCCTATACTTGTTATCAAGATGGGAAAACAGGTAAAGCAATTGAGGGCAGTAATCTGGCTGCTGATCTTTGGTATGATACAGGCGGGTGCGGCTTTTGTTTTTACGGATAATCTGAGTACCGGTATGATTATCGGAGGAATCGCCGTCGTTATGATTTTTATTGCACATCCGAAAACAAAGCCTTTTGTTGTACTGGCTCTCGGTACCAGCGTGGTGGCAGGAAGTGTCATTGCGTACATGGGTATGACGATGACTACCAGTGATAACTTTCGTATCCGAAGAATCTTATCCTGGCTGCATCCGGAGGCCAATATGTCATCCGGCGGCTACCAGGTGCTGCAGGGACTGTACGCAATCGGAAGCGGCGGCTTTTTTGGAAAAGGACTTGGCAACAGTGCGCAGAAGCTGGGAACGATTCCTGAGGCGCAGAATGATATGATCTTTTCGATTGTATGTGAGGAACTGGGAGTTTTCGGTGCGGCATTATTACTGCTGATGTTTGGGTATCTGTTATACCGGCTGTTTTTTATCGCGCAGAATGCGCCGGACCTTTATGGAACGCTGGTTGTGACAGGAATCTTTGTACATATTGCATTGCAGGTAATCCTGAACCTTTGCGTAGTATTGAATCTGATGCCTACAACCGGTATCACGCTTCCATTTGTCAGTTACGGAGGTACGTCGATCCTGTTTTTGATGGCAGAGATGGGAATTGCCCTGAGTGTGTCGGGAAGGATCCAGACGACGGGAGAAGACATCACGGAGGCAGAAACAGCATAAATTCTGTGCACTGCGAAGCGTGTTACTGAGAATAGAGGGAACAGTAACAGAGAAATAAAGTTTTTTGCATATTTTCCTGAATGGGTTGACAAATGATTTTATAATAGATATACTTTCGTTAAACAAAGGCGTAAAGTCGAAAATGCTTTATGAAGGAGATAAAAGATATGCTTGAAAAAATGAGAGAGATTATTGCAGAGCAGTTGAACTGTGATGGTGAGACAATTGGTCTTGACACCTCATTTAAAGATGATCTGGGAGCAGATTCACTGGATTTATTTGAACTGGTTATGGCTCTGGAAGAAGAATACGGACTGGAGATTCCGGCAGAGGAATTGTCAGATGTGGAAACCGTCGGAGACATAATTGAATACTTAAAAAACAAAGGTGTGGAGGATTAATTCCACACCTTTTACCTTGAATAGGATAAGGATCGTGCGTGTGCAAAACACACAGCAATCCGGGACATTTACATTATAAAACAGGAGCGAAATATTATGAGCACAGTAAAAACAAGATTTGCACCAAGCCCTACCGGAAGGATGCACGTAGGAAACTTAAGAACGGCATTATATGCATATCTGATCGCAAAACATGAAGGCGGAAAGTTCATGCTGCGTATCGAGGATACCGATCAGGAACGGTTTATGGAAGGTGCACTTGATATCATCTACCGTACTCTGGCAAAGACGGGTCTGGTACATGATGAAGGTCCGGACAAAGATGGGGGTGTAGGCCCTTATGTACAGAGTGAGAGACAGGCACAGGGTCTGTACATGAAATATGCAAAAAAACTGATTGAGCAGGGAGACGCTTACTATTGTTTTTGTGATAAAGAACGTCTGGAAAGCCTGAAGACAGAAGTAGCAGGAAAAGAGATCACCGTGTATGACAAACACTGTCTGCACCTGTCCAAAGAAGAAATCGAGGCAAATCTGGCAGCAGGAAAACCATACGTTATTCGTATCAACATGCCAACCGAAGGAACCACAACTTTCCATGATGAGCTGTACGGAGATATTACAGTAGAAAATAACGAACTGGATGATATGATCCTGATCAAATCCGATGGATATCCGACCTACAACTTTGCAAATGTTATCGATGATCATCTGATGGGAATTACTCATGTAGTAAGAGGAAACGAATATCTGTCCTCTGCACCGAAGTACAACCGCCTGTATGAAGCATTTGGATGGGAGATCCCCAAATACATCCACTGCCCGCTGATCACAAACGAAGATCATCAGAAGCTGTCCAAACGCTGCGGTCATTCTTCTTATGAAGATCTGCTGGATCAGGGATTCCTGACTGAAGCGATCGTAAACTTCGTGGCACTTCTGGGATGGAGTCCGTCTTCCGACAATGAGATCTTCTCTCTGGAAGAACTGGTAAAAGAATTCGATTACCACAGAATCAGCAAATCTCCTGCAGTCTTTGACATGGTAAAACTTCGCTGGATGAACGGCGAATACATGAAGAAGATGGACGATGACAAATTCTATGAGATGGCTCTGCCGTATCTGAAAGAAGTGATCACAAGAGATCTGGACTTCCACAAGATCGCTGCTATGGTAAAAACAAGAATCGAAGTATTTCCGGATATCAAAGATCAGGTGGATTTCTTTGAAAAGGTACCGGAATATGAGACATCCATGTATGTGCATAAAAAGATGAAAACCAACGAAGAAACTTCTCTGCAGGTACTCAGGGAAGTACAGCCGTTACTGGAGGCACAGGAAGATTTCAGCAACGATGCACTGTTTGAGATGCTTTCCGCTTACGCAAAAGAGCATGGTTACAAAGTTGGTTATGTGATGTGGCCGATCCGTACCGCTCTTTCCGGAAAACAGATGACACCGGCAGGCGCCACAGAGATTCTGGAAGTACTCGGAAAAGAAGAGAGTCTTGTAAGAATCCAGGCGGCCATTGACAAACTGAACTAACTATGCAGTAGGTAGTATTCCGCGAGGTGTTTTGGCATGGTTCTGCCAAAATCCCTCACGGTTACAAGCTGACAAAAGCAGCAGAATAATTCCCATATGGAGGGAAAGAATGGAGTTTAACAGGGAACAGCAGCAGGCAATGGAACATAAAGATGGTCCGATGCTTGTACTTGCCGGACCGGGATCCGGCAAAACGGAAGTTATTATCCGCCGTACCCGTAAACTGATTCAGAATTATCAGGTCGCTCCTTCATCTATCCTGGTGGTCACCTTTACCAAGGCGGCTGCAGGACAGATGAGGGAGCGATTTTTACACCTGTGCGGAGTGAAAAAAAGTCAGGTGACTTTTGGTACATTCCATGGAATCTTTTACGGTATTCTCCGGCAGGCGTACGGCATCACATCGGCAAATATCGCCGGTGAAGAAATAAAATATCAGATTTTACGACAGATTTTACAGAATTCTTCCCTGCAGATGGAAGACGAAAATGACCTGCTGGAATCGCTGGCAAGAGAGATCAGCACGGTAAAAAACGGTCGGATCCCGTTGAGCCACTATTATTCGGCAAGCTGTCCGGATGAGCAGTTTCGGAAAATCTATGAGACATACGAAAAACGGCTGCACGGGAAACGACTGCTGGATTTTGATGATCTGCTGGTGTACTGCTACCAATTATTTCAGAAACATCCGGATATTTTGCAGGCATGGCAGAAAAAGTTCCGGTATATCCTGATTGATGAGTTTCAGGATGTCAACCAGCTGCAATATGATATTGTCCGGCTTCTGGCACTTCCGGAGAATAATCTGTTTCTGGTAGGTGACGATGACCAGTCGATCTATCGGTTCCGTGGAGCCAGACCGGAGATCATGCTGCAGATTCCGAAGGATTTTCCACAATTGAAGCAGGTGATCCTGAAACAGAATTATCGCTGTACCGGAGAAATAGTAGAAAAATCCCAGAATGTGATCCGCTGGAATGATGCGAGATATGAAAAACAGTTGTTTACGAAAAATGATAAGGGAAAACCGCTCGAGATACGGACGTTTGAAAATGAGAGCGAGGAGACGACCTGGTTGTTAAAGCAGATTCAGAAGGATCTGGCGGAAGGGTGTCCGCACAAAGAGATTGCGATTCTATTCCGTACCAATCATAATTGCAGAATGACAGTGGAACGGCTGATGGAGTACAATATTCCGTTTACCATGAGGGATGTCCTGCCGAATCTGTATGAACACTGGCTGGCAAAAAATATGGTTGCTTATATGCGTCTGGCAATGGGCGGTCGGGAGAGAAAGGATTTTCTTGCCGTCATGAACCGTCCGAACCGATATCTGTCCAGGGAAGCATTTTATGAGAAAGAAGTGCCATTTGAGATTCTGTATCAGTTTTACGAGGGAAAAGAATGGATGTGTGACCGGATCGAGAAGTTCGAGCATGATCTGAAAATGATGAAAAATATGGCACCGTTTGCAGCTATCAATTATATCCGGTATGGGATCGGCTATGACGAGTTCCTGAAAGAATATGCACAGTACAGGAAGATCAAAGTGGAAGAACTGTATGATCTTCTGCGGGAGATCCAGGAGAGCGCAAAAGGGTATAAAACATTTCAGGAATGGTTTGATTCCATGGATGCGTACAAAGAAAAACTCAAAGAACAGTCGGAGAAAGTGCGCCGGCAGGAGGGAATCGTTGTATCGACCCTGCACAGTGCCAAGGGACTGGAATTTGAGAGGGTGTATATTCTGGATGTCAACGAGGGCTGTATGCCATATCAGAAAGCGGTTCTGGATCCGGAGATCGAAGAAGAACGAAGAATGTTCTATGTCGGTATGACGAGAGCAAAGAAAGAACTGCATTTGTATGCAGTGGAGGAGAGGTTCGGAAAGAAGATGGAACCTTCCCGTTTTCTGGTGGAACTGGAAGAAGCACCGAAGCGTGGCAACGGAGGGCAGAAAAATGGAAAATAATGCAAATGAAGCACATATTTTTTGGAAGTCCCCGGATCAGCAGACAGAAGTCTGGATGAAACAGGTCAGTGGAAAAACACCGGAAGAAAAGAAAGAACAGTCCCGGTCGGGATATCGTCTGTTAGCAGAAATGATAAAAACAAGATATGCGTATGATCTGGAGAAAGAGACCGATTCGGTAATGCGAACAGAGACGGGAAAACCATATCTGCGTCTGCATCCGGAACTTTTTTTCAATATCAGCCATTCGGGAGAATGGATCGCCTGTGCGCTGGGAAATGTCCCTGTGGGGATTGATATCCAGTATCATAGAGAAATAAAATTGGAACAGACAGCCAGAAAAATCTGTACACCGGATGAGTGGAAAACTTTTATGCAGGCGGGTACGGAGAAAGGAAAAAAGGATTTTCTGTTTCAAATCTGGACAAAAAAAGAAAGCTATCTGAAGTTTACCGGGGATGGGATCCGCAGGGAGCTATGTGGGATTTCTTATGAGGGATGCAGGTTTTACCGGTTGGTGATGCCGAAAGGGTATTCGGGGATGATATGCGTGGAGAACTGAATACCCGAGGATGAAAGTATGCAAGATAACAAAATATTTTATCCTGGCAACGGGTTCTATTTACAGTCTGTCCACATATAGTAAATGTAAGAGGTGATGTACATGAAACGGGAGGAAGTTATCCGTCTGTTTCCGGAGCGTATCCGAAAAATCTTACAGCAGGCGTACTGGAATCCACAGGGGTTACAGGAGATTCGTCTTCGGGCAGGGAAACCGTTGATCTTATGGCAGGACGGACAGGAATATTTTGTGGCAGAACAGGGATTTCTGACGAGACATAGGGAACAGGCATGTATCGTATCACAGGAAGACATCCGAAGAACCATGGAGACGGTAGGAACATATTCCCTCTATGCTTATGAAGAGGAATTAAAACAGGGATTTTTGACGATACAGGGCGGGCATCGGGTTGGTGTGGCGGGAAAAGCAATCATGGAAGAGCAGAAGGTAAAAGGACTTTCCCAGATTTCCTGCATCAATATCCGGTTTGCACACCAGATTACCGGTTGTGCGGATATGGTGATTCCGTATGTGACGGAAGATGGAAAACTGTGTCATACACTCATTATTTCCCCACCGGGCTGTGGGAAAACAACATTGCTGCGGGATCTGGTACGACAGATTTCTGATGGCTGGGAGACCTTTCCGGGCAATACGGTAGGCGTGGTGGATGAACGGTCAGAGATTGGTGGCAGTTATCAGGGAATTCCGCAAAACGATGTGGGAATCCGTACCGATGTGCTGGACTGTTGCAGCAAGGCGGAAGGGATGGTCATGCTGCTTCGCTCAATGGCTCCGCAGGTGATCGCCGTGGATGAGATCGGCAATTATGAAGATATCCGTGCCATCGAGATGACACTAAACAGCGGATGCAAACTTCTGGCAACGGTTCACGGAAGTTCGATCGATGAGATCCGGAAAAAACCGCTGCTGGAACGACTGATAAAAGAACATGTTTTTGAACGCTATATCATCCTGCAAAAAGAAACGGCAGGAAAGATTGGAAAAGTCCGGGAAATCTATGATGAACGGGGAACCTGCCTGTACCAGAGGCAGAGATCTGTGTGTTAAAGGTCAGCGGTGCTCTGCTGGTATTTTTCGCCGGCTGGGGCATGGGAAACTGGAGAAGCAGACAGTATCAGCAGCGGATCAAAGACTTGCAGATATTACAGTTGATCATCAGCTGCCTGATCGGTGAAATTTCCTATGCGAGAAATACACTGCCGGAAGCATTTTCCAGGATCAGCGAGAAAGTGGCGTCCCCCTTTCGGGAATATCTGCAATCTGTTGCGAAACGACTGAAAGAGCAGACCGGCGAAACCTTTGTACGGATCCTGAAAGAGCAGGAGCAGACGGTGCGGGAAAAAACCAGTCTCCGGGAAGAAGACTGGGATCTGTTTTTACAGACCCTCGGGCATCTTGGATATCTGGATGCAAAGATGCAGATACAGCTTCTTGAGAGCGGAAAGACAGAACTTGCAATGCGGGAAGAAAAACTGTGGCATCAGCTGCCGGAACAGAAAAGAGTGTGGCAAAGCCTCGGGATCCTGGGGGGAGCCTTTCTGGTGGTGATCCTTATCTGAGACGGGAGGCGGTTGTGGAAGTCGGGATTATATTTAAAATCGGTGCAGTGGGGATTCTGGTATCCGTCCTGAGCCTTGTGTTAAAACACAGCGGGCGGGAAGATCAGGCATTTTTAACCAGTCTTGCCGGGCTTGTGCTGGTATTGTTTTGGGTACTCCCTTATATTTATGATCTTTTTGAAACCGTAAAAAAATTATTTGCCCTGTAGGCAGGCGGGGAGGATGGCGATATGGAAATTATCCGGATCGGTGCGGCGGGTATCGCCTGTGTACTGGCTGCGATCTTTATGAAAACAGCAAAGCCGGAATACTCGGTTTATCTGACAATGGCGGCCGGACTCTTTATTCTGGCATTTGCGGTGGGAAAGTTCAGTTATCTGTATGAATCCCTGAAAAAAATACAACAATATGTACCTGTAGATACTACATATATGAATATCCTTATGAAAATGATCGGCATCACCTATATCGGTCAGTTCTCGGCAGGAATCTGTAAGGATGCGGGCTATTCCGCAGTAGCGGGACAGATCGAGATCTACGAACGCCTGGCAGTACTGGCAATCAGTATGCCGATTCTTACCGCACTGCTGGAGACGATCCATGGGTTTCTGGGATAGGAAAAAGAGTGGGAAAATACTGAAAATGGCAGTCTTCAGTCTGTTCCTGCTCTTTTTTTGTACCCGGATCTGTGTGTATGCTGCAGAAAATCAGGACTTTTCACGAGAGGAAGAAGCACTGGGAGAACTGGATCTGAAAGAGGTGGAGATGGCGGTGAATCAGCTCCTGGAAGAAAAGCAGAGTATGCGAGGGATGATCCGGGACATCCTGAAAAGCGGACAGGCATTTTCCTCTGAGCAATGGAAAGCAGTGATCCAACAGGGCGTGTGGGATGCCATGGGAATCCAAAAAGAAACCTGCGTGCACATTCTGGTGCTGGTGCTTCTGTCAGCAGTGTTCTGTCATCTGTCAGGTGTTTTTCAGAACAATCAGATCGGAGATATTTCTTTTTATATGATATATCTGTTGTTATTTTTACTGCTTCTGCAGGCATTTGATGAGATGACCGGTCAGATGGAAAGACTGCTTGAGGGTGTGGCGGTATTTATGAAAGCACTGCTTCCGGCGTATTATATTGCGCTGACCGGGGCATGCGGTGTGGCAACTGCGACAGCATTTTACCAGATGATTCTGATTCTGATTTTTCTCACAGAGAAGATCCTGTTACTTTTTCTTCTTCCGGCGATCCGGATGTATCTGGTGCTGGAACTGATCAATTTCCTTACAAAAGAAGAATTCTTATCAAAAATGACCGAACTTTTAAAGAACGGAATCCTCTGGGCATTGAAATCCATGATCGGCGTGATCGTGGGAATCCAGCTGATCCAGCGTATGATCTCACCGGCGGTTGATACCTTGAAGCGATCAGTGATCGGCAGGACAGCCGGAGCGATTCCCGGAGTGGGGAACCTGTTTTCCGGGGTTACGGAAGTAGTACTCGGATCGGCAGTGCTGATTAAAAACGGTCTTGGTGCAGCGGCGATCGTGATCCTTCTGCTGGCGGGTGCAGCGCCTCTTTGCCGAATGGGAATCAGCGCACTTGCCTATCAGTTTCTGGCTGCTGTGGTGCAGCCGGTGACGGACAAGCGGATGGTAGGGTGCATCCACACGATGGGAGAGAGTCTTGGGCTGCTGGTGAGGCTTCTGCTGACCATGGAGATTCTGTTTTTGCTGACCATAGCGATCCTTGCAGGTTCCCTGCAATAAAAAGGGAATTACAAAAAGACGGAGGGAGGAAGAACATTGGAATGGCTTGCCCGGTGGGTGCGCAATCTGGCGTTTTATTTTATTTTCCTTTCAGTACTGATGAACGTGATCCCACAGGGAGAAGAACGAAAATATATCCGCTTTTTTATGGGACTTTTGCTGATATTGGTATTGATCCAACCGTTATTGAACGTCGGACAACTGGAACAGATACTCTCCTGGGAGACACTTTCGGAAGGAATCCGGCAGGAATATGAGGACTTTTCAATGGAGAAAAAATACCTGGAACAGGAAGGAAAGGATTATGTACAGAAAAACTGCCAGAAAGAGATGGAAAGACAGATAAAAACACTGCTGGAGCAGCTGTCTTACGAGAGCACTGAAGTAAGGGTGGACTTTTTTAACGGGGAGGAACTGGATGTGAAAGAGATCCGTTGTGTGATCCGGCGTGCGGACGGGAATCCCCCCGGAGAAGGTGAGCCTGACCAGGTAAAAAGAAAACTTGCACAAGTCTATAATCTTCCGGACGGGAATATAAATATAAAGATACAGGAGTAGACTATGAAGGAGAGAGTGTTTGCAGCAGTCAAGGAGATGAAACGGGAGCAGTGGCTGATCTGTGGGCTGGCAGGTCTTTTACTTCTTGTGATTGCCGCTCCTGTAAAACAAAAGGAGCAAAAAAAGACACAGGAAAAGACAACAGTTTCGCAGACACAGGAGCAGACCGACGATCAGATCCGGCAGTCTTATGAAAAACAGCTGGAGAGCGTGCTGTCGCAGGTAGAAGGTGTGGGTGCAGTACAGGTGGCGGTGGCGATGGAATCTACCGGGAAGAAACAGGTGGAAAAAGACAGTCCGGAGGATACCAGTACTTCCAGTGAAAAAGAAGATTCCGGGACGCAGCGGAGCAGTCAGACGGTAACCACGGGGGAAACTACAGTATACGAGGATACCGGAGACGGGGGACATACACCCTATATATCCTCAAGTACCTATCCGGAGATCCGCGGCGTGATCGTCGTGGCACAGGGAGGCGGCAACCCGGTGATCGTACAACAGATCCAGGAGGCGGTGATAGCATTGTTTCACGTCGAAGCCCACGAAATCAAAGTGTTAAAAATGAAATGAGACCCGTCAAAATGAATAAAAAGGAGAGCAGCAGTGAAAAAAATATTTAAAAAGAATCAGATCATTATCACGGCTCTGGCAGTAATGATTGCTGCAGCAGGCTATATCAGCTATTCCGATGCACAATTAAAAGGGAAAAAAGATAAGACTGCAAAGACCGAGACCTCCAGTGAGACGGAAACTTCGGTCAATATGGATCAGGTTCTGCAGGATATGGAAAATCTGGATCTTGATGTTACGGATGAGACCGGTGCGGCGACTGCCGGCGATGGTACAGATGCCACGGCTTCCGGTGAAGAATCATCCGGCACAGAATCACAGCCCCAGGAGACACCGGGGGAGGCTGTTCTGACAGGTGCTTCTACATATATGGCCCAGGCGCGTATCGAACGGGAACAGATTCGCTCCCAGAATAAAGAATCTCTGTTATCGATCATCAACAACGAAGCCCTTTCCGAGACAGAAAAAGAAAGTGCAATCGCCAGTATGGTAAATATGACTGATCTTGTGGAGAAAGAAGCTGCGGCAGAACTGCTTCTCGAAGCGAAAGGATTTCCTGATGTGGTTGTGAATCTGACCGGAGAGACAGCAGATATTGTAGTACCGGATACCAAGGTGGACGATGCCAGCAGAGCGCAGATCGAGGATATCGTAAAACGGAAAACCGGTATTGCGGCAGAAAATATTGTGATCACGCCGATGAGCAGCCAGACGGAAGACGGAACACAGGAAAATCAGTAAAAGGATCTGCTTGTAAATTAAAATAAAGGGTGCTACGATGGATAGAGAATACAAAAAACGGTGATGTATACAAATGAATGAACAACAACATCTGGAAGAAGTAATCGGACGTTTTCTGCAAAACACCCGGGAAAACGAAGAAATATCAAAAGAGGAAGCAATCTATCTGAAACGCAGGATCCGCCCCGCCATGGAATATCTGATCGTACAGGAAAATATCGATGGAATGAAAAAAATGGCAGACAGGGGATGGTTTGGAGAGCAGGAACTGAACGGTTTTCTGACCAGGGCGGGAGAACTGAAAAAATGGGATGCCTTCCGTGTATTGCTGGCGTGGAAGAACCATATTTCAACAAAAGAAAAATCTCCGAATACAGCGACGAAACAGGAGCTGATCACCGGCCTGATGAAACACTGCAAAAATGAGTTATGCTGGCGGTATCCGGAGCTTGGCAGGGCGCTGCTGGAGCTCCGGATGCAGCCGGATGAGCAGGTAACCGCTATGAGGACAGACGGGGAGAGCCTGTATGTGAATCCGGAGTATCTGATTCACCGTTTCGGAGAGAATCCGGAGAACGTATATGAAGAATATCTCCGGTTGATTCGTCAGTGCATCGAGATGCCGGAAAGTTTCGGAAAAGAGACAGAGAAACAGAAAACAATCTGTAAAAAATGGAAAGAGATCGCAAAAGAACTTGCGATTACCTATGGCGCAGGAGGAAAACGAAGAGGCGAGAATCGTGGTGGTCAGAAAGAAGAACTTTCCGAAATTGAGAAAGGAAAATATGACTACCGACGGTTTTTACGCCGTTTTACTGTTACAAGAGAGGAGATGAAACTGGATCAGGATGCCTTTGACCCGGTTGCTTATTATTATGGGATGGAACGGTATGGAAATCTTCCCATGATAGAGCCTCTCGAAACCCGGGAGGGGAACCGGCTGGAGGAACTGGTAATTGCCATAGATACCTCCGGATCCTGTAAAAAAGAAATGGTAGCCCGTTTCCTTGGAGAGACCAGAAGGATTCTGGAAGAAAAGGAAAATTTTTTCGAGAACTGGAAAGTATGCCTGATCCAGTGTGACAGTTTTATTCAGGAAAAAGTGATGATCCATTCCGCAAAAGAATGGGAAGCGTACCGGGAACAGCTGGTGATCCACGGAAGAGGAGGAACCGATTTTCGCCCGGTGTTCGAGGAAGTAGAACGGATGCGGGAGAAAAGAGAATTCAGCGACTTGAAAGCACTGATTTATTTCACCGACGGTGACGGGATCTATCCGGAGAAGAAGCCGGATTATGAGACAGCATTTGTATTTGTAAAAAAGAGTGAGAAGATGGACCGGGTACCGGGATGGGCAAAAAAACTGCTGGTGACAGAACAATAATACAGGGGAAAGAGAAAACGGATGAATATCAAAGAAGCAAAAGAAACGATA
>ERZ506427.794-NODE-794-length-14734-cov-4.271408_pt1 | contig 14734 bp, 9 predicted proteins | sample MGYA00513666_ERZ506427 | MGnify/ENA metagenome assembly ERZ506427
ACATTTTTCCCCATAAACGAAACATAATGCTGTACCTCCTGTAAGAAGTGATTTTATACTGAATCAGCAAAAACAATACTTTAAGTATAGCTATTCTTTATAGAGAAGTAAAGAAAATTTATTGCAGATTTTAGCGAGATAAAGTATAATAGTATTACTGTTCGCAGGTAGTATCCCGCGAGATGTTTTGCCATTATTCATGGCATAAATCGCAGAGCGGTAGATGCGTGATTTTTATGAATGGAGGAGTTACAATGAAGCTTTATGACAGTGGTATTTATCTGGTAAATGGCCGTGATATCGTAGAAGAAGAGAACATGACACAGCCGGTTTCCAGAGAAGAAGCAGCCAGAAATACAATGGCTTATGGTATCCTGGAAGCACACAATACTTCCGGAAATATGCAGAAACTGCAGATTAAATTTGACAAGCTGACATCTCATGATATTACATTTGTAGGTATTATTCAGACAGCACGTGCTTCAGGACTTGAGAAATTTCCGATTCCATATGTACTGACCAACTGCCACAATTCTCTTTGTGCAGTAGGTGGAACGATCAACGAAGATGATCATATGTTTGGACTTACCTGCGCCAAGAAATACGGTGGAGTTTATGTACCACCTCATCAGGCAGTCATCCATCAGTTCGCACGTGAAATGCTTGCCGGTGGTGGTAAGATGATCCTTGGTTCCGACAGTCACACACGTTATGGTGCACTTGGCACCATGGCAATGGGTGAGGGTGGTGGAGAGCTTGTTAAACAGCTTCTTTCCCAGACCTATGATATTAATATGCCGGGTGTTGTAGCAATCTATCTGAAAGGGGAACCGCGTCCGGGTGTAGGACCACAGGACGTTGCACTGGCAATTATCGGCAAAGTATTTGCCAACGGCTATGTGAAGAATAAAGTTATGGAATTTGTAGGACCTGGAGTAGCCGGTCTGAGTGCAGATTTCCGTATCGGTATCGATGTCATGACGACGGAGACTACTTGTCTTTCCTCTATCTGGCAGACCGATGAGACGATTGAAGAGTTCTATGAGATCCATGGCAGAAAAGAAGATTATAAAGAACTGAAACCAGGTAAGGTAGCTTACTATGATGGATGTGTAGAAGTTGATTTAAGTGAGATCAAACCTATGATCGCCATGCCATTCCATCCGAGCAACACATATACCATTGATGAATTGAAAGCAAATCTTTATGATATTCTGGATGATGTTGAGAAAAAAGCGCAGATCAGCCTGGATGGTAAAGTACCTTATACACTGAAAGACAAAGTGATCGACGGACAGCTTTATGTGGACCAGGGAATCATTGCAGGATGCGCGGGCGGTGGATTTGAAAATATCTGCGCAGCAGCAGATATCCTTCGTGGTGCAAGCATTGGAGCTGATGCATTTACACTCAGTGTTTATCCGGCAAGTACTCCGATCTATATGGAACTTGCAAGAAATGGAGTCCTGGCAGATCTTCTTGAAACAGGTGCGGTTGTTAAGACTGCATTCTGCGGACCATGTTTTGGTGCAGGAGATACACCTGCAAACAATGCGTTCAGCATCCGTCATACCACCAGAAACTTCCCGAATCGTGAAGGCTCCAAGGTCCAGAATGGACAGATTTCTTCTGTTGCACTTATGGATGCAAGATCTATCGCAGCAACAGCAGCAAACAAAGGTTTCCTGACATCTGCGGAAGAATTTACCGGAAATTACAGACATCAGAAATACTTCTTTGATAAGACTATTTATGAGAATCGAATCTTTGACAGCAAGGGTGTTGCAGATCCAAGCGTAGAAATCCAGTTTGGCCCGAATATTAAAGACTGGCCGGAGATGCCGACACTGGCAGAGAATCTGGTGCTTAAAGTGGTATCTGAGATTCATGATCCGGTTACTACGACAGATGAACTGATTCCGTCCGGAGAAACTTCTTCTTTCCGTTCCAATCCACTTGGACTGGCTGAGTTTACTCTTTCCCGTAAAGATCCGGCTTATGTTGGACGTGCAAAGGAAATTCAGAAGGCAGAGAAAGCTCTTGAAGCAGGTGAGTGCCCGGCAGAAGCGGTTCCGGAACTGAAACCGGTTATGGATGCGATCAGGGCACATTTTTCTGATGTCAGCAAGGAGAATATCGGCATCGGAAGTACGATCTTTGCGGTAAAACCTGGAGATGGTTCTGCACGTGAGCAGGCTGCATCATGCCAGAAAGTTCTTGGTGGATGGGCAAATATTGCCAATGAATATGCAACCAAACGTTATCGCTCCAATCTGATCAACTGGGGTATGCTTCCGTTCCTGATTCCTGCAGGAGATCTTCCATTTGCAAATGGAGATTACCTTTTCTTCCCACAGGTTCGCAAGGCAGTTGCAGACAAAGTGGACAGTATTACAGGATATGTAGTAAAAGCAGATGGACTGAAGGAATTTCAGGTAACACTTGGAGAACTGACGGATGATGAACGTGAGATCATTCTGAAAGGTTGTCTGATCAATTACAATAGAAGATAGTGTGATGTAATATAATATAATATAATATAATATTAATAAAGACGACAGGACTCCATCCATACAGGTCAGCAAATACCATGACGCAGTGCTCGTGAGTATTTGTGACCACTGTATGGATGGGGTCCTGTCTGCTTATTAGTGTGGGGAAGATAGGGCGGCTGGTATGGGGAAGAATTATGTAAGTGCTAGAAAATTTTAAAATTATCAGAAATTAATATGAAATATATATAATATACAATATAAATGCATAACAAATAGCAATATAAAAGAAAATTAAAAGAAATATATAAAAATGTGTTGACAAATACGGAGGGCGGTGGTATTATAATCTCATCAAAAGAAAACAGGAAAAACAAATTCAAGGAATTAATTTAAGAAATCATTCAATTCATAGCATATATATAAATGTTACATGAAAAGGATGAAATTAAATGAAAGGGTAAAGGTGATACCGTTGGGAAAGTAGTCAATCATTTTTAATATGAGAAGTGGCAGAAATCAAGTTTCCTGCAAGAAAGACCTGATACATAAATTATCCATTATTTAAATCAGATTATCGGAATACATTCGGAAGAGAATATTAAATATATTACCTGGTGAACAGGACTTTCAGAAAAAGGATAATCTTTATAAACGTATTACAGGTATATAGAATTGATTACTCATATTGAATAACTGTCACAAACCTGATATAAAGATTTTTGAATCTGTGTAAAGAAACATTTTCAAATATTGCGATCCATAAACGTGAGTTATATGAATCAAAGCTTTACATCAGAAGAATATCTTCTCACAAAAGATATTAAACAGAAATAACAGAAACCTTATTCCCGAAGAAAACAGTTTGAAATTTAAGAAGTTAAGTTTGAAGCTGCTCTAGTCTGACGGAAAAGATTTCAGAGATTATTTCAAAATGGAATTATAATCCGTAAATTATAATTTCGACTCTATGAACTTTCTAAATGAATCGAATGATAAACATCATATCGTTTATGAGCAGGAAATTAAATGAACTGTAACCGAATAAAGACACGATATAATATATATAATAAAAACTGAATACAGAAGATTGAAGGAAGTATACTATAAGAGGTATCAGAGGATTTCAATCAGCAAACAAGACGAAAAGTTTTGAAAGAACAAAGAGGTAAATTAAAATTGAATATTGAAGATTGTTAAGACGGTCATCATTTCAGGATTATGAAAAGTAATTGTTAAGAGAAGTGATGACCGTCTGACTGTTGTATAAAAAAGTTTTTTACGATATACTCTCCATAGAAAGTGCGAAAGCATAAAAGGGAGAGCTTTTTTTATGTGGAATAATAAGAATAGTATAGAAGATATGATCATATTTGAGGATAAAGACATTCTGGTATGCCATAAAGCTGCGGGTATTGCAGTTCAAAATGCACGAATTGGAGCTGCAGATATGGAAAGTTCTTTAAAGAATTATCTGGCTTTAAAAAATATGGGAACAGTTCCTTATCTGGGAGTTGTGCACAGACTGGATCAACCGGTTGAAGGGGTTCTGGTATTTGCAAAAAATAAAAAAGCAGCAGCTGGTCTGACGAGGCAGATTACAACGGGAAATATTGTCAAAGAATATCTGGCAGTGACAGACAGGATGTCGGAGAAACGCCAGGGACGACTGGAAGATTATCTGATAAAAAATGGAAGAACCAATACTTCTGAAGTAGTAACATCAAAGACGAGCGGAGCTAAAAAAGCAGTTTTAGATTATGAGGTTATACATCAAATTTCAGATGAGAGGACAGAGAGCGGAAAAAGAATCCTTATAAAAATTCATTTGGAAACCGGTCGTCATCATCAGATACGTGTACAGATGGCGCATGCAGGAATGCCGCTTCTTGGTGACCGTAAATATAATCCAGGAGAGATATCTCAATTACCACTTGGATTGTGTTCCTGTCATCTGATATTTCGTCATCCGATTACCGGAAAGAAGATGGAGTTTCAGGTAACTCCGAATGGAGAAAGTTTTGCAGGTTTCCCAAATCCGTGATTTTAAAACTGGTAAAATTGCCGTATTTTCCTCTAAAAGATGAAAAAACTATGAAATCTATAGACGCAAAAAAGAAAATGTGTATAATGTAGAAAGATAACGGTAACAGAGCGCATTTGTATAAAAATATATTCAGAAAAGAGGAAAATACGATGAAAAAAGCAGCTGTTGTGGTGCTTCTTCTTGCAGGTGTGGCTGCAGTGGCAGGAGAAGCCGGTATAATGGATGGCTTTGGTAATTTTGTTGCGGATGTGCAGGCAGAAGATGAACTGCCGGATAACGAGAAAGCTCAAAATGAATCAGAAGAAGTAACAGGTGAGGAAGAGGACAGTGCATCCAAGATAGATACTTCCATCACAATTGGGACAGGGAGCAGGATTGCTGTTGTAAGCAAGGCTACAGATGGAGAATACTGGAAACTTGTTCACCGGGGCATGGAAGATGCTGTGAAGGATATCAATACAGCATATGATTTTTCTTCCGATGATGCAGTCACTATGACATTTGAAGGACCTTCCGATGAACAGGATGTAGAAACACAGATCAATACGCTTGATGCGGTAATTGCGGAGAATCCAACGGTTCTTTGTATGTCTGCAAGTGACATTGAATCCTGTCAGGCACAGCTTGAAGCAGCAAGTGAAAACGGAATTCCGGTCGTAGTATTCGATTCTAATGTTAATGAGGATGAACTTGTGGCAGCATTTCGCGGAACCGATAATACATATGTAGGAAAGCTTGCCGCAGAAAAACTGGCAGACGCTATTGGCGGGTCTGGTAAGATTGCAGTATTTTCTGCTCAGGAAAAGACAGAAAGTTCCCAGAAACGAGTGGAGGGATTCAAAGAAACCCTTACGGAGTATCCGGATATTACGATCGTAAGTGAATTGTATACAGATAAAGTAGATGATATGGAAACTGCAATGGCAGATGTACTTAACAGATATCCGGATCTGAGCGGAGTGTTCTGCACAAACGAAGATGTTTCAGATCTGTATCTTGGTCTTGATAAGGGAGAGAAGGCTCCGGTTATGGTTGGAGTTGATGCGACGACTGTTCAGCAGAAAGCGATTGCAGATGGACAGGAACTTGGAACAGTATCACAGGATCCATATGCTATAGGATATCAGACGATCATTGCGGCTGCACAGGCAATGTCCACGGATGTTCAGAAGGCTGCGGAAGTAGAAAAGAATGTTCTTCTTGAGCCTAAATGGATCGATGCATCAAATATCAGCGATGAGACCAACAGTAATTATCTTTATTCCAAATAATATATGATAATGGCAAAAGGGTGTCATAAATAGTTTTCAACTCCGGCAAGGACAGTTCACATCGAACTGTCCTTGTGTTATAATAGATAAGATTCGGCGAAAATATAATGAATCGGATTTAGAATGGAGGAAATTTTTTTGAAAGAAAGAGAAACATTTGGCTCAAGACTTGGATTCATCCTGGTTTCTGCAGGGTGCGCAGTAGGTCTTGGAAACGTATGGAAATTCCCATACATGACAGGTAAATATGGCGGAGCTGCTTTTATCCTGATCTATCTTGTCTTTCTCGTACTGCTTGGACTGCCGATTCTTGTAAGTGAATTTGCAGTAGGACGAAGCAGCAGACTGAGCACGGCAAGAGCATTTCACAAACTGGAGCCGGAGGGTTCCAATTTCCATAAGTACAGCTATATGGGAATGATCGGTAATTATATGCTGATGATGTTTTATACCATGGTAGCAGGATGGATGATGTACTACTGTTATGTTATGGCGACCGGGAAACTGAGCGGAGCTTCTTCTGATGAAGTGAGTGGCTTTTTCTCAAACCTGATGACATCTACCGGAACAATGACCGGCTGGATGATCGTTGCAGTCCTTCTTGCCTTTGGTGTCTGTTCTTTGGGACTTCAGAATGGAATTGAACGTATCACAAAGGTTATGATGATCTGTCTTCTGGCACTGATCGTGGTGCTGGCTGTTCATTCTGTAACGCTGGACGGAGCGATGGAAGGTGTTAAATTTTACCTTGTACCAAACCTCGACAATATCCGTGCGGCAGGTCTTGGAAACGTGATCTTTGGTGCGATGTCACAGGCATTCTTTACTTTGAGTATCGGTATCGGTGCGATGGAGATCTTCGGAAGCTATATGGGAAAGGAACGTACCCTTGCAGGAGAAAGTATTAATATCCTGATCCTGGATACATTTGTAGCACTGATGGCTGGTCTTATCATCATTCCGGCATGTTTTGCATTTAACGTAGAGCCTGGTGCGGGACCGGGACTTGTATTCATCACTCTGCCAAACGTATTCAACCAGATGGCAGGTGGAAGACTCTGGGGAGCTCTGTTTTTCCTGTTTATGTCCTTTGCGGCACTGTCTACGGTTATTGCAGTATTTGAGAACATTCTGTCCTTCGCAATGGATCTGTGGGGATGGAAACGTAATAAAGCAGTTTTATTTAATATCGTTCTGCTCATTATTCTTTCCATGCCGGCAATTCTTGGCTTCGGACCATGGTCCGGAATTCAGATCCTCGGTGAAGGAACAAATATCATGGATCTGGAAGATTTTATTATTTCAAATAACATCCTGCCACTTGGTTCAGTAATCTTTGTAATCTTCTGTGCATCTAAGAATGGGTGGGGATGGGACAACTTCATTAAGGAAGCCAATACTGGAAAAGGAATAAAATTCCCGACATGTATCAGAAATTACATGTTGTGGGTAATTCCGGTCGTTGTAGCGATTATTTATCTGAAAGGTTATTATGATATGTTCCAGCCGAAAGGAAATACTTATCTGATTCCATGGATGATCGTGGGCATCGCAATGCTGATATTGGTAGGATGGATCGTATTCGGACATAGTAAGAAAAACAAGAAGTAAGAAATAAGAGGGGGCATAAATTATGATAGCAGAAAAAATGAAACCTTTTGTACAGAACAATTCAGCAATTCGTATGATGTTCGAAGAAGGAAATCGTCTCCGGGCAAAGTATGGTGCAGACAAAGTCTATGACTTCAGCCTTGGTAACCCAAGTGTTCCGGCACCGGATTGCGTACGCGAGGCAATCATAGATCTTGTAAACAACGAAGAACCGACTGTTCTCCACGGATATATGAGCAACGCAGGCTTTGAGGATGTCAGAGAAACGATCGCGCAGTCTCTGAACCGCCGTTTCGGGACAGCTTTTTCTGCACATAATCTGATCATGACAGTTGGTGCTGCCAGCGGTCTGAATGTCATCCTCAAGACGATACTGAATCCGGGCGAGGAAGTGATCGTTTTTGCACCGTACTTTCTGGAATACGGTGCATATGTACGTAACTATGACGGTAAGCTTGTGGAAATCTCTCCTAATACAGAGACTTTCCAGCCAAATCTGAAAGAACTGGAAGAGAAGATTACAGCCAATACCCGTGCAGTGATCGTAAATACGCCACATAACCCGACCGGTGTTGTTTATTCTGAGGAGACGATCAAAGAACTTGCTGCGATCCTCGAGAAAAAACAGCAGGAGTTTGGTTCTGTGATCTATCTGATTTCGGATGAACCGTACAGAGAACTGGCTTATGATGGCGTAGAAGTTCCATATCTGACGAAATATTATAAGAATACGGTTGTAGGATATTCCTACAGCAAATCTCTGTCTCTGCCGGGAGAGCGTATTGGATATCTGGTCATCCCGGATGAACTGGAAGACAGCGCAACAGTCATCACAGCAGCAGCAATTGCAAACCGTGTACTTGGAAGTGTTAATGCACCATCCCTTATGCAGAAAGTTATCCAGAAATGCGTAGATGCAGAAGTGGATGTGGCTGCTTATGACAGAAACCGTCTGGCACTTTACAATGGCCTTAAAGAATGTGGATTTGAATGTATCAAACCACAGGGCGCATTTTATCTGTTTGTGAAATCTCCGGTTGCAGATGAGAAGCAGTTCTGCGAGGCCGGTAAGAAATACAATATCCTGATGGTTCCGGGAAGCTCCTTTGCCTGCCCTGGATATGTAAGACTGGCATATTGTGTATCTTACGAGACGATTCAGAATTCTCTGCCTGAATTTAAGAAGCTGGCAGCAGAGTATGGGCTGTAGGAAGCCGGAATGTACAGTACACGAATTTGTAAAATGTATAATAGAAATTTATAAAAGTAAAAACAGATAAAAAAGACGCAGGAGCTGACTTTTTTGGTCATGCCCCTGCGTCTTTTGCAGTGCATATCGAGGAAGCACCGGTGGTGCGCTGGTCAGATCTTGTCAATTTTTTTACGGATATCCAGCATTTTCTGATCGAGCTGTGTGATCACAGAAGCACACTGCTGTAATTCTTCATTGATCACTGCTGCCTGCTTTTGTCCGCGTTTGTAACGCAATTGATGGTCGAGGTTGGCCCAGTAATCCATGGCAGCAGTTCGAAGCTGCAATTCCAGTTTGATCCACTGGTTTTCTTTCTGGAATGGAATTGCAATTTCCAGAATCAGATGAAGGCTTTGATAGCCGGATTTCTTTGGCTGCTGTACATAATCTTTGATTTTCAGGATATGGATATCCTGTTGTTTTTCGATCAGGTCAGCTACTTTGTAAATATCATCTACATAAGCACATACAGCACGAACGCCGATCAGATCATTGATCTTTTCCAGTGCCAGATCAAAATTCAGGTCCAGTCCTTTTTTCTGCATTTTTTTGCAGACACTGTCATAGCTTTTGAGTCTCCAGGTTTTCATCTGAATAAAATTCCGTTTATATTTCATCAGCAGAAATGTGTTGATGATGTCGAGTTTGGTCATCATAAGATTGATGGCACATTGTCCTTTAATGCTAAATTCACTGTCGGTCAGCATGCTCTTAAGAAGTTCTTTCTTTTTCAATTTCTGTCTTTCTTCCTCTAATTGTATCAGTGTAAATGTTTCTGTTGCCCGTAATGCATTTCCCGTTCCCATTAGAATACTCCTCCAGTAATAAATCTGTACGTGATTTGCGTTAAATCAAAGTTAAACAGTCGCGTTGCCAGCGTTAGCTGGAATGCAACCCGTGTGCGGGAATCTTGATTTGGATTTCTGTTTCCCATCATTTAATCTATGAAAAGGGGTGGAGAAATATGACAGGAAAAAATAGAAAATTTTGTTATGAAAATCACAATCTTATGAGTATGAAATCGAGGAAACAGACTTTGAAAACAGGTGTATATCAAATTTTTTGCCTGGGAATTAAGAGGAATGATGAAAATACGGATTGTATAAAATGCTGATTAATGGCGAAAATGTAAGAAATAATTTGTTTGAAATTTTAACAAAATACAGATTGACAAATGATTAACGAATCCGTATAATAAGCGCATATCAATCATTGATAAATAATTAACGTTAATAAATTGACGGAATTGTTTATCGGACTAAAGAATAAGGCTCATATCATAACAGAAAAACAGGAGGATTCACAAATGGCAAAGAAAGAAACCCACATCCCGGCAATCATTGATACTCCGGAAGCACTGGAAGCAAAGATCGCTGCGATGAAAGAAGCACAGAAACTTTTCGCCACTTATACACAGGAGCAGGTAGATAAAATCTTCAAAGCTGCTGCAACTGCAGCTGATAAAGCACGTATCCCGCTTGCAAAAGCTGCTGTTGAAGAAACTGGAATGGGTATCGTTGAAGATAAGGTCATCAAAAATCATTATGCAGCAGAATATATCTACAATGCGTATAAAAACACCAAAACCTGTGGTGTTCTTGAAGAAGATCCGGTTTATGGAATCAAGAAGATTGCGGAGCCGATCGGTCTGATCGCGGCAGTTATTCCAACTACAAACCCGACTTCCACAGCAATCTTTAAAACGCTGATCGCGTTAAAGACCAGAAATGCGATCATCATCAGCCCACATCCTCGTGCAAAAGGAAGTACGATTGAAGCTGCAAGAGTTGTTCTGGAAGCTGCCGTAAAAGCAGGTGCTCCGGAAGGCATCATCGGATGGATCGATGTACCGAGCCTTGAACTTACAAATCTTGTAATGAAAGAAGCTGACATCATTCTTGCAACAGGTGGTCCTGGAATGGTTAAAGCGGCATATTCTTCCGGAAAACCGGCACTTGGAGTTGGCGCCGGAAACACACCGGTTATCATTGATGACACTGCAGATGTTCGTCTGGCAGTAAACTCTATCATTCACTCCAAAACATTTGATAATGGTATGATCTGTGCATCCGAACAGTCCGTAACAGTTCTCGAAGGTGTATATAAAGCAGTTAAAGAAGAATTTCAGTACAGAGGATGCTACTTCCTGAAGAAAGATGAGATTGAAAAAGTAAGAAAAACAATCCTGATCAATGGTGCACTGAATGCCAAGATCGTTGGACAGAAAGCTGCTACGATTGCAGAGATGGCAGGCGTTACAGTTCCGGCAGAAACCAAGATCCTGATCGGTGAAGTAGAATCTGTAGATATCAGTGAAGAGTTTGCACACGAGAAACTTTCTCCGGTACTTGCCATGTACAAGGCAAAAACATTCGACGAAGCGATCGCAAAAGCAGAACAGCTTGTAGCTGACGGTGGATATGGACATACCTCTTCTCTGTATATCAATGTGAATGAGAAAGAAAAAATGGCAAAACATGCAGCAGCAATGAAGACCTGCCGAATCCTGATCAATACTCCATCTTCTCAGGGTGGTATCGGAGATCTTTACAACTTCAAACTCGTACCATCTCTGACACTTGGCTGTGGTTCCTGGGGTGGAAACTCTGTATCTGAAAACGTTGGTGTGAAACATCTGATCAATATCAAGACTGTTGCTGAGAGGAGAGAGAACATGCTCTGGATGAGAACCCCGGAAAAAGTTTACTTCAAAAAAGGCTGCCTGCCGGTTGCTCTGGATGAGCTGAAAAATGTGATGGGCAAGAAACGTTGCTTCATCGTAACAGACTCCTTCCTGTACAAGAATGGATATACAAAGAAAATTGAAGATAAACTGGATGAGATGGGAATTGTTCATACATGCTTCTCTGATGTAGAACCTGATCCGTCTCTGGCTTCTGCAAAAGCAGGTGCAGCAGCAATGCGCGCATTTGAACCAGACTGCATCATCGCAATGGGCGGCGGATCTGCAATGGATGCCGGTAAGATCATGTGGGTTCTTTATGAAAATCCGGATGCAGACTTCGATGACATGGCAATGGATTTCATGGATATCCGTAAGAGAATCTATACATTCCCGAAAATGGGTAAAAAAGCTTACTTTATCGCTGTACCTACATCTTCCGGTACAGGATCTGAGGTAACACCGTTTGCCATCATTACAGACAAAGAAACAGGAATTAAATGGCCACTGGCTGACTATGAACTGATGCCGGATATGGCAATCGTGGATACCGACAACATGATGAGTGCACCAAAAGGACTGACAAGTGCTTCTGGTATCGATGTTATGACACATGCGATCGAAGCATATGTTTCTATGATGGCTTCTGACTACACAGACGGACTTGCTCTCCGTGCGATCAAACTTGTATTTGATTATCTGCCAAGAGCATACAGAGATGGAAATGATGTAGAAGCAAGAGATCATATGGCAAATGCATCCTGCATGGCCGGTATGGCATTTGCAAATGCATTCCTTGGAGTAAACCACTCCCTGGCTCACAAACTGGGTGCTTTCCATCACATCCCGCACGGTATCGCAAATGCTCTGGTTCTGACAGATGTTATGCGTTACAATGCTGATGAAGTTCCGACCAAGATGGGTACTTTCCCGCAGTATCAGTATCCAAAGACACTGGCACGTTATGCAGAGATCGGACGTTTTGTAGGACTGACAGGAAAAGATGACAAAGAAGTATTTGAGAAACTTCTGGATAAACTGGAAGAACTCAAGAAGATTATTGAGATCAAACCTACGATCAAAGATTATGGTGTAGATGAGAAATACTTCCTTGAGACTCTGGATGAGATGAGTGAACAGGCATTTAATGACCAGTGTACCGGTGCAAACCCGAGATATCCACTTATTGCAGAACTGAAAGAAATCTACCTGAAAGCATACTATGGTAAATAAGCAGGATAAGCCTTCCTTTTTTCCATAAAAATATTATAAGCAGTGATTGCCCCGGAATTACAGGAATGTAATACCGGGGCAATTGCTTTATTAGCCATACTATTGTAAGAGAAATTTAGATAAAATTCAGAATCTGTGTATTGCAAGCCGGGGGATATGGATGTTACAATAAGCACTAATGACAATGTTAACATAAACAGAGAGCTTATATAGGAGATATATAAGGAAAAGAAGCTGATGCTTCAGGGGGCATGATTATTGAAACAAAATGAAAATACAAAATATGTAAAACTTGGTATTACAGGAGCGGCAGTTCTGGCATTTGGATTTGCCATCATGTATATTCTGAATCAGAGCAAGAATATTGCAGCAGGTATTCAGTTGGTATTTAATATTCTGAAACCTTTCCTGTATGGTGCGTTGATTGCCTATCTGCTGGCACCGATCTGTAACCGGATGGATGAGCGTTTCCTGAAATGGTTTCCCAAGGCAACAGAAAAGCAGAAGAAAGGTTTGAAATTTCTATCTATTGCAATTGCAGTTATTTGTGCAGTCACGATTGTAGTTCTGCTGATTCTGCTGATTCTTCCGCAGGTATGGGACAGCACAGTGAAGATCATTAAGATACTTCCGGCCAGACTTGCCTATTGTAACCGCATGATTGATCAGCTGCTCAGGGATCAGCCGGAATTACAGACATATTTTAATCATTTTTCATCACAGGTGGAGAATGGTCTGAATGATGTTCTGAAAGCAAATTCCAGTATGATGACAACGATTCAGGGAATTGTCAATAATATTACAGTACAGTTGATCGAGGTTTTAAGCGTATTCAAAAATATGTTCCTTGGATTTCTGATCGCTGTGTATCTTCTTGCCAGCCGAAAGCTTTTCGGGGCACAGGCAAAATTACTGTTATATGGAATTTTTCCAAACAGATGGGCAGAGATTATCGAAGAAGAAGTTCGTTATACAGATAAAATGTTCAATGGTTTTTTTGTTGGAAAAATCATCGATTCTGCGATTATCGGACTGATCTGTTTCGCAGGAACCACAATCCTTGGATTTGATTCTGCGGCATTTATCAGTGTTGTTATAGGTGTAACGAACATTATTCCGTTTTTTGGACCTTTTATTGGGGCCATTCCGTGTGCATTATTGCTTCTTCTGGGAAGGCATCCATGGGATGCATTGTACTTCCTGATCTTTATTGTGATTCTGCAGCAGGTAGACGGAAATATCATCGGACCGAAGATACTCGGAAATACCACAGGTGTTTCCAGTTTCTGGGTGCTGTTCTCCATTCTGCTGTTTGGTGGTTTATGGGGAATCGTAGGAATGGTTATTGCTGTTCCGTTGTTTGGTGTAATTTACGATATTATCCGTAAACTGATAAGCCGCGGGCTGAGAAAAAATAATCAGGAAGAAATGATGGAAGAATATAAACAGAATTTCCATGAAAAACAGCCGATAGAGTTGAAAAAATAAAAGAAGCCGCTGCAGATTATTATTCTGCTGCGGCTTTTTGTCTATATAAGCAACAATTATGACTGCTGCTGTTTGCGGAATGCGGAACGTTTTCTTTCTCTTGGATCGAGAATTCTCTTGCGGATACGAAGACTTGTAGGAGTTACCTCAAGGAGTTCGTCCTGATCAATGAATTCGATCGCCTGTTCAAGGCTGAGTACTTTAGGCGGTGTCAGCTTCAGGGCATCGTCTGCGGAAGAAGAACGTGTATTGGTAAGGTGTTTGGTCTTGCAGACATTAAGTTCAATGTCTTCGGCTTTGCCGTTCTGTCCGATAACCATACCGCTGTAAACCTTTTCCCCAGGTCCAATAAAGAGAACACCACGTTCCTGAGCGGAGAAAAGACCATAAGTAACAGCTTCGCCTGCTTCAAATGCGATAAGGGATCCCTGTTTACGGTACTGGAAATCACCCTTGTAAGGTGCATAACCGTCGAATGTTGTATTGAGGATACCGGTACCTTTTGTGGAGGTAAGGAACTCACCACGGAAACCGATCAGTCCACGTGAAGGAATAAGGAATTCAAGACGTACAGAACCATCACTGGCTGTACTCATTCCCTGAAGTTCACCTTTACGTTCGCTTAATTTCTGAATGATGGTACCGGAGAATTCTTCA
>ERZ506427.815-NODE-815-length-14412-cov-8.104270_pt1 | contig 14412 bp, 10 predicted proteins | sample MGYA00513666_ERZ506427 | MGnify/ENA metagenome assembly ERZ506427
ATGAAGCAGATCCGTATCTGGAAACCAGAGAAAAGGAAGATGCTTTTCTGGAAAGAGTGGAAACAGCTGTCCGGGATGGAGTGAAAGAATCTGCCCCGATGGCTATAGCGAAGAATCTGATGGAAATGCTTGTACCGTTTGTAAAAGAATCGGTAGGAGAAATTAATCTGCCGGACAGAACACTAACAATGGAGAAAACGGATGGAGAGATCGCAGAAGATAATCTGGACTGGGAGAAAGAAGCTGATATGGATGCAGCACTGGATTTTGCAGACAGTTTTTAGATGGTTATGAAATAACAGTAACAGGAAAACAGACTGACAGTAAGGAATAGCTTTACAAAAACAGAATAGCAGAAAAAGACAATGGCAGTGGTGACATTTCAGACATTATGAATTGGAGAAATGTTTATGACTGCTATTTTTATGTTTTTTAGCAGAAATGGAAAGAGATCCAGAAAAAGAAAGACAGAAATAGCAGGAAAATATAACAGAAAAGCGTTGGCAGATGGGTGGATTGAACAAGCAAGGCGAAGAAAAGAATAGAGTGCCGGATACGGCACATGATTGTCCGATACTTCGCATCGGAGTGATGCACGAACAGCCTGTTTCAGAAAGAGAAAATCTATCGAAAGGGGAGCTTTTCTCTTTCTTCCACAGTCAGTTCCTGCACCACAAAACCACCGTCATCTCTATTTAGGTTGGATAACGCAGAGGAGAAATGTTACTTGACTGGTGCTAGTTCAGTGGTGGGGAGATGACAGGCAAGTTTCGCAAAGTGGCAAGCCACCCTGCACCGGAGCCAGCCTTTGGGCTGTTCCTAAACTTGCCAGAGGGCTCCGCCCCTTGGAACCCCGGCACGTCAATGGCGTAAGTATTCCTGCGAAATGTCCACCGGACATTCCTACGGAACATTTACTGATTGACTAGGACTCTGTCCTGCACCTGTATAAGAGAGCGTTGCACTCTCTTATAAATCTCCTGCCAATATGCACCAGAACGCTGTGTCTGTTAATAAAGAATGAAAAATCAGGCAAAGAAAGGAGACAGAAGTCTATGAGAAAACGAAATTGTACAGTAACCATACGGATGAATAAAGAGGAATACAATCTGCTTCAGAGTAAGGTTAAGGAATCCGGAAGAACACAGCAGGAAGTTGTAATAAAAGCAATCGCAGATTTGAAGGTAGCTTCTACAGAGGAAGTGGAAGAACTGAAAAGATTGAACCAGCTGTTTGCAGATATTCTCAGTCAGCTTCGTGGAGCTACTACAAATATTAATCAGATTGCAAGAAAGCTGCATACAGATGGAGAAGTTCCAAATGACAGTACGTTGTATTTCCTCAATAAAAATATTCTCAAGTATCGGAAGGAGAGTGAAAGGATATGGCAGTTAATAAGACGATTAATAAGCGGACAAATACACATGGAGCAATGAGAAACTGCATCGAATATGTTTTGCGACAGGACAAGACCAACGAATTATTTACCTGTGTAACGGGCCCGTACTGTCATGACGAGATCAATTATGATCTGGTGTACAGAACATTTTTAGAGGAAAAGAAGATATGGGATAAAGATTCTGGGAGAATGTACGCTCACAACATTATTTCTTGGCATAAGGACGAGCAGATTACTCCGGAGCAGGCATTAGAATTTGGAAAAGAGTTTGCAGAAAATTGGTTCAGTGGATTCCAGACCTTAATGGCTGTGCATAAGGATAAAGATCATATCCACTGCCATCTGGTTACTAATTCAGTGAGTTATGAAGATGGAAGAAAACTGCATAACACCAAAAAAGATCTAGAACGTATGAAACAGCTTACCAATCAGATGTGCCGGGAACGAGGACTGACCGTTGCCGAAAAAGGAAAGCATTTTGATGGAAGTCAGATTGAAAAAGGGGAAGTCATTGCATGGAGCAAAGACAAATATAACCTGTTCCGACAGCAGGTAAAGGACAGCTTTGTAGCGGACTGTGCAATGGCAGTATTAAAGGCAATGGAAAATTGTATCAGCAAAGAAAAGTTTATAGAAAAAATGAAACAGTTTGGATGGAATGTAAACTGGTCAGAGAAACGGAAGCACATCACTTTTCAGAACCAGGACGGGAAGAAGGTGCGAGACAGCAATTTGTCAAAAACATTTCATCTGGATATCAGCAAGGAGGGATTGGAAAATGAATTTAATGGAAATTACGAAAGGATACGAGCCGAAGCAGAACGAACAAACGGATCAGACGAAGAACTCGCTGTATACTACCGACAAGTGGAAGTTGCTTGCGAAGGAGCAGGCAGAAACGCTGGAGAAAGTGACGGTGGAGAGGGACGAATTACAGGTGAGAAATCAGAAGATGAACGAGTTTATCCAGAAATTTCAGGAAAGGACACACAAGCTGAAAATGGAAAAACAGAATCTATTCTTCGAGAATCACGAAATGCAAGACGAAATTCGGAAATTAAACGACGAAATTCATCGTTTGACAACCGAACTGTCCGAAACGCAGAAGCTGAATCAATCGCTTCAGAAGAACAACGACGATTTGAGGAACAGAAACGGATTGAAGAGCAGGAGAGAGCAAGAGCAGTTCGAAGAAGAAATAAAAGACGTTCAGGACCAGAACTCTAAATTGCAGATACAGGTGAATAAATCATCTATGCAAGCTGTTGATGAGGCATATAGAAAACAAAAAGAAGCAGAAAAACAATTACGGTCATTAAAGCATCAGGCGGAACAGAATAGAAAGATGGCTGAGAAGGAAGTGCAAAAACTGAAAAAAAGAATAAAATTGCAATCAGAGAAAATAAACGAGATAAAATTTTTCTGTGGAATTGGATATATAGTGGCATTTGTACTTTCAGCTTGTCTTGTTAAGATGTGCTTCTTGTGATTTTAAATGCGATATTTCAGAATTAAATTATGATTTTTGATGGATTAGATTGTTTGAAACGCATTTTTGTGATATGATGATAAATACCATGTGAACAGATATTTCAAGCAAATAAGATTGAGGTGAAAAAATGGCAGTTAGTTACAAGAAATTGTGGAAATTGTTAATTGATAAAGAAATGATGAAGAAAGATTTGCGTGCAATGACAGGAGTTAGTACAACAACGATGTCTCGATTATCAAAAGATGAAAATGTAAGTACAGAGATTCTGTCAAAGATATGTTCTGCTTTGAATTGTGATGTGGGAGATATCATGGAATTTGTTCCTGATAAAAAAGAGGAGCAGTAAGGAGGTACGGGAACATGGATCATTCTTATCCTTATATTGCGTCTTTGACCAGAGAGCCGTTCCTTTTCTACGAAATGCGTTCTACCGCAAAGCTAATGGTAGAAGGAAATTCCGATGATGCAATTGTTAAAGAAATTGTAGAGCAGAATCTTTTCCAGTATCCAACGGAAAAATCTATTACACGCATGGCGAAAGCCTGCATCAAACGGCTTCATGCTCTGGAAGATGATTCTCTGGTTTCTGCGATTGCGTCACAACCAACAGATGTAGCAAAACAGATTTGTCTGTATGCGTTAATGAAGCAAAGCCGACTGGTCTGGGAATTTATGCTGACCGTCATTGGCGAGAAGTACAGATTAAGGGACACGTCTTTTGGTAAGATAGATTTGAATACATTTTTTATGCGCTTGCAGGAGCAGAATGATACCGTGGCTTCCTGGAGCGATACTACAATAACAAAGTTAAAACAGATTATTGCCAGAGTGCTTGTTGAAACAGAATATCTCGACAACCTCAAGGCAGATCATTTGAATCCAGTATGGCTGCATCCTGTTTTGGAGAATGCCATCAGAAGCAATGGCGATATGGCGATACTGCCAGCGTTTAATTGCTTTTCTTAGGAGGTAGCCAATGAGTGACATAAAAGAACGCCTGGACAAAGTTCGGGCATTGATTCAGGAACAGGAGTTCCTGGAAGGCAAAGGACTCAGCAATGAGGTGAATATCAGAATCTTCTGTTATGAACCGGAGAATGAAATGGTTGTCCGTCATTTTGTGAATCAGCTGGAAACTGATCAGTTCTTAGATTGCCATTTGATCGTTTGTAATTTATATAAAACATTTCTCTCTATCTGCGATGATATGGACATCACAGATGCGATTCCCGATATGGAAGAAGCTGACGGAAGTGCTTATCTTCTGGAGCAGCTTAACTCCGCAATAGGTAATGGAGAGTTCATTGATAAAATCCAGTATGAGCCACACGAACCGGGGGATGTGCTGATGCTGACAGGTGTGGGCGAGGTGTTCCCATTTATGAGAATCCATACGTTACTGGAAGCCTTGCAACCGTATTTTTCGGATGTTCCGATTTTGGTGATGTATCCGGGGGAGTTTGATGGTCGTCATGTAAAACTGTTCAACCGTTTGACACCAAATGATTATTACCGGGCATTCAATGTCATAGATTAAGGGGGATAAAGCCATGATGATTCGAGATATGTTTGCGGATGACATCAACCGCAAAATCAATGGTGTAATTAAAGTAGATCAGGCTGCTGATGATGTAATCGAGCAGGAGTTAAATGAATATGTCATTACCAGAGAATTGAAGAAACATTTCATTACGTTCTTCAATTATTACGGTGATGCTTTTGACCAGCCGACAGCCGATATGGGTGTTTGGATTTCTGGTTTCTTTGGAAGTGGTAAATCTCACTTCCTGAAAATGCTTTCCTACCTTTTGGAAAATAAAGAGGTAAAAGGCATTCGCAGTGTGGAGCGTTTCCGTAAAAAGTTTGAGGACGACCCGGCAACCTTTATGCTGATTGATCGTGCCACAAAGGGACAGACCGAGACAATTCTGTTCAATATTGATATTGAGGGATTCAGCAATAAAGATAAGACTGCGGTTCTTCGTGTATTTGCCAAAATGTTCTACAACCATCTGGGATTTTACGGTGAGAATCTGAAAGTTGCCATGATGGAGCGTTATATTGACCAGCAGGGAAAAACTGAGGAGTTTCGCAGAGTTTTTGAAGAAAAGAAAGGCAAGCCTTGGCTTGAAATGCGCCGTGCCTTTGCTTTCAATGGAAAGTTCATCATACCGACACTAATGGAAGTTTTAGATATGAGTGAGGACGATGCCAAGGCGTGGTTCAATGATAAAACTGCTACAGAAATTTCTATTGCACAGCTTGTGGAAGATATGAAAGCCTATGTAGATACTAAACCTGCAAACTTCCGCTTGCTGTTTATGATTGACGAGGTTGGTCAGTATGTTGGTACGGATACCGATATGCTTTTGAACCTCCAATCTCTGACTGAGAAGATCGGAAGCGAGTGTGAAGGTAAGATTTGGGTGATTTGCACTGGACAGGAAGCCATTGATGAAATCATCAAAGTTCGTGCCGATGAGTTTTCTCGTATCCAGGCTCGTTTCAAGACAAGACTGAGCTTATCTTCTTCCTCCGTGGATGAAGTTATCCAGAAGCGTATCTTGAAAAAGAAGCCAGAAGCAGCCAAAGACTTGGAAGGTGTTTATGAGCAGAATGATTCTGTTTTGCGTAACCTGTTCAGCTTCAGTGGCTCTATTCTGGATATTAAAGGCTACTCTGGTCCGAGAGAATTTACAGAGAACTTTCCATTCGTGCCGTATCAGTTCATCATCATGCAGAAAGTATTTGCTGAAATTCGCAAGCACGGAAATTCCGGTAAGCATCTGTCTGGTGGTGAGCGTTCCATGCTTTCCGGTTTCCAGGAAGCTGCACAGAAAATTCAGGAGAAGGATGAATACGCACTTGTTCCATTCTTCCGTTTTTACGATACCGTACATACTTTCCTGGACGGTTCTATTCGCCGAGTAATTGAGCGTTGTCAGAAAGCTGCTGACAACGGGGATGGCATTGAACAGCAGGATGTGGATGTGCTGAAACTTCTGTACTTGATTCGATATATTGATGATATTCCTTCTAATCTGGACAATATCGTTATCCTTATGGCGGACGATATTCGTGTGGATAAGATTATCATGCGTGAAGCTGTCCGTGGATGCCTTGACCGTCTGATGAGCCAGAACTATATTGGCAGAACTGGCGATACTTATAATTTCCTGACCGATGAGGAACAGGACATTCAGCGAGAAATCCGGGATACCAATGTGGATACCGCTTCTATCGTGGAGCATATTGCTCAGATGATTTACGGTGATATTTTCACAACTAAGAAGTTCCGTTATGGAAAATATGACTTTGCCTTCGACCAGATGGTAGATGGTATTACTGTTGGTGTGGCAACAGGCGGTATGCGTCTGCGTTTCCTGACCGTTGCTACCGATGCTATTGAAAAAACGGATTATCGTCTGATGGCAGAATCCAAAGGCAACGAAGCAATCGTAGTTCTGGCGGATACGCCTTACTATGAATCTCTGGAATCTGCTATGAAGATTCGCAAGTATGTAAAGCAGAGAAATGTAAGCCAGCTTCCAAAAACTGTGCAGAAAATCATCAGTGACCAACAAGACGAAGCCGGAAAATATGAGCTGAGTGCCATGACAGAATTGCAAAATGCTATTGAAGGGGCGCAGTTCTATGTAGACGGTGAGCATCTGGAAATCAAAGCCGGAAATGCCAAGAGCAAGATTGACCAGTCACTTGAATATCTGGTTGCCCATGTGTATAGCAAGCTCGACTTGATTACAGATAATGCAGGCAGTGATGCAGATATTATTGCGATTCTGACAGGTGCTGTAACAGCACTTCCGGGCATGGAACCGAACCGTGATGCTGCTTCTGCCATGGAAGAATATCTGGAAATGCAGGATGCGAAAAAGCTGCCGACTTCTATGGCAGATGTGCAAAGCAAATACAGTGCGATTCCGTATGGCTGGAAAGAAATCGACATTGCTGCGGTTGCGGCACAACTGATTTATTCCCAGAAAGTAACCATCAAGTATGCAGGCAATACCATTCAGCCGGATGATTCGAAACTGCCTGATATGCTCCGCAAAAAGAGTGAGATAGGCAAGACTTCCATCAGCAAGCGTAAAACCATTTCTGCTATGATGATGCGTGATGTAAAAGCGATGCTCCGAGAGTATTTCGACATCATGGATGTACCGGACGATGAAGATGGTTTGATTCGCTTTGTGACGGAGAAGTTTACCGAGCAGCGTGATTACTATGCTTCTCTGGATGCTCGTTATGACGGACATAAATACCCGGATCGTGCATTGGTGCAGGAAGCCATTCATTTGATGGACGATGTACTTTCTCAGAAGAAAGACAATATTGCCCTGATTGAGCGTGTACTGAAAAAAGAGGATGCTCTTTTCAATAATAAAGAAGCCATGAACAACGGCATTGAAAACTTCTTCAAAACTCAGGTGACAGTATTCGACCAGGCAGTACAGTTTGAAAAATCTCTGCATGATGACCTTGACCGTATTGCAGAAAATGAGGAAGCACACAAGGCATTGAACACCATTCGTCTGATTACGATGGTTCAGAGCGGAAGCAAGTTCAACTATAACCGGATTCGTGAACTGAATCCGTTGATGGATACGGTTCGTACCGCTCATGACAAGATGCTGGAAGAAAAACGTGCCGAGGTTCTGGAAACGGTTCGTCAGTGTATGGAAGCAACTCACACTGCCGCAAATGGTGATTCCAAAGTATCCCATCTGATTGAAAAATCAGATAAATATTTCAGCCAGTGCAAGGAAAAAATCGCAGAATTAAAGAGCCTTGCCCTTCTGGATGCCATGTTCCTGCCGATGTGCCAGTACAAGGATGATACGGTCAGCAATATCGAGTCTGTTTTGGCTCCGCCTGCACCGAAGCCGCCAGTGCAGCCAACACAGCCTGGAAAAGAAGCAGCTCCAACAAAGAAGAAAGTGGTTCGTGCCTATAACCGTCAGGTTGTATTCCAGGCAAAAACTTTACAGACGGATGCGGATATTGATGATTATGTAGAGAAGATTCGTTCTCAGCTGAAACAGTTGCTGAAGAATTGCGACGAAATTAAGCTGAATTAAGGAGTGTACCTATGGAAGAATTACTTGAAAGACTGGTTATTGCAGTTGAACAGCAAAATTCAGCTTTTCCTTGGGATAGTGTAATTTCAATATTAGCACTAATTGCTTCATGGGTTACAATTTTCTTTTTGCTCAAGGAACGAAGTGAGAAAAATCGCCCTTATATGCAAATATCGTTTGAACTTGTTCGCTCAACTTTGGCGTGCATTGTTTTGAGAAATGTTGGCACTGTTCCATTGGAAGTTAAAAGTTTGACGTTTAATGAAACTTTTACCAAACAGTTGCAAACGAAAACGCAGGAACGATTAAAAAAGAAAGAATCGACGAGTATTGTGATTTTTCCAAATCAGAAATGGGTTATTTCATTTGATACAAATGTTTTTAATATCATAAACGATTTTGAAGAAAAAACAGTAAGGATTGGTTATGAATATTGTAAGTATGGGAAAAACAAATCTTATATTGAAAAAATTGCAATCGATTTTTCAGAGTACAGTGGATTTTTAAACTATATTTCAGAAGTGGATGAGTTTAAGAATAGTGTTGATAATTTGAGAAAATCAATGGAGAATATTGATAAAGGTATTAAAAAATTATCTGTTCGAATAGAAGATGGAGAAAATTATGGATAAGAATGCGATTAAAAAATTTGCTGTCTGGGCAAGAACAGAGCTGATCGCCCGTGTTTCACTAAAAGGTGTGGAATACGGTATCACAGAGGACAACATTGAGGATGTCAATGCGGACAGTGTTGGCGGAAAAGTCCTCACTGCCAATGAAAAGAAACAGCGTCAGGCTCTGATTGCCGAGATTAACGATAAAGGATATAAGCAGGTCATGGAAGAGGTTGCCTATACTTGGTTCAATCGCTTCTCTGCTCTGCGATTCATGGAAGTCAACGGCTATCTTCCTTCTCATGTGCGTGTATTTACGGACGAGGAAAACAACTTTAAGCCGCAGATTATAACCGAAGCCATTCATCTGGATTTGGATGGACTCGATATGGAAAAGGTCTATGAACTGAAAGATGCAGAAAAGAGCGAAGAACTGTATAAATATCTGCTGATTGTGCAGTGTAACGCTCTGAATAAAATTCTGCCGGGAATGTTTCAGAAGATTGCGGATTACACCGAGCTTCTTCTGCCGGACAATCTGCTTCGTGAAGGCAGTGTGATTCAGCAGATGATTGAGCTGATACCGGAGGATGACTGGAAGGATGCTGTCCAGATTATCGGATGGCTGTATCAGTATTATAACAGCGAGAAAAAAGATGATGTTTTCACAGCACTGAAAAAGAATGTAAAAATCACAAAAGAAAACATACCTGCAGCGACCCAGCTTTTCACACCGGACTGGATTGTTCGCTATATGGTAGAGAACAGCCTTGGTCGTCTGTGGTTGGAGGGACACCCGGATGTCAAAGAGCAGCTTCTTCCGACTGAGGAAGAACAGTCTGCCTATGCTGCCGGAAACCGTGACCCGGAAGATACCAAATGGCACTACTACCTGGAAGAAGCCGAGCAGGAGCCGGAAGTACAGATACAGCTTGCCGAGATTCGCAAGGAATACGCCGCACTGACACCGAATCAGCTGAAAGTTATTGACCCATGCTCTGGTTCCGGTCATATCCTTGCATATATGTTTGATGTGCTGATGAAGATTTATGAATCCTACGGCTATACTACCCGTGAAGCGGTGGCAAGCATTGTAGGAAACAATCTTTATGGTCTGGATATTGATGACCGTGCGGCACAGCTGACTTACTTTGCGGTAATGATGAAAGCCCGTCAGTATGACCGTCGCTTCTTCAGCCGTGGCATTCAGCTCCATGTGTATGCTATTGTCGAGAGCAATCATGTAGATAAATTTGCTGTAGACTATTTCTGTAATGGCGATGCGAAGCTAACGGCGGCTATGAATATCATTATCAAAGAGCTGCATGATGCAAAGGAATACGGTTCTATACTGACGGTCACACCGCAGGATTGGTCTGCACTGTATGACCGTTTTGCAGAGATTACGGAAGATATAAATATGTCCCGTGAGACGGCATTGAGAGAATTATTACCGTTGGTACAGGTGGCAGAAGCTCTGGCACAGAAGTATGATGTGGTTGTGACGAATCCGCCGTATATGGGTAGCTCTGGCATGAGTGCAAAGCTGTCAGATTATGTGAAAAAGAATTACCCTGATAGCAAAAGTGACTTGTTTTCTTGCTTTATTGAACACGGTAACGGCATAATAAAACGCAATCGTTTTAATTGTATGATTACGATGCAAAGCTGGATGTTCCTTTCCAGTTTTGAGAAAATGCGAGCAAAAGCCTTGCAAACTAAGACAATTACAAACTTAATGCACATGGAAAACATGGTGATGGGTATTGCGTTTGGTACGGCTGTAACAATTTTTCGGAATAATGCCGTCAAAGGGTATAAGGGTACATACAATCAAATCAAGCTACAGGATATTGAAAATGATACGCCAAAACAGTTCCCTATACAGGGAAACCGTTTTGCACAGGTGAGCACAGACAACTTCTCCAAAATCCCCGGATCTCCGGTGGCATATTGGGTAAGCAAGGCAGTACTTGATGTCTACAGCAGGGCAAAATTGCTGGGCAATATTGCATCCCCTCGTACGGGCATGACGACAGGTGATAATAACCGTTTTTTGCGCCTGTGGTTTGAAATTGAAATTCCTAAGGCTAAGTTTGATGCTAAAGATGCTGACGATGCAAGAACCTCCGGGAAAAAATGGTTCCCCTACTGTAAGGGCGGTGGTTATATGCGTTGGTATGGATATAACGAGTATCTGGTCAACTGGGAAAATGACGGTTTTGAGATAAAGAACAATATAAAACCTAATGGACTAAAAGCTGCGAGTGTTCGAAGCGAATCACTCTACTTCAAGAAGTTAATCACTTGGTCGGCAGTGACATCAGGCAGTTTTTCATGCCGTTTGTGCGAGGGAGGCTCTCTGTTTGACTCTGGCGGATCAAGTATCGACGTACACGGGGAGACACTTTATATTTTAGCAATTCTAAACAGCGTAATAGGACAATTCTACCTTGATATAAGCAATGCAACAATTAACTATCAACCTGGAGATATTGCCGGTATTCCGGTGGTATTTCCTGAGGGCAATGAGCCGACACAACGAATTGAAGAATGTGTAGATATTGCACGTAAAGACTGGGACTCTTTCGAAACTTCATGGGATTTCCAGCATCATCCGCTACTTCGCAAAGTTCCGACTATTGCTGAAGCTTTTACCCAGTGGCAGACGGAATGTGATGGGCGCTTCAATCAGCTGCAAGCCAACGAAGAAGAACTAAATCGTATCTTCATTGACATTTACGGCTTACAGGATGAGTTGACACCGGAAGTTGAGGATAAGGATGTCACTGTCCGAAAGGCTGACCTTGGCAGAGATATTCGTTCTTTCATTTCCTATGCGGTTGGCTGTATGTTCGGTCGCTACTCTTTGGATGAAGATGGTCTTGTTTATGCAGGCGGCGAATGGGATGCCAGCAAATATGTTTCTTTCGCTGCGGATAAGGATAACATTATCCCGATTTGTGACGATGAATACTTTGAGGATGATATTGTCGGTTTGTTTGTAGAGTTTGTTAAAACTGTTTATGGTGCGGACGTGCTGGATGAAAACCTGAAATTCATTGCTGATGCATTGGGTGGCAAGGGGCAGCCGAAAGAGGTGATTCGGAACTATTTCCTGAATGATTTTTATAAAGATCATTGCAAGATTTATCAGAAACGCCCAATTTATTGGTTGTTTGACAGTGGCAAAAAGAACGGCTTTAAGGCTCTGATTTATATGCATCGTTATCAACCGGACACCATTGCCCGTATTCGTACCGACTATGTGCATGAGCAACAGGCTCGTTATCGCACAGCTATTGCTGATCTGGAACAGCGGATTGCCAATGCTTCCGCTGGTGAGCGTGTGAAGCTGAACAAAAAGCTGACTACCTTGCAGGCACAGGATACTGAGATCAGAACCTATGAAGAAAAGATTCATCACCTTGCTGACCAGATGATTTCGATTGATCTGGACGATGGAGTGAAGAAGAATTATGCAATTTTCCAGGATGTTTTGGCTAAAATAAAGTAAGGAGGGCTTGCGTAAATGGAAAATATATTTGCTACATTTTTACAAACTGCGGGATTATATGATTCTAAAGAAATTTGTGAAGATAATATTGCAGACTTGATTGAGTTACTTAAGGGAAATGTTAAAATTAGCGCTTATTGTAAAGAGTGCAAGCAAGAGCGTGTTTTTCACATGAAACCTATTGAGTATTATTTTGAAACGGGTCCAGAGGGGGATGAAGAAATTAGGTGTGCATCTCTTGGCGAGGAAATAGAATCACTTCAAAATATGATATTTAGCACCAAAGCCAGACAAGAAAAGAGTTCTGCTGAAGAATGGAAATGGATAAATTGGCAAATAGCTGATACGACGAGATTAATGAAATTGGAATATATTTGTTCAATGGATGAGAAGCATCATCTGGATTATATTATTTTGACAACAGACAATTCAATGATGAAAATTGGGCAGTATCCATCTATTGCAGATATGACATTTCCAGAATTAGATGCTTATAAGCATGTGATTTCTAAACAAGATCGAAAAGAGCTTGGAACTGCCATAGGGTTATTTGCAAGTGGTATTGGTGCAGGTTCATATGTTTATTTGAGACGAATTCTTGAAAGACTTATTTATCAAGCAAAAGCAACTGCGGGAGATAAAGTTAATGATGAGGAATTTGAACAGGCAAGGGTGGCTGAACGAATTAAGATGTTACAGGGATATTTGCCTGAGATACTCATCAAAAATACAACTATTTACGGAATCCTAAGCAAAGGTATTCATGAATTAAGCGAAGAAGAATGCAAAAAATATTTTCCTGTTGTGAAAGAATGTATTTATCAGATACTCGGTATGTGGGAAAGTGAGAGAAGAAAAAAGGCTGATGAAGATGCTTTAAGCAAAGCACTGAGCTCAATTTCTTCATCAATCAAGTAAAAATATGGTGGTTAGGACTGTTAAAGAGAGCGAGGTGTTACGATGACCATAGAAGAAATTCTTGCAGGGGAATCAAAAAATGTAGAGTTTAAAGAGAACCTGCCGGAGAAAAGCATCAAATATATGAAGTCTGTGGTTGCCTTTGCAAATGGAACCGGAGGAAAAATCATTTTCGGAATTGCCGATAAAACCAGAGAGGTTATTGGCTTTGACAAGGAAGATGTGTTCAAGAAAATGGATGCTATTGCCAATGCTGTATCAGACAGCTGTGAACCAGCAATTATCCCGGATATCACTTTACAGACGGTTGATGGTAAGACTGTTATTGTGGTAGAGGTTTCTGAGGGCAGGCAGCGCCCGTATTATATCAAAGCCCTTGGCAGAGATGGCGGTGTATATGTTCGTGTTGCCGGAACTACCCGCCTTGCCGACGAGTATATGATAAAAGAATTGTTGTTTGAGGGCAGTAATCGTTACTACGATCAGGCTTTATGTACTGGGTTAAATGTTACAGATGAAGATATTGATGCCCTTTGCAAAGCTATGAAAGAGCAGGCTGTCAAAAATGCCCGTACAGAGGAACAGAAAGCATCGATTAAAGATGTAGGCAGACAGCAGTTGCGCTCCTGGGGGATTTTGATTGAGCGTGATGGAAAAGATTATCCGTCCAATGCTTTTGCTATTTTAACAGGCAACGGTGGACTTCATGTTGCAACGCAATGTGGTGTGTTCAAAGGGACAACAAAAGCAGTTTTTGTTGACCGTAGAGAATATAGCGGTCCGCTTTGGGAACAGATAGACGAAGCATTTCAGTTTGTCTTAAGAAATATTCATCTGGGTGCTACTATTGTGGGAATTTATCGCCAGGATGTTTATGAGATTCCACCGGATGCCATTCGTGAGTTGATTATCAATGCTATGGTACATCGTAGTTATCTGGATCATGGTACGATACAGGTAGCGGTATATGACAACCGATTGGAAATTACTTCTCCAGGAAAGCTGCCAATGGGACAAACGATGGAGCGTATGAAAGAAGGCTATTCCAAAATCAGAAATGAAGCTCTTGCCCATGCGTTTGCCTATATGAACCTGATTGAGCATTGGGGAAGCGGCATTCCGAGAATTATTGATAAAGTAAAAGCTGCCGGATTGCGGGAGCCGGAGTTTATTGGTGGCGAAGTTGATTTGCGTATTAATATTTATCGAGGTCAGGTTGCTACCAATAACGCCATGATTAACGCCAATGGCACTAAAAATGGCGCTAATGGCGTTAAATGTGGCGTTGATGATGGCACTAATAGCGCTGAAGTGCCGCTTAATAAGGAACAGACGCAGATAGAAAAATTGTTGCAGATTATAGAGAAGAATCC
>ERZ506427.819-NODE-819-length-14363-cov-5.192689_pt1 | contig 14363 bp, 14 predicted proteins | sample MGYA00513666_ERZ506427 | MGnify/ENA metagenome assembly ERZ506427
CAAGGTGCACCCAGCGCGCGCCCTGCTCCTCAAACGATTGCGCGGTCTTGACGGGATCCTCCGCCACCTGCTCCGCCGTGGCGTAATCGCCCTGGAACAGGCGGACGCATTTGCCGTCCTTGAGGTCGATCGCCGGTAAAATGATCATGTTATATCCCTTCCTTATTCATTCCAAATTATCGTGTATGCAAAAAAGTTAAAATTTCAAATTATTCCGAAAGCGTGCCCTTGGTGGAAAGCACCGCGCCGGTGCTGTTTTCTGCTGTGGCATCGCACAGAGCGTGCGCGCAGGCTTTGAACAGCGCTTCGATCATATGGTGAGAATTTTTGCCGTAGGGGCAGCGCAGGTGCAGCGTGAAGCCGGCGTTATCGCTAAGCGCGCGGAAGAACTCCTCCGTCATACAGGTGTCAAAATCGCCGACGCGCTCCTGCGGGAACGCAGCGTCGAACACAAGGTACGGGCGGCCGCTGACATCTACGGCGCAGAAGCCGAGCGCTTCATCCATAGGGATCATGGCATGACCGTAGCGCACGATGCCGCTGCGGTCGCCGAGCGCCTGCTTAAACGCACGGCCGAGCACGATGCCGGTATCTTCCACCGTGTGGTGGCAATCGACATTCCAGTCGCCCTCGGCTTTTAACCGAAGGCCGAAGCCGCCGTGCACGGCAAGCGCCGTGAGCATGTGGTCGAAAAAGCCCACGCCGGTATCGACGACAACCTCGCCGCCGTCAAGCCCCAAGGTCAGCTCAATGTTCGTTTCTTTTGTTTGGCGCACAACTGTTGCCGCACGTTCCATATCGTTTCCCCCTAAAAGGGCCTAAAGCCCGATTTACGCTTGCTCTTTTTCTTCAAAGAACCGCTGAATGTGCTCTGTGACCACTGCGTTTTCGCCCGTGGAGCCTGCCGTGATGCGCAGGGCGGACATGTTTTTAAAGTACCGCACCGCGATGGATTCGGCCAAAAGGCGCTCGTAGAGCTCCTTTGCGTACGGTGTGCGCAGAACGACGAAGTTCGTAACGCTCTTTACCGTTTGGAGCTTTTCCGGGAAGCGCTGCGCCATGCGGTCGAATTTCTGCTGCAATTCGTCTCGCGAAAGCAGCAATCTGCGGATGGCGGCATCGGCTTCCGCGCGGTTTTTCAGCACGGCTTCCGCCATTTTCTGCGAGCAGGTGTTGACGTTATACGGCGACTTTACAGCCTTGATGGCGCGGACAAGCTTTTCGTTGCCCACGGCAAAGCCTACGCGCAGCGCGGCGAGACCGAATGCTTTGGAGCACGTTTTCAAGATGAGTAAATTATCGTAGTTTTCAAATTCGCCGAGCATAGATTCGTTCCAGAAGTCCATATAGGCTTCGTCGAGCACGACGAGCGCGGAGACGCCCCTGATGATTTTGCGCACGGCTTCGCGCGTGAGGCCGACGGACGTCGGATTGCACGGGTTGCTGAAAATGAGCAGCTTTACGTTCTCATTGTTGCAGGTTTCGATCACCTTGTCAATATCGATTGTGAAATTTTCGTCTTTTTTGATTTCAATGCCGCGGCATTCCGAAACGTAGCCGTAAAAATCATACATGGAAAAATCCGGCGTGAGCGTCGCGTAGGTCTCGCCCTTCATCAGAAAGCTCTGGAAAATGACGTTGATGAGCTCATCGCTGCCGTTGCCCGCCGCAACGCACGCCGGCTTTACCTTATAGCTTTTGGCAAAGGCGGCGCACAGGTCTTTTGCGGTGGGATCCGGATAACGGTTGAGCTCCACTCTCATCATGGCGTGCAAAGCGGACGCCATAACGGATTCCGGCAGGCACAGGAACGATTCGTTTGCGTCCAGACGAATTTTATACTCGCCCGCAATGGGTTCATACGGCTCTAAATCGCGGATTTTTTCATTCAGCGTATACATAAACTACCTCCGGGGTCACTTTTTCTTGCGGACGGCGATGGAATTCGCGTGCGCGGTCAGTTCTTCGGTCTCGGCAATGCGGATGATGTCGTCGGCGGCTTTTAAAAGCTCCGCTTCCGTGTAGTAAATGAAGCTCGATTTTTTAATGAAATCATCGACGGAAAGCGGCGAGAAGAAACGCGCCGTGCCGCTGGTGGGCAGCACGTGGTTTGGACCCGCGAAGTAATCGCCGAGCGGCTCCGGAGAATAGTTTCCGAGAAACACGGAACCGGCGTTATCGAGCTTGCCGATGTATTCGAGCGGATTTTCGCAGCAGACTTCAAGGTGCTCCGGGGCGAGCTCGTTTGCGAAATCGACGGCTTCCGCCATGTTTTCGCAGACAATAATTGCACCGAAATTTTCGATGGATTCTTTAATAATGTCTTTTCTTGAAAGCAGGCAGTCGGCTACTAGAGCCCTGTAGCAATCCACTTTGCAAAGCCCGAGTAATGCCCGCCGTCTGTCCCGACGTTAAACAGTACTGCACCGGTGTTTGATACACTACTTGTCCTTGGGATGGACGTTCCTTCTGCTCCTTGTCCTGTTGCAAAGGTCAAGTTCTGCGTAAATGCTACAGGAAAGGTAATGTTTCCGTTGGAACCTGTACCCCAACCTACATATCCACCCTGTCTACAGGCCAAAGGCAAGGAAGGAAATCCAATGCGTATAGGACGCGCTGCCTCCGTAGTTAAAGCCCGTGTTCGACACATTGTAGAGGTAGTATTGGCAATAATTACCATCATTCTGCATGGCGAGACTGGCACAGTTTGAATTGAAAGAGATGGGGAAGCCTACGTAGTTCCCGTTATTTACACTGGCATGTCCACCCTGTATAATGAGCGGTATCGTTCCGCCCAATTTCACCCACCAGGAGTTGGCGTTCGCAACGTTGCCTGCGACTACGCCTGCCTGCGATTTAACGTTGTTGATATAGCTCATAATGTCAGTGCCGTTGACCATGAGCTTGCCGCCAGAACTTGCAAGACGGAGAGAATAATCAGCATCATCGGCACTCTTTTCATGAAAGTCTAAGATGCTGCCTACTTCCGCCACGCCATCAGAACCGATGGCCGGGAAGTGTGTACCATCCCATGCGCTTCCTTTAGCGTTCGGCGTGTATGGCAGATGGTCCTGGCCGGTACCGCCATGAGCCACTGGAAGTATGCCCGTAACACCCGGTGTTACTGATTTATCGGCTTCGTTGAGATTTACCCTTTTGGTGCTTGCAAGGTCTACCTGTACGGTCTGGCCCAGCATGGCCGGTGTGACAATCTTATTGTCTACTTTTCCGGCGGTTACCTCCGCCTGTGATGCAAAGTCTATAGTCCGGGGGAGCATGATATAGGTCACTGTCCCGTCGGAAATGGTGCTTCCTACGCTTCCCCACACCGGCTCTGCGGCACCGGAAGAGCCCGCCGCCGTAACTCTTGCTATTGTGTTGGCTGGCATATTAGGCGACAGGATAACCTGTCCTTTAATGTAGTTCGTGCCCGGCTGCCAGAGAGACTGCGACACCAGGGCGTACATTATGTCAAAGTGGTTCCTTAAATATTCTTGAAATTGCTGCTCCGTGGTGCCTTTGCTAGCATCATTAGGGTCCGGGTAATCAAGTATCCCGGACAATGTCTGTAATTTCTTAACGTCTGTCATTTAGCCCTCCAGTAACTCATTTACAAATCCCTGCCAAGTAATGTCCACGGTTCCAGCCACCTGTCTGCCATTACTGTCAAGCAGGGCGATGACACAGGGCGTCTTGCTGATAACTTTTACGCTCACGGCATCATCATCCTGGATGGCGTCAACGTGGACAGAAGTGGTCTCGTAAAACGGCGTGGTAATCGGGAGCTCAATCCCGTCAGCGGGCACCTGTAGATCTTCAAAGTGCTCCTGCCGGTCCGGTACATCCACGTATGCATGCAGACCTTTGATAATAGTTTCCTGGTAAGAATTGTTCTTTGCTTCAATCCTGACCTGAATAACGTCTCCGGCACGAATCTCAACCTTATCGGACCACTGCTTCCACAGGTCGGCGGTCGTGTCCCATACATTGGCGGTCTTCCGGTCGGTGCTCCAAAAGCTGGCGTCCGCCTTATTGGCTGGCCAGAAAGAGGAGTTAAGAGCCAGCCTGTAGTAGACAGCCGCTGGTCCTTCAATGTCTGTGGTCAGCCAGAATTGTCCACTCGCAGGAGCTTTAAACTGGCAGTTAGCAACGTAGGCCTGGAAGGAGCTGTCCCACATCTTGGCATCTTTCGTGCTCCAGAATTTTCTCCCTGACTCATGCCACATCTTTTCTGAGTTGACAGCGTGGATGTATCCATCTGAAAGGACGGTGCCGTTGTTCTTCACTTCGGCAAAGCTGTTCGCACTGAAATCCTTATCATAGAGGACGTTTTCCTGCAGGAGGTCTCCCATGTCGAGAAGGCAATAGGCAAAGTTTTTGGACTCATTGCCGTTGGTATCCACCGCCTTAATCATGACGGCGTGAGTGCCCTGCCTGATGGTCTGCGTTTCGTAGGGTTGGGTTGTAATAAGACCTTCCTGCACCGCAATGCCGGTTTCCCAATTAAGCTCTTTGCCCTGGGTGTACTTGAGGATAAAACCGGCGATGTCGTTCGGATCCGGATAGGTATATTTCCACCAATAACGGCGGATAGAAGATGACATCTTCTCGACGTTAAGCACCTCCACGTCCGGCGGCAGAATCTGCACGGATTTTGGGATGAAGGGATAAGCCTGTACGTCGGCAAGGCTCTGTTCCATTCCGCCGAAAACATTGAAGGCAGTAAACTTGAAGTATACGGTCTTTCCTACGTAGGCATTCTTCAAACCGGAACGCAGGAAAGCCTCATCACACCGTGCAATTTGTGTACCAGTAGGATGGAATTCCGGATCGCTGCCGAACTGTCCACGGACAAGACCGGACAGCCTCCAGTGTCCATTATCGAGAAGCTCAGCCGTCTGGTAAGACAGGGCTTCCCCATCAATGTACATGACCGTATCTCCGTTTTTTGCGCTGGTGGCGTCAACGGAAGTAAATTCGCCTTGATTGAGTATCATCTCCAAAGACGTGTCCTCTATCTCAAGAGGTGCGGCCAGTGTGCCGTAACGGGCCCTGTAATCAATGGTTCCCAGTTTGCGGTAATACTCGTTCGTATCGGATACCCAGACAGAGCATCCGCCCCAGTTAGGATTCTTCCCCCAGGTCCCAATCCAGACTTCATTGTCCGCATCCGTCATAAGTGCGGGAGGCTGGAATATCATGGGTGGCTCGCAGCTTCCAGGGTCCGGATTGAAATCAATCAGAGGCCTTTCGTTTTCGTGCACGTTGTACTCAGCCTCATCATACACGCCTTTTGCCCGGGAGATAGCCGTGAAGGTCAGCACGCCATTGGTGCCCTCGGTTACGCTGTCAATCATGGCTGGCTGATTTTCAATCCCCATTGCCGGGTCATTGAGCATGACCAGGTCCCCCGGCTCGAGTCTGCAGAAGGCCCAGTCAAGCTTAAAGGTGTATTTCACCCTTTCGTACTTATTCTTCCGGCAGAGTTCCTCCGCAAGTTTTACGGCCCGTGTCTTGGTGTAGATGTAGTGGGCCTTTGTGGTGCTGGCCTGCCGTACGCCAAACTCCTTGATGTCGTCATTATCCTGGTAATTTACAATTTCTTTTTCATAGCTGTTGGCCCGGTTCAGGAACTCAACAGAAACACGGTTATAAATTTCCGATGAATCCTTCCGGCTGTAGGAAATGCAGGCGCCACCGCTCTGCGGGATGAAGTCATCAGGGGTGAGATTGTAGCGGATAGTTTTATCCGGCTTCCAGTTTCCTACCGCCCTGTCGGCCCGGGGAACGATTTTGAAGCGGTCGTTAGACCAGAAGAAATAGGCGTTGGTAATGTTGGCGATCTCATTCACAATCTCCCGGGCGGTCTTTGCGTCGGTGCTGTCACTGGGAGTAGAGATAAGCAGGTCAGCTTCCTTACAGTACTGGCGGTAGTTATCGATCCCTTCAATCTTGACACCGCCCAGGCCCACTTTGTTCAAAACAAAGAGGATATAGTCAGCTGGATTCACGTCTACGCCATCACCGGTGTCGAGCAGCTTTCCTTTGACCTCGAAGTTAAAAGTCGGCATGTTGCCGGAGTCTCCCAGGTCTATAACGCCCGCCATATAGGCAAGGTTTTCATATGCCAGGGCTTTGTTAGGATGTTTGCCCTGGACATATGCCCAGGGCTTCTGGTCCGGAGTTCCGGAAAAGAGCGTTAAGCCTACATCGCCATTCGGGTACTGGTAAACATTTTTTCCTTTCCACATCTTACCAATACCGGCTATCTGCCCTTCACAAAGAGCAAGGATAACGGCCACCGTATAAGTGTAGGTGATGGTCGTAGTCTTGGAGTGGCCGCCTTTGCCTGACTTCTGTGACGATTTATGCTCATGGGCCGTAAAATCATCCCAGTAAATGACGTTTGGAGAGATTCGAGTGGTGCCCAGAATTTCGCAGACACTTGCGCCATACTGCGCCGTGGAGACGGTAAAATCTGAAATCTGATTTTCTCGGATTGTCGTGTTGTGGCTCTTTAAAAGGCCCATCCTTTACCGCTCCTTTCTGAATCTGTACACGCCATGAAGTCGGCTTTGGCCTTTAGGCGTTAAAAACATCACATCGTCAATATCGGTCATCACTACACCATAGTCGACTAAAGCATGGATGATGCGGCCATCTCCGACATAAATGCCGCCATGGGATACGCAGCGGCCATATTTGTATAGCAAGAAATCCCCCGGCTGGATGTCAGACAAGGGGACTCTATCACAATACTTTTCAACGATATTCAAAAACCACTCTGTGGAGTGGTGAAGGTGCCATTCATTGGAGTAAGGGGCCACATGGATGGCGCCTTTTTTGATGTATCCGGCATTTTCAAGGCAGGCAATAAGGAGCATGCCGCAGTCAACACCTTTACCCTTGACTTTTGCCTGATTGACGTGGGGCGTCCCAAGCCATGTGTAGGCTTCTTGTACAAGCGGATTCATCATAAAAGCACTTCCTTCAGCGGAACATAGGGCGCAATAACGGATGCGGAGTCTTCCTCCGTACTTGACGATACCTTCCCTCCGGAAGTGGAATAGGTGCCCTGTGGATAGAAGCGGCGGCGGGGAAATTCTTGCGATAACCCTTGCACCTTACTTTTTACAGTCAGCTTCATAAGGAGCCCGCCACAGCTCTTAACCTCGGTGATGCCTGAAAACAGGTCAACAGCTCCGATAGTGTTGCCATTAGCATCGAAGAAACACCGGGAAAGAGCAAGCGTAGCCCTGTCCAATGCCCCATCATGTGCGGCAAGGAAGATAGGCTTGTCGCCCAACTTGTCATCGACAGTAGCGTAGATACTTACAGTCATGCTATCTACTGAGATAACGTTGTTGATTTTCGTCTGTTCACGCTTTAGGAGGAGGGCATTATGGAGGTACGTGTGACCGTTATAGGTGATATCTTTATCCGCATCCGTATAGTAGTAGGCAGATCCATCATAGAGCGTCAGCGTGTATAAATCGCAGACGTTCATTTCTTTTTCAGTGTTGAGATAGGTGGCCAGTGCATCAGTAACTGCTTTCATCTAATCACCTCCAAGGACAGCGTGACCTGGAAGATATTGTCAAATTTCTGCTTGATCTGCAGTTTCGACTTTGCAAATTTAACCTTCCAATAGTACTCATAAGACGCTGTAACTTTAGCCGTAGCAGCCGGAGCATTGGTAAAGACAAGAGCGCCGCGGTCGAGCTTGTAAGATGTGTCCCCCTGCTCTACTCCATCAACGTAAACATGAAGATTATCTGCGTAATAAATAGGCTCCTGCTGGCCGTGCATGTTGGCCACCAGCTGGTAAGAGCCATCGGTGTTTTTCGCAAGGACCACGTTTTCGCACTTGTAATTTTCAGCATCTTTATAGAAGAACGGGATAAGCGTCCCTTTTACCCGGCTGAAAAAGGCAAAGAGGTCATCCTTCTTTTCAGACGTCAGCCCGGGAAATGTAATAGTAAAGGTCCAGCCAGGCAAGGTCTGATAAGTCATAGCCCGCCTTTTTCCGCTGGCGCTTTTCTGTTCATTCACTTCCCAGGATTGGTCAGTCTCCGTTTCCCAGGATACTTCCCTGGCGTCCAAGGGAAAGAAAATCTGAGAAGCCAATTACCACACCCCGCTTTCGGTAGTGAAATCACGATTCCCGTCATAAAGCATCTGCTTGATGGCGTCCATACCGCCACTTCGGAGGAAATCCATAAAGCTGGCGGCGTCCATGGCAGAGACGTTCATGGTGAGGCTGTTACCGACAGGCACCGCAACGCCTTTACCGCCTGCACTGTTGCCATTAACCAAACCACCGGCGGCAAAGTGCCCCACTCTTCCGCTGTTCATGGCATCCAGCAGAGGCAAGCCCACGTTCTGGACAGCCTGCGCAGTGAGAACGTACTCGCCATTGGACAGGAAGGCGGGGATGCTGTCGGATGTGCCCGTGCCCGGGCCCAGGATGTAGCCGCCGGTTGCCCATTTACCACCAAAGATACTACCAAAAGTACTCTTTGCGGCCATAGCTTGCAGAGCTGCTGTTGCTACATAAACCGATGCGGTAAAGCTGGCCATGCCCGTGGTAGCGGCCACTGTGGTGGCATTTTCGGCGGGCTTCGTACCTGTGTTAATCATGCCCTGCACTACGTTATAGGTTCCCAGCAATTTACCCGCCGTGCCAGTGCCACCGGAAAAGAGCCCCAAAGAACTTGTAGCGGTATCTAATCCCGTAGTCATGCGGGTAATTGTGTTTTGGAAAGTGGTAACGGGATCTTCGTCGCCATTTCCGTTAGATCCGCCGCCTCCAAACAGGCCTCCAAAGAGTCCGCCGCCGCCTCCCAGCAGACCGCCTGCAAAGGTTAGTCCTGTAAAGAGGCCGCCGCCTCCAGAGCCGCCAGAAAGGTCACCGCTCTGCTGGTCTCCCCCGAACATGCCCGGGAAGAGGCTTGCCAAAATCTGGGAGCTCCACTTGTCCGCCAGCTGTTTGACGACGGTGTCCAGCAGGGAATCAACCATGCCAAGGAAGGCATCACCGAAGGTCTCCTGCCCTTCTAAGAGGCTGGTGAAGAAGTCAGAAATGCTGCCCTGGAAGCTGCTCATGTCATCCGCCATCATCTGCGAGGTCGTCTTATGCGCATCTTTCCACAGGTCGTAAAACTGCTGCATCTCGGCGGTTTGGCCATCCCAGTCCATCATCTGCTTAAAGTCATCGCTGTTAAGCAGGCTTCCCATCGCTTTTGTGTCATGATGGCTGATGGCATAATCCATCTGCTTTGCAAATGACGCTCTGTAGGCCTCGGTCCGCTTTTCAGCGGCCGCCTGTACCTGGGAGGTGTACCAATCTTCAACGGCGGCCATGGCTTCTTTGTCTTCCTTATTCTTAGCCACGGCTTTGGTCCGCTCTTCTTTCTCTTTATTGAGGGACTCTACGGTAGCGTTGTACTCAGCGTCGGCCAGGCTCTTATAGTCGCCCTTAAGCTCGGCATTAGTCCGCATTGTGTCGGTCTTAAGCTTCCCAAGGGCTTCTTGCTGCTGCTGGGTGACTTTGTTCTGGAGAGCGGTCTGATACTCAGCGAGCTTATCGTTCAGAGACTTAATGGCGTCTTCTGGGACACCGGCGGCGGCCAGCTTCTGGATTTCCTGCCCTTTGGATTTAACGTTCTGGGTCACCTGGGCCATTCCAGCCTCATAGGCCGTGCCGGTATTCTCTTCAATCTCCATAGACATGGAGGTAAAGAGCCTGAGGGCTTCATCTTTAGCTTGCTGCAGTTTTCTCTGCGCTTCCTGAATGGCCCGGCCATCGGCTCCTACAGTCTGTGTAGCAGTCCTGCCGCCGGTAAGAGCGGCAACGGAACCATAACCAATAAAGCCAAATTCGTCTTTCCATTGGTCAAGATCATGCTGCTGTAGGCCGCCTTTAGAATCACGGGAGATGACTGTATTATTACCAACGTACATGCCTACGTGTCCCGGACCGGAGACATAATCACCGGGGGAAGGGCTGTAGAATTCACCTGCGGCATGCCAGCCACCCTGAACACTCTGAAACATGGCGTCAAGAGTATTTCCGGAAGCCGTCAGGTCAGTCATAACCCCTGCGGCGCCGTACATAGTAGACACAAAGGCGGCGCAGGAGTTGTTCATGTCCGTTGTAAGGTCCGGATTGAGCCACTGGCTTCCCGGAGCCTCGTTATAAGCGTCAAGCGCCTTCTGGGCGGCAATTTCTCCCAGGGGTACCTCAACTGTGTAAGTCTTCGGCACCTCCACTTTAGGTGCCGCAGCCGACCCGCCTCCGGATTTAGCTGCCTTTGTATTATCATCAACGGCGGAGGAAAGGCCGGCCAGTTTAGCTTTAAGGTCCTCAAGTTCTTTATTCGTTTCATCGGAGAGCCCGGTTTTCTTCTCAATGTCCGGATGCATGTGCAGCTTATAATTGAGTTCAGAAGCCAGGGCAGAATCTTGGTCGATGTCTTCATAGCTAAAGGGGTCTTCAAAATCCGAAGCATCGGTGTTTACTACCCGGCGCTTCCAAACTCCGTCAACCTGCGTATAAGCGTTCCCATCAAGATTTACTACATTTTCAGTTAGCTCTTTCTCGGCTTTTTCTTTCTTGTACTGAACCAGGCAGCCCAGAGCGTAGATGATGGCCGATGCCACGCCAAGCCAGCCACCGGCAAGAGCCCATGCGGCGCTTGTCAGCTTCTTCATAGTGGTCAGTCCGGCGGATCCCATAGTAGTCATCTTGACGCCGGTATTGATAGCCGCGCCTCCCACGCTGCCCACTGCTGCGCCGGAGACAACGGCGGCTTTGCTCACACTGTTAAGCGCCCCTGTCTGTACGGCACCGGAGGTCGTAGCGGCGGCGTTGATGTCCGCATATGCCTTGGTCATTTCGGCCCTGATAACAGCGGCGGCCTTGGCCGTCTCTACCTGCCTCTGCTTCACATAGTTAGCATAGAGGCGGGTCTTTTCAGCCTCCGTAGCCTCCATGGTCTGCAGAGACTTGAGGTAAGCCTTTTCTTCCTGCAGAGCGGCATTTTCAATCAGCTTAATGCGGCGGTTAATCTGTGCTTCCTGCGCCCGGGTGATTGCCTCAGTAGCAGCGGTAGAGCCTGCGCCGCCTGCCGCCCCGAAGAGCCCCTGCATGGCGCCAAAGGAGGCACGGAGGGCGACGACTGTTTTATAAGCTGCGATAAAAGCTACCACAGCTTTGGTGCAGTCGATAACCTCCTCTTTATTCGTCGCAAGATACTTGGCCACCGTGGCCAGACCGGAAGTGAGAGGCGGGATAATCTGTTCAATTAAGGGAGCCAGCGCGGCGCCGGTAGCACTCCCCAGGGCGGAAGCCTGCATCTTGAGAGTGTCGATTTCCTTTTTTGTCCGGTCCATCTCTTCCGGGTCAAGCCCTACCCCCTGCACTTTAGCCGCATTCTGTGCGGCCTCCGTGTACTCGCGGAGCACGCCGGTAAGGGCGATGCCACGGGAGCCCAGAGTTTCCATAAGATACTCCTGGGCGTAGCCCGCAGAAGCCGCCAGTTTATAGCCCTCCGACAGCGCTTTAAGCTGTTCGTTCACTGGTAATAATTTACCGTTGGCGTCCTGCAGGGACACACCTACGGCGTTCAGCATAGCCTGCGCCTTTTCGGCGGAGTCCCCACCAGAGGACAGTGTCTTGTCGAGCCTCATGATGGCCGCGCTGGCAGTCTGTACATCACCGCCAGCAAGGGATACGGTCCTTGAGAAAAGGGACGCCTGGGAAGCGGTTACTCCCATGGTCTCGGAAAGCTCTTTAACGCGAGCGCCTGCCTCCACAGCGCCGGAAATCATCTGGATAAAACCAAATCCAGCACCGGCGGCGGCAGTAAATTTCCCAAACTTGCCGATAAGGCTCTCCATGGAGCCTGCAGTGCCGTCCACGGCGCCTTGGAAGGTTTTTATCGGATTCGCATCAAAAGCGGTATTGATATCCGACTTGGCCTTATTCAGTTCCTGCCTGAGCCCGGAGCTGTCCGCACCCAGCTTTACAAGTAAGTCAGCGATGGTCGCCATGATGATGTTCCTCCGTGATACCAAATTCCCGTTTTAGTTCTTCTCTGTCTTTGAGATTCTTTGCCCGCCTTTCTTCCGGTGTTACCCAGAGGGGCTCCAGAATCTTATCAATACTCAATGGCTCTTTGCAGTAAGGGGATAACAGCCAGATGAGATAGTAAGAAATCCTTTGGTCCTTCTTCTTGAGCGCCATTTTGCGGCCCTCAAGGAAGGCATAAAATTCGCCGGGCTGAAGGTCCTCAAATTCATTCGGTTTAAGTCCTTCAGAGTAGGCGATTTTTTCAGCAAGCGAGGCCCAGTCGGAAAAGCTTTCTATTTTTTGAGAAACAGGTCCAGAAAGTGAAGCATTTCTTCCTCTTCCTTCTGGCCCCCCTGAGTAAAAAGGCCCGAAGAAATCAGCGCCTTCAGAATGTAGCCGTTAAGATCGTCGATAGAGCCGGATTCTTCGCAGTATCGGTCAATAAAATCGTAGTAGTCCGTGTCTTTCGGCATGTTCTGCAGTCCTGCCTTCAGTCCGGCAAGGGTAAAGTCAAGATTTAAATTATTGTAAGCGGCTGCCGAGTTTCGCAGCATGGAGCCCATAATTAGCATAATAGAGCGCCCATGATTAAGGCGCTCCATTTCTGCCAAGGCTCTCGTGTTAAACATAAGGGAATAATCTTTATCCCCCAGCTTAAAACTAATAGCCTTCTTCATTTAGTTACCTCCAATTAAGGTTCACTAGCCGTAGTATCTACCTGATAAGCACTCAGTTCACCGTCGCCGGTCAGGGTTGCGGTAATGGTTGCCGCGTCGGTTGCGGCATTGCCTTCATCGAATTCAGTGACGTAGCACCACCCGGTGCGACACTTTTTATCAGGGCGCACAAGTTTAATCTGGATCTTAACGCCCTTACGGTAGGCATAATCCAGGATGTCCTGACCATCGTCGTTCATAATCTGCAAAGCAGAAAAGCTGATAGACCATTTACGAGTGCCTGCCAGCTGGGAAGCCCAGCCGCCAGAAGTCTTGTGGGTCGCATCAATAGTGTCCGCAGAATTTTTGGTGTTCGCTTCTTTCTGCGCGCCAACCATAGTCCAAACCGGTTTTGAGGCGGTGCCGGACGGCCCGTTTACGTAAAGCAGGACGTCTTTACCGGCGAAAGCCTGAGTAGGATTGGGGTCAGTCGGAAGAGTTTTCAAAGCATCATCAGCAAGTGCCATTTTTTACTCCTTTTGTTCGATAGTGTAATTAAAAACGACTTTTCCGTGATAAGCGGTAAGCCCATTTTCATAGGCTTCGCCCTCAATAGAAGAGTCGATTAACTCAACGGATAAAACATTAAATCCGGACATCTCAGGAAAGCGGCAGGTTAAGAGGTGGACCAGGTCGTCCATGATTTCATTGCATTCCCGTTTGCCCGCTTCAGTGGACCAGACGTCGAGCTCCTGCGTAATAATGTGGAGCGCCTGGCTCTTGTTTAAGTAGTCAGGCTTGTCCTCCTGCCTCCCCAGCCAGATGTATGGGAAATCCTCCTGGCCATTAGGAATGAAATCGAACACCGGAACGGCGTTATCATCCTCGGTCAGAATGCTTCCTTTAATGAGGTTGTAGAGGCCCTTCTGCAAGGCATTAAGTGGAAGTCTGTAAATAATCATGTCTTGGTCACCGCCTCTCTTACCTTAGCTTCGAATCGTGGTCGCTCATCATCCATTGCAGGCTTCAGGAAAGGTTTGGCCTTTCTTGCCGGAATGGAAGCTCTGGTGAAAAAGTAACCGGAGCCCCCTGGATGGAGCGCCTTTTTCTTGACCGGCATCAGCGCGGGCACAGGGCCTGCACCTCTTTCAATCAAGTGTGCTGTAGGCTCGTTTGTGTAGACGACGCCGACGGTGTTGGTCGGCGTATCTTCAAAGCGCATCCGGATAGACTTCTTCAGGGCCCCCGAGCGGACGGGGACTCGTCTCAGTGCTCCCGCAAAGACATTGGCGGTGCTGTCTTTTACAATCTTACGGATGCTGTCGCTTGTCCTTTGGTCGTAAGCATCAAGTTTACGAAGGCAGTTGTAGACTGCCCGGGACACATCCGCTTTGACAATAAAGGTAGCTTTCCTAGCCACGATGCACCACCGCTTTACAAGTTAGAGTAACCTCGCCGTCCACTGAGTAGTCCAGATTCAAAATTTCGTAAGTCGTGTCTTTGTAGGTTACGGTGCAGGACTCATCAAGGCCTTTTAGTGTCTTAATGGTGATGCCTTGGGTCACGCCGGAGATAGGACCTCCGGCAGCGTTTCCCGCCCAAAACTTGGCAGGATGAATTGCGGCCCATACGGT
>ERZ506427.824-NODE-824-length-14275-cov-3.153376_pt1 | contig 14275 bp, 13 predicted proteins | sample MGYA00513666_ERZ506427 | MGnify/ENA metagenome assembly ERZ506427
TATCGGTGCCGTGCAGGGTATACCTGTGTGTTTTGATGCAAAAGAATGTTCAATTGATACATTTCCCCTCAGTAATATCCATCCTCATCAGGTTGATTTCATGAATGCCTTTGAAAAACAGGGTGGAATTTCCTTTTTTCTGATCTTTTACAGCAGCAGAAATCTATTTTATTATCTGCGTCTCAGAGATCTCATGAAATTCTGGAAGCGCATGAATGAGGGCGGTCGTAAAAGTTTTCGCAGGGAAGAACTTGATGAGGGGTTTTATCTGAAAAAGCAAAGTGGTTTTCTGGTTCCTTATCTGGAGGGAATCCAAAAAGATTTGAATTTGCGGGATTGACAAAAAATAGATATTCTACTATAATTTTGTGTGTTTCATATAGTAACATGGTAGCATGTTAAAGTGCTTCCTGTGAGGAGGAAATTATTATGCAGCGAATTTTTCATACACCAGAAGGTGTACGGGATATTTATAATGAAGAATGCAGCCAGAAACATCATCTGGAGCAGGAAATCCACCAGGTGTTTGACAGTTACGGATATTCAGAAATTGAAACACCTACTTTTGAGTTTTTTGAAGTTTTCAGCAGGGAGGTAGGCACTGTACCTTCCCGTAATCTCTATAAATTTTTTGACCGTGAGGGAAACACCCTTGTTTTACGCCCTGACTTTACCCCTTCCGTTTCCAGAGCGTGTGCTACATATTTTAATCCTGATCAGGAAGTCGTAACTCTTTCCTATACAGGACAGGCATTTATTAACAGTTCCAGCTATCAGGGGCGTCTGAAAGAGACAACGCAGATGGGTGTGGAACGTATCGGTGACAATTCTCCAGAAGCTGATGCTGAACTTCTGGCCATGACTGTTGAATGTCTTTTGCGTTCCGGCCTTAAAGAATTTCAGGTCAGTGTAGGACAGGTTGATTATTACAAGTCTCTTCTTACAGAAGCAGACCTTGATGAAGATGCAGAAGAAAGACTCCGTTCCCTGATTTCCCAGAAAAATTATTTCGGTGTGGAAGACCTTACTGATGAACAGAATATGAAACCGGAACTTGCAAAAGCCTTTCAGTCTCTTCCACATTTATTCGGTTCTTATGACGTACTTGAAAAAGCCCGCAATCTTACCTCCAACATTAAGGCAATTGAAGCAGTAGAACGACTTGAAGAAATCTACGAAATTCTCAAAATCTACGGTTATGAGAAATATATCAGTTTTGATTTCGGTATGGTAAGTAAAATCCAGTATTATACAGGTATCATTTTCCAGGCATATACTTATGGTACAGGTGAACCACTTGTCAAAGGCGGTCGTTACAACGATCTTCTGAAACATTTTGGCAAACCTGCTGCCTCCATTGGTTTTGGCATCACTGTCGATAATCTCCTTATGGCTCTGTCCAGACAGAAGATTTCACTTCCGGAGAAAAAAGCACCAGTCATTCTTACCTATACAGAAGCTAATCGCCGCGAAGCCATTCTGGAAGCGCAGAAATTGAGAAATGAAGGAACGGCTGTAGCTCTTCGCCGTGAAAAGGAGGACTGCTGATATGAGATATCTTACCGTTGCCCTTACGAAGGGAAGACTTGCACAGAAAACGCTGGATATGTTTGAACAGATTGGAATCACCTGCGAAGAAATGCGTGACAAAGATACCCGCAAACTGATCTTTGTCAATGAAGATCTGAAATTACGTTTTTTCCTCGCCAAAGGACCTGATGTACCAACTTACGTTGAATACGGTGCTGCCGATATCGGCGTCACTGGCAAGGATATCATTCTTGAAGAAGGACGTAAGCTTTATGAAGTAATGGACCTCGGATTCGGGAAATGTCGTATGTGTGTCTGTGGACCGGAAAGTGCCCGTGAACTGCTTCAGAACAACCAGTTGATCCGTGTTGCAACCAAATATCCAAACATTGCCAAAGACTATTTTTATAATAAGAAACATCAGACAGTAGAGATCATTAAGCTGAACGGTTCCATCGAACTGGCTCCGATCGTCGGACTTTCCGAAGTGATTGTAGATATTGTTGAAACCGGGAGCACCCTGCGTGAAAACGGTCTGAATGTTCTTGAAGAAGTCTGCCCGCTTTCTGCAAGAATGGTCGTAAACCAGGTCAGCATGAAAATGGAAGATGAACGAATTCGTAACCTGATCCGTGATCTCAGAAATGTGATCAGTAAATAATAACCAACAGAAGGGATGAACATAATGCGTACAGTAGCACTTACAAAAGAAAGTACAAAAGATATTCTGGAAAATCTCCTGAAACGAAGCCCAAACAACTATGGCAAATTTGAAGCAGCAGTTGACGAAATTCTGAACAAAGTAAAAACCGAAGGAGATGCCGCTCTTTTTGCCTATACAAAAGAGTTCGACAAAACAGATATCAGTGCAGATACGATCAAAGTAACTGAAGAAGAAATAAAAGAAGCTTATGAGGCAGTCGATCCGGCTCTGATCGATGTTATCCGCAAAGCACTTGTTAATATCAGAAGCTATCACGAAAAACAGCGCCAGAACAGCTGGTTCACCAGTGAAACAAATGGTACCATGCTTGGACAGAAAGTAACTGCACTTGAACGTGTTGGTGTTTACGTTCCGGGCGGAAAGGCTGTTTATCCTTCTTCCGTACTGATGAACATCGTTCCTGCCAAAGTAGCTGGAGTAGACCAGATCGTTATGACAACTCCTCCGGGAAAAGACGGTAAAGTCAATCCATCCACTCTGGTTGCAGCCAAAGAAGCCGGTGCAGATGAAATTTACAAAGTCGGCGGAGCACAGGCAATCGGTGCACTTGCTTACGGTACAGAAAGCATCCCAAAAGTTGACAAAATTGTAGGACCTGGAAACATCTTTGTAGCGCTTGCCAAAAAAGCGGTCTATGGCTATGTCAGCATTGACTCCATTGCCGGCCCAAGTGAGATTCTGGTTCTTGCCGATGAAACAGCCAATCCAAGATATGTAGCTGCCGACCTTCTTTCACAGGCAGAACATGACGAGCTTGCTTCTGCCATCCTGATCACGACAAGTAAGGAACTTGCAGCAAAAGTCAGCGAAGAAGTTGACGGTTTTGTCAAAGTCCTTTCCCGTAAAGAGATCATCCAGAAGTCCCTCGATAACTTTGGTTATATTTTGATCGCAGAAGACATGGATGAAGCCATTGAAGCAGCCAACGCCATTGCTTCTGAACATATGGAGATTGTAACTGCCAACCCATTTGAAGTAATGATGAAAGTCCGCAATGCCGGAGCAATCTTTATCGGTGAAAACAGCTCTGAACCACTCGGCGATTATTTTGCCGGACCAAACCATGTTCTTCCGACAAATGGAACAGCAAAATTCTTCTCCGCACTTTCTGTTGATGATTTTGTAAAAAAATCCAGTATCGTGTACTATTCAAGAGAAGCTCTACGTAAAATTCACAAAGACATTGAACAGTTTGCAACTTCAGAACAGCTGACCGCACATGCCAACTCTATTGCTGTCCGTTTTGAAGACGAAGAACAGTAGGAGGAAACAGATATGGCAAGAGAAGCATCTGTAGAACGTAATACAAAGGAAACAGAGATTAAGCTCAAACTGACTCTGGATGGAACTGGTTATTCTGATATTGAAACCGGCGTCGGTTTCTTTAACCATATGCTTGACGGTTTTACAAGACATGGCCTTTTTGATCTCTGCGTTCGTGTCCATGGCGATCTGGAGGTAGATGACCATCATACAATTGAAGATACCGGTATTGTCCTTGGTACTGCGATCAAAGAAGCAATTGGAGACAAGAAAGGAATCCGCCGCTACGGAAGCTGTATCCTCCCAATGGATGAAGTTCTTGTACTCTGTGCAATCGACCTTTCCGGCCGGCCATATTTTTCATGGGATGCAGAGTTTACTTCCGAAAAGATCGGAGATATGTCCACTGAAATGGTAAAAGAGTTTTTCTATGCTATTTCTTATTCCTGTGGCATGAACCTGCATATCAAAGTACTTACCAGTGGCAACAGCCATCATGTTGCCGAAGCAATGTTCAAAAGCTTTTCCAAAGCATTGGATCAGGCTGTTTCCTATGATCCACGCATTACAGATGTACTCTCTACCAAGGGAAGTCTTGCATAAGGAGGAATACACATGGCAGATAAACTACTGATTCCATGCCTGTATCTGCAATCAGGAAAGGCAGTTACCGGATTTGGTCAACGAAATCTCTTTGGAGAAGGAAATATAGAAGATCTTGTGCGTTTTTACCGAGATAACGGAGCAGATGAACTGCTGGTTTTTGACTTTTCGTCTGGAGATAAAGAGCATGATCAGGCTATTGCAAATATCAAACAGATTTGTGCGATTGCTGAAATTCCTGTTATGGCAGCTGGAAATATCAATCGCATGGAAGATGTCAAAAAGCTTCTTTATGCCGGATGTGCCAAAGTTGTTCTGAATTTTTCCAAAGAAAGTAATATTTTACTTCTTGAGGAAGTATCCAAACGTTTCGGTAAAGAAAAAATGGTCATCAGTATTTCTTCTATGGAAGAATTTGCAGATAACCAAAAACTGATTGAAAAGTATGCAGATGAAATTCTTGCATTGGATACGATTCAGGACGAAATCGCTACGAGTTCTGATATGAAAGTTATTCTTCATACAGAAGAGAGTAAAACAGATGCCCTGAAAGATCTTCTCAAAAAAGAATCTGTACATGCTTTAAGCGGTGCTTATATCAGTTCTCTTGAGGTGAAACTTATTAATTTCAAAGAAGACTGCAAAGCTTCCGGAATTCCGGTCATTACTTTCGAAAGTGCTATCAGCTGGTCTGATTTCAAACTCAACAATGACGGATTGATTCCGGTGGTAGTTCAGGATTACAAAAACGACCAGGTACTTATGGTAGCATATATGAATGAAGAGGCCTTCCAAAATACTCTGAAAACTGGTAAAATGACTTACTGGAGCCGCAGTCGTCAGGAACTCTGGCTCAAGGGTCTTACTTCCGGTCACTTTCAGTATGTAAAATCACTTGCGCTGGACTGCGACAATGATACAATCCTCGCTAAAGTAGATCAGATCGGAGCAGCCTGTCATACCGGAAGTCGGAGTTGTTTCTTCAAACCTCTGATTCAGAAAGAGTATAACGACACAAATCCTCTTCATGTCTTTCAGGATGTCTACGATGTGATTGCTGACCGTAAGGTACATCCAAAAGATGGATCTTATACCAATTATCTTTTTGACAAGGGAATTGACAAGATTCTCAAGAAAGTAGGAGAAGAATGTGCAGAAATTATTATAGCGGCAAAAAATCCTGACAAAGAAGAAATCAAATATGAAATTTCGGATTTTCTGTATCATACCATGGTTCTGATGGTAGAAAAGGGAGTTACCTGGGAAGAGATTACCAGTGAACTTGCCAGAAGGTAACCCATGTCTGCAGAATATCCCACAGGAGAATTATCTTGGAAACAAAGACAGATAGACTTTTTATAATCATACCGGCATATAACGAACGAGAAAATATCCGACAAGTACTTGATGACTGGTATCCTGTCATTCAGGCGCATTCCGGAAACGGTGAATCCCGCCTGGTTGTGATTGATGACGGAAGCAAGGATGATACATACATAATCATGCAGGAATATGCAAAAGAACACCCTTTGTTCAGCCCTATCACGAAAACAAACAGTGGACATGGTGCAACTGTTTTATATGGATATCATTATGCACTTGATCATGGTGCAGATTTTGTTTTTCAGACTGATTCAGATGGTCAGACACTTCCCTCTGAATTTGAACAGTTTTGGGATCAGAGGGAAGCATGGGATATGGTCATTGGGTGGCGAAACAACCGTCAGGATGGCGGCAGTCGTATCTTTGTTACTCGTATTCTACGCCTTGTGATTCGTATCTGTTTCGGTGTTTCCGTCAAAGATGCCAACACGCCATTCCGTCTGATGAAGGCAGATACTCTACGCAGATATATTGACCTGATCCCTAATGATTTTAATCTGTCCAATGTGGTCTTGTCAGTAATCTATGCAAAAAAGGGATGCCGCGTCAAATATCTGCCAATCACTTTCCGTCCAAGACAGGGCGGCACTAACTCGATCAATATGAAGAAAATCTTCAAAATCGGTCGCCAGGCACTGAAAGATTTCCGGCAAATCAATCGTGTACTGAACCGAAAATAATAATAACCATTAATCCATTTTTAAATCCTTATACAACAAACGTATCATTAGGGTGGTATTCTTCTGAATACCGCCTTTTTTTATTAATTTAAAAAAAAACCTTGACCCTATAGTTACTATATAGTTTACTATGTAGAGGACTTATTCAAAACCTTATATTAACTATAGGGTTTGAGATAAAAAATAAATGATAACAGGATCTTATCAAGGAGGATTAAGATGAAAAAATTAGTGGTTATGGGATTAGCAATGGCAATGACAGTATCTATGATGAATGGTGTATGTGCACAGCCGGTTCATGCAGCAAAAGGAAAAGGACTGAAAGTTGCACTTCTGATGTCAGGTGCTGCAAATGATCAGGGTTGGAACCAGACCGCATATGAAGGTGCTCAGAAAGCCTGTGATAAATACGGATGTGAACTTGCTTATACAGAAAATCTGGAAGCTGCTGACATTTCTGCTGCTTTTGCTGATTATGCAAGCGCAGGATATGATGTAGTAATTGGCCATGGATACGAATTTGGTGATCCTGCACTGGAAGTTGCAGAGACTTATCCAGCTACAAAATTTATCTGTACAGAATCTGACGCTTCTTCTGACAATGTTGCATCTTATGTAATGGCATGTGAACAGACTGCTTATGTAGAAGGAATCATTGCCGCATCTATGACAAAATCCGACAAACTCGGTGCAATCGGACCAATCCAGGGTGATTCCCTTGTGAAGATCGTAAACGGATATGAAGATGGTGCAAAATCCGTAAATCCAGATATTGAAGTTCAGACAGCATGGACCAACTCCTTTGTTGATACACAGCTTGCACAGGAAGCTGCAAAAGCAATGATTGAAAATGGCGTAGATGTAATCAAACACTGTGCAAATGCATGTGGAAATGGTGCAATTGCTGCAGCTGTTGATGCAGACATCTGGTGCCAGGGCGACTCCTATGATCAGAGTTCTTTAGCACCTGAGAACATTCTTGACTCTGCAATCTATAACCTTGACGTTGTAATTGATAAAGCTATTGAAAGTGTTGTTGACGATAGTTTTGAAGGAGATGTTTACAACCTCGGTATGGCAGACGGAGCAGTGGAAGTTCTTCTTTCTGATAATCTTACAGATGAAGTAAAAGCAACTGCACAGGATGCAATTGACAAAATCGTTTCCGGCGAACTTGAGGTTGAACGTGATTACACATTAAGAGATTAATGTAACTGTGAGGGTACTGAACAGTTACAGATTAATTATTAACTAATTTGACGTAAAAGGAGAAAGCCATGTCCCTTCTTCAATTGAAACATATTTGTAAATCATTTTCCGGGGTATATGCAAATGAGAATATTAACCTGACTGTAGAAAAGGGTGAAATTCATGCCCTTCTTGGCGAAAACGGTGCCGGAAAGACTACGCTTGTAAATATTATTTTCGGTCTTTACACTGCGGACAGTGGTGAAATACTTTGGAAAGGCAAACCTGCAGATTTTGCTTCCCCAAAAGAAGCAATCGAAGCGGGTGTCGGAATGGTTCAGCAGCACTTTTCTCTTGTAAATAAAATGACCGTTCTGGATAATATCATATTAAATCTGAAGGGCAATTCCTTTTTCCTTGACAGAGCAGCTGCGAGAAAAAAACTAACAGATCTGGCTGAAAAATACGGATTACATGTAAATCCAGATGCTTTGATCAGCGATCTGTCCGTTGGAGAACAGCAGCGTGTCGAGATTCTAAAAGCTTTGTACAGGAATGTAGAACTTCTGATTCTGGACGAACCTACAGGTGTTCTTACACCACAGGAGACTACTCATTTTTTTGAAGTTCTGCGTAATCTTAAAAAAGAGGGATATGGAATCATTATCATCACTCATCGAATGAGTGAGATTATGGCAATCAGTGATAAGGTCACCATTCTTCGTGATGGAAAACAGGTTGCTGATCTGACTACAAAAGATACGAACCCTGAAGAATTATCTGCCTATATGATCGGGCGTGAGCTTTCGGAAGACTATCATATAGAAGGATCTCCCAAAAATGAGGTAATGCTGGAGCTGAAACATATATCCAACTGCCACCGAAAACACAGCCGTCATAAGCTGGATGATATCAGTCTTACTATCCATAAAGGAGAGATCCTTGGTATTGCTGGCGTAGAAGGAAACGGTCAGAAAGAACTGGCTGAAGTAATTACAGGAATTCAGAAAACAGGTTCCGGAGAAATTCTTCTGGATGGCGCTAATCTGGCAGGCGAGGGTATTCGCGGGCGATATGAAGCAGGTGTTTCTTATATTTCAGAAGACAGACTACAGGATAGTCTGATCACAGGAATGAGTATTACAGAGAATCTTATTTTACGTGAATACAAGAAATCTCCATTTGCTCGTCATTCTCTGGTAAATATGTCTGCTATCCGAAAAAACGCAGCTGAAAAAATGCAGCAGTACCATGTGCGTGCTTCTGGTAAATCGGGGATTGACACGCCTGTAAAACTATTGTCTGGGGGAAACCAGCAGAAACTGATTATTGCAAGAGAATTGCATGATCATGCTAAAGTAATCATAGCAAGCCAGCCAACCAGAGGTCTTGATATTGGTGCGACTGAATTTGTCCGTCAGCAGCTGACTGAACAGAGAAATGCAGGAAAAGGCGTTATGCTGATTTCTGCAGACCTGGAGGAAATCATGGCATTAAGCGATAGAATTGCTGTGCTCTTTGGTGGAAAGATTGTTGGAATTTTAAGCAGAGAAGAAGCAACCGTACAGAAAATTGGTCTTCTCATGGGTGGAATTAAAGAAGAGGAGGCTAGATGATGGAGAAAGAAAAAAGAATACGAGGACTTGCTGATACACTTCTGATTCTCCTGATCACTATTGTGACTGGTACCATTCTTATCATGGCCTGTGGTGCTGATCCTGCCGAAGCCTATAGTCTTTTCTTCCGCGGGATTTTTGGAACACCGGCAGCTTTTGCAGAAATTTTTGTAAAAGCATGTCCATTGATTCTTACTGGTCTAGGCTGTGCTGTAGCTTACCGCACTGGATTCTTTAACATTGGTGCAGAAGGCCAGTTCTATGTAGGAGCTATGGCGACTACGATCGTGGCACTGAATTGGAACGCTCTTCCTGGAATCCCAAGAATCATTGCAGCCCTGGTAGTCGGTTTTCTGGCTGGTGGTGTCTGGGCACTGCTGGCTGCAATCTGCAAGGCCAAATTCAATATTTCAGAAATCATTGTTACGATTATGATGAATTACATTGCCATTAATTTTCTTGGCTACGCAGTTCGCTCTTTTCTAATGGATCCGGAAGGAAATGTTCCTCAGTCAGCTAAAATCGATAAGAGCGTACAGCTCGGAAATCTGATTCCGGCAACTCGTTTTCATGTAGGAATACTGATTGCCATTGTTTGTGTGATCGTAGTATGGTTTTTCCTTGAAAAAACAACCATGGGTTATGAGTTAAAAGCTGTCGGTCTGAACAAAAGAGGAAGTGCCTGCAATGGTATTTCAGTTATGAAAAACATTGTTCTCTCTGCGTTTTTAAGCGGCGGACTTGCTGCTGCTGCAGGTGGAATTGAAGTCCTCGCGATTCAGAAAAAACTCCTGGAAGGAATTTCATCAAACTGTGGATATACAGCAGTTCTAGTTGCACTTGTAGCATTTAACAATCCATTGGGGGTATTATTCGTAGCTATTTTTTATGCAGCAATGCAGGTTGGTGCAGGTTCCATGCAGAGACAGCTGGGCGTTCCTTCTGCAATTGTCAATATTTTGATTGGTTTGGTTGTAGTATTGATTCTTGGAAGAGAGCTGTTTCACTTCAAAAAGAAACAGTCTAAAGTGAAAAAAGGAGGAAATGCATAATGCTTCAACAGATTTTTACTTTAAGCTTTATGACCGCATTTCTGGCAGCTGCTGTTCGTCTGGCAGTGCCCCTTATGTATGGTGGAATTGGAGAGACCATTGCTGAAAAATCCGGTATCCTGAATATCGGCATGGAAGGTGTAATGCTTAGCGGCGCCTTCTTCTCCTTTGCCGGAGCATGGTATTCTGGAAATCTGTTTTTGGGACTTCTTGCCGGTATGCTTGGCGGACTTGTTGTCAGTCTCCTTCATGGTCTTTTATCCATTACTTTGGTCCAGAATCAATCTGTTTCAGGCCTTGCGATCAACATGCTCATGCTTGGTGTAACAAGTTTTTTATTTAAACTGATGTCAGACGGACAGGGATATCAGCAGATAGAGACCTTTCCCAATATTGCAATTCCAGGATTATCTAAAATTCCTTTAATTGGCGAAGCATTTTTTAACTGTGATTTTCTGACATATCTAATTTATATACTTTTAATCTTTACCTGGATCTTTTATAAAAAAACAAATCCTGGACTGGCATTCGCAGCAGTAGGAGAACATCCACAGGCTGCAGAATCTGCTGGAATTCCGGTAAAAAAATACCGCTGGGTCGTTATGGTATTTAACGGTCTTCTTGGAGGAATTGGTGGTGCATACCTTGTGTTAGTTCAGCTTGGTGTATTTACAGAGAACATGATCTCAGGCCGTGGCTATATTGCACTTGCAACTGTAATCCTTGGACGCTATACACCTTTTGGAATGTTTGGCGCAGCTCTTTTATTCGGTGCAGCTAATGCATTACAGATTCGTCTTCAGACTATTGGTGTTTCCATTTCTCCATTTCTGCTGGCCATTTTACCATATGCCCTCACTCTGATTGCAATGCTTGGAGCTGCAGGAAAGAGCAGTGAACCAGAAGCATTGAGCAAACCTTATATAAAAGGATCTAGATAGGAACTTAATATGGGAAATAAAGAATATCTGAACGTAAATGAACTGGCAACTTTATTTGGATTAAAGGTACAGACACTGCATTATTATGATAAAATCGGAATCCTAAAACCGAGCTATCGCGATCCGAATAATGGCTATCGAAAATATCGTTTTGACCAGACATACAAGCTGGCATCCATCCGCTATATGCGAAAGCTTGGATATTCTATAGAAGCAGTCCGGGATTTTCAGGACACCAAAGATCCTGACGAAGCATTGCAGCGTCTTAAAGAACGTTCTGCAGCTATCCACGAACAATGGGAAGAAATGATGCGGATCGATCACGCAATTTTACGAAAAATCCAGTTTATTGAAGACTCCAAAGATGAAATTGATTATGAAGGCTTTCGCATAGTGGAATACCCGGAGCGAAAATATATTTCTATTGGAACGGAAACAGAGATTTATGCCGGAGAATCCTTCTATTTTTATCCGACTCTTGTTTTTTATGAAGGAACTAAAAAAGAATTTGGAGCACTTCTGACAGATGAAGTTCCAGAAGAAAATGTAGATATTCATACAATTCCGGCAGGTACCTATGTGGTAGGGTACCACAAGGGTGCTTATGAGCAGATTCAAGATAGTTTCAAGAGAATCAGGGAATGGGGCCAAAATCTGGATCTTGAAGATGGCATTCTTGCAGTAAATATCATTGATCAGTTTGTGGAACAGAATAATGAAAATTATGCCACTAGAATTGAAGTAAGAATTACAGATACACATTAAATGTTTTGATTTATATAGGAAGGCAGGAATAATAATGGCAGTAAAAATTTATCATGGTGATATTTTATTTACACCGGCTGCAGACCGGATGGAAATTCATGAGAACAGCTATATTATAGTAGAAGATGGTGTGGTTTCCCAGATTTGTGAAAAAATCCCGGAAACATATAGTGGTGTGGAAATAGTTGATTATGGTGATAAGCTGATCATTCCGGCATTTTCCGATCTTCATGTACATGGTGCTCAGTATGTACAGCGTGGAATCGGTATGGATTGTCTGCTTTCTGACTGGCTGAATCATTATACATTTCCGCAGGAATCCCGTTTTCAGAGTATGGAGTATGCCAAAAACTGCTATGACGCTTTTGTAGATGAGATGATTCTCCATGGTACTTTTCATGCAAATGTGTTTGCTACCATTCATCGTGATGCAACTAATTATCTCTTCGATAAAATGGAAGAAAAGGGAATGTACGGTTATGTTGGAAAAATAAACATGGACTGTAATTCTCCTGAATTTCTTATTGAGACTACAGAAGAATCTCTGAACGAGACCGAAAAATATCTGGCTGCACATGAGGGAAGCAAAAAGATTAAAACCATCCTGGCACCTCGTTTTGCTCCAACCTGCAGTGAAAAACTGATCACAGGTCTTGGAAAGCTGGCTGAGAAATATCACTGTGGTGTTCATACTCATCTGGTAGAATCCATCTGGGAAGCTCAGGAAGCCTTGAAACTGTTCCCAGGATACGGCTCTGATGCAGAAATATATGAACGTGCAGGGTTGATGGATCATGGCCCTTCAATTTTTGCCCATGTAATTTTCCCATCTGAAGAAGACAAACGTATCATGAAAAAACATGGCAGCATTTCTGTACACTGTCCAGATGCGACAGTAAACATTATTGCCGGTATTATGCCTTTGCAGCAGATGGCATCTGAGGATCTGAAGATTGCCATTGGTTCTGATCTTGCAGGGGGCCATGGCCTCGCCATTTATCGTCAGGTAGCAAGAACCGTGCAGCTTTCTAAGTTAAAAGAGTTCTACGAACCAAATGAGAGCAAGACCATCACTATTACACAGGCCTTTTATCATGCTACAAAGGAAGCTGGAAGTGTATTTGGCAAGGTTGGTTCTTTTGAAACAGGCTATGCATTTAATGCCCTTGTGATCGACAATATGGAAGATCCATGGACCAAGATTTCCGCGCAGGAGAAGCTTGAAAGATTCTGCTATACTGGAGATGATCGAAATATCCGTGCACGATATATTGATGGAGAACTGTTAAAATAATAAATAATATGTAATAAAGATAACGACATTGTATGTTACAAACGTGATATACAATGTCGTTATTTTTTGTTTTTGCAAAACAAAAGAAAAAACAAGCTGATATCCCCAACTTCAAAGATTTTGTGATATACTTCTATATAGATTACAGCTATTGCATATCTGTATAAACCAAGGAGGCTCACATGAAAAAGGAAATACTTGCATTAACACTATCTGTTGCAATGCTCATTACCGGAGGATTGACATCTGTAACTGCTACAGAGTTTGAAGATACTTCTATTTGTGCTGACGAAGTTTCTTCTGATGTTAACGAAGACTTTGATTCCCTTGACATAAGAGGAGGATACAGAAGTTGAATTTGACGATACTGAAAATGATTTTAGCAGCGATGAACATGTAGATTTTTCTTATGATGCCATTGATTCTTCAGACTCAGAATTTATAGCTGATAAAACAGAAGTCTTTACTGAAGATGTTGGAATTAATGATGATACTAATCCAGAAAATCCTACTGTTTCGGTAACTCCTTCGCGAGAACCATTAAAGCCTGCTGTCACAGAAAGTATTGTGCCCGGTCTTGAAAAACCTTTAAAATTTTATCCAAGTAAGTTTTATGATTTTACTGTAACAGGTGCTGGAATGGATAATACTGATCCGATTAAAAATGATGAGAGATGGGAACCATTTGTATTGGAGTATGAGCGTTAATCCAGCTTCAAATTCTAAAAATAGTAACTGGAGAATAGGATCTCAAAAAGGAATTTTAGATGCAAAGACATACTCCATGTATATTTTCTTTAGAAAACAGGTTTTTGATAAGAGATGGGAAGACACAGAAAATATTCACTCTTTACGGATTACTTTCGAGTCTGATTCTATTACTACATCAGAATTAGACAGTTGGGTTAGCTCTGATAAGGATGAACACGGTAATCCCATTCCTACTGAACCACCTACAATAGCTCCAACACCACCCACATTACAAATGAAGGTAAACACTCATTCCATCACACTACGTACAGGACAGTCAACTTCATCTGTCAAGGTTACAAACGCTACCCCTTATTTTCGTGTAGTTGCGTGGTATTCTGATAATACTTCTATTGCAAAAGTTAACCCTTATGGAAAGATTACTGCCGGCAAAAAGCCAGGCAAAACTTATATTACAATAGTAATGTCAACTGGCGAAACTGCTAAAATAAAAGTAACTGTACAAAAAGGAAAAATAAAAACAAA
>ERZ506427.827-NODE-827-length-14242-cov-10.440615_pt1 | contig 14242 bp, 10 predicted proteins | sample MGYA00513666_ERZ506427 | MGnify/ENA metagenome assembly ERZ506427
ACCGGCCCTATGGGCCGGAGGGTTCTTAAGTTTGACGGGCCTTTGGCCCGAGGGTGATGGTGGCGGCTTCGCCGCAGATTATAAAAAAAGGGCGCGGCTAGCGCCGCAGGTTGTGTAGAAGGGTTGTGAAAGGAAAGGTTCTTCCCATCACTCTTATTGTCCCACCGCTTGCGGTGGCAAGATTTTGGGGAAAAGCCGACAGCCGACAGCCGACAGCGGTTACCCGCCAGCCAATGCCTGCTATCCCGCCAAGGCATATCTATACAGAATACTCATGCTTCCATGACTTGGTTTTCAAAATCAGCGGCCGGTGTTATAGTAGAAGGAACGGGCAGGAAAGACGTTTCCTTCCCAATCATTTCATTCGAGGAGGCATACTATGGCGAATTACAATCCTTATGAAAACATGCTTGATGTGCTGGACAAAGCAGCCCAGGTACTGGGTTACCAGAAAGAGGATTATGAATTTGTACGGTACCCGGAAAGGGAACTGACCGTGAGCATTCCGATCCGCATGGATGACGGCCATGTGGAGGTTTTCTCCGGCTACCGGGTACAGCATTCCACAGCCCGGGGCGCGGCCAAAGGGGGCATCCGTTTCCATCCCCAGTCCGATGAAAACGAAGTGAAGGCGCTGGCTGCGTGGATGACCATTAAGAACGCCATCGGAAATATTCCTTACGGCGGTGCCAAAGGCGGCATCCGGGTGGATCCTCACAAGCTGTCGGCGCGGGAACTGGAACGGCTTACCCGAGGCTATGTGCGGAAGATTTACCCCATCATCGGGCCCGATAAGGACGTACCGGCGCCGGATGTGAATACCAACGGCCAGATTATGGCATGGATTGCCGACGAATACGCCGCTCTCTCCGGCAGCTGGCAGCCCGGCGTGGTCACCGGCAAGCCCCTTGCCACCGGCGGTTCCCTGGGAAGAAATGAAGCTACCGGCCGGGGTCTTCTCTTCACCCTTCAGACCTGGTGTGAAAAGAACCACAAAGATATCAGAAACCTCACCATGGCAGTCCAGGGCTTTGGCAATGTAGGCTCCGTAGGTGCCCTTCTCATGCACCAGGAAGGCGTGAAAATCACCACCATCGGCGATATCAACGGCACCTGGCACAACCCCAGAGGTCTGGACATTGAAGCCATGTATGTATACGCCAACTCCCACGGCCGCTCCCTGAAGGGGTATACCGAAGAAGGGGCTGAAATCATTCCGGACAGTGAACTCTTCAGCCAGGACGTGGACGTGCTCTTCATGGCAGCTCTGGAGAACCAGCTCAACGGAAGCACCATGGAAAAGGTCAAAGCACCCCTCATTCTGGAAGGTGCTAACGGTCCCACCACGGAAGAAGCAGATGCTTACTTTGAAAAGAAGGGCATCGAAGTGCTGCCGGACGTGATGAGCAATGTGGGCGGCGTCGTAGGCTCCTACTTCGAATGGGTACAGAACCGCACCGGCTACTACTGGACTGAAGCGGAATACAATGAGCGTCTCCAGAAGAAAATGAGAGAAGCCTATGAAGACGTATATGCATTGAAGGAAAAATATCATGTCACCTACCGCCTGGCCGCTTACATGCTGGCCCTGCAGCGGGTGGTGGAAGCCCAGAATACCAGAGGATTTTTAGGATAACAGGAATACGGGAATCAAGGGAGACCTCCTGCCTTTACATAAGCAGGAGGCCTCTTTGCGTACCGGCAAGCGTGATATAATCAGAAGAGAAACGTATTTCAGGGTTCTCCGGGAAATCATTGTCAAACCCGGAAGCCTTTTGCGCCCTCTGATTTTCGGGCCGCGAAGGGCCCCTATTCACCAGGAGAAAACCATGTTCATTATCGGATGTCATTTATCTGTTTCCAAAGGCTTTCTGTCCATGGCACAGACTGCCACCGCCCTTGGCGGCAATACATTCCAGTTCTTTCCCAGAAATCCCCGGGGCGGAAAGTCCAAGCCCCTCATAGAAGAAGACGTGGAAGGGCTGGCCCGGTGGATGGAAGTGCACCACTTCGGCCCTATCCTCTGTCATGGCGCTTACACCATGAACGGCGCCTCCACGAAGGAGGACGTGCGTGACTTTGCGCGGACTGCCATGAGGGAAGACCTGGCCAAGACGGCCCATCTGCCCCGCTGCATGTACAATTTCCACCCCGGCGCCCATTTGAAGCAGGGCGTAGAAAAAGCCACGGTTCTGATTTCCGACATGCTGAACTACGCCATGGACCAGGAAGAACTGCCAAAGTATGTACTGCTGGAAACCATGGCCGGGAAAGGCACCGAAGTGGGCCGCACCTTCGAGGAACTGGCGTCCATTATAGACAGAACGGAAAGGAAGAGCCGGCTGGGAGTATGCCTGGACACCTGCCATGTATATGACGGCGGCTACGACATAGTGAACGATCTGGATGGCGTGCTCCGCCACTTTGACGAAGTCATCGGCCTTTCCCGGCTTCACGCCATCCATTTGAACGATGACAAGAACCCCCTGGGGAGCCATAAGGACCGGCACGAAAAAATCGGAGAAGGCACCCTGGGCCTTGACGCCATTGCCCGCATCATCAATCATCCCCTTCTGAAGGACCTTCCCTTCTACCTGGAAACGCCGAACGAACTTCCGGGATATAAAAAGGAAATCGCCTTGCTGAAAGGGCTGCGGGAAGACTAGGACAGCAAGCAGAAAAATGAAGTTTTGCCGCGTTTGCCGCTGGCACCTATTCACCCCATCGTCATTTCGAGGGAAGTCGAGAAATCTCCTTTCGCTAATGGTTCATGCCGAAATGAGGCATTGAAGGCACCAGGCATCTTTGCTGGCATTGACAGAAAATATGATTTGAATAAAAGGAGGCAGTCATGAAATTTATCCATACAGCAGACTGGCATCTGGGGAAGCTTCTGAAGGAGCACAGCATGACCGAGGACCAGGAATGGCTTTTAAACAACCGGTTTCTTCCCCTGGTGGACGAAGAGAAGCCCGATGTGATCCTTCTCTCCGGCGATGTGTACGACCGCTCCTATCCGCCGGAAGAGGCGGTGGAGCTTTTTGACCGGATGACCGAGGAAATCGTGGGGAAGCGGAAAATCCCCTTTATCATCATCAGCGGCAACCATGACAGCGCCGAGCGGCTGGCTGTGGCCAGCCGCCTTTTGAAGTGGCAGGGCCTTTACATTTTCGGTCCCCTCACCCGCCTTTCTCCGGTGATTCTGGAAGATGCCGATGGGAAAGTGGCTTTCTGTCCCCTTCCCTACGCCGAGCCGGCCCGGGTGCGGGTTATGATGAATACCCTGGGCCTTAAGGGAGCCGACCAGGTGCATTCCTATGAAGAGGCGGAAACGGTGCTGTCCCGCTATCTTCTTTCCCTTCTCCCGGCAGAGCCCCTTCGGAAGGTGGCCCTGGCCCATGCCTTTGCTGCCGGCGGCACACCGTCGGAGTCAGAACGTCCCCTTTCCATCGGCGGCTATGACCGCATCAGCGATGCTGTTTTTGAGGAATACGATTACACCGCCCTGGGCCATCTCCACAGGCCCCAGAAAACGCAGAAGGAGTCGGAGAAAATCCAGTACAGCGGCAGCCTCATGCGCTATTCCTTCGACGAGGTGAACCAGAAGAAAGGTGTCATCGTCGGCGAACTGGACAAAGAAGGGAAGGTGCATACCACTTTCCATGAACTGGTGCCCCGCTATCAGGTGCGCTGCATGGAAGGCGCCTTCGACACCCTCATGAGCGAGGAAACAGAGCCCTCCGACGATTACCTGCAGATCCGCCTCAACGATGAAACGCCGGTGATTGACGCCATGCCCAAACTGCGGGCGAAATTCCCCCACGCCCTGGGGGTAGAGCAGGATATGGGCTACCGGGAAGATGAAGGAAGCCGGAATATCCATCTGGAGCAGATGAGCGATGAAGACATACTGAAACGGTTCGTCCACCAGTTCCGGGACCGGGACCTCACAGAAGAAGAGGAAAAACTGGCCCTTCAGACCTGGGATACCGTGTACAGAAAGGAGAATGCACAATGACACCGCTGAAGCTGACCATGCGGGCCTTCGGCCCCTATGCGGGAGAAACAGTGATTGACTTTGACAAACTGGACGGGCGGCACCTCTTCCTGATCTGCGGCCCCACCGGCGCCGGAAAGACCACCATTCTGGATGCCATGTGCTATGCCCTCTACGGCAAGACAAGCGGCGACCGCACCGGCAGCCACATGCGGAGCGACTATGCCTCCACCGCCCAGAAGACGGAAGTCATTTTTGATTTCAGAATCGGCGATAAGACCTATCGGGCCACCCGGAGCCCGGAGCAGACCATCGACAAGAAGCGGGGCAAGGGGCAGACAAGGGCTGCCATGCAGGCCTCCCTGTCGGAGCTGGAAGAGGGCCGGGAAGTGCGCACCATCCGCACCGGCGTGGAAGAAGCAGCAGGAAAGCTCATCGGCCTCAACGCCAGCCAGTTCTGCCAGGTCATCCTCCTGCCCCAGGGGGATTTCCGAAAACTTCTGGTAGCCAAAGCAGACGAAAGAGAAGCCATCTTAAAGCAGCTCTTCAAAACCCAGCGGTTCTCCGATTTCCAGAACGAACTGCGCCTTTCCCTGAATGACCTGCTGAAGCGAAAGGCTGCGGAAGACACGGAACTGTCCGCCACCCTCTCCATGGCCTCCGTATCCGGAGAAGAAGAGCTTCGAAAGGAAATGGAACAGACCGCTTCTTTCCTTCAGGAAATGGGAAAGAAAAGAGAAGAAGAAGAAAAGACCTACGCCCGCTTCCAGAAAGACTACCAGAAAGCAGCCGTGCTCTCCACCCATTTTGAAACCCTGGCCCGGGCAGAGGCCCAGCTGAAGGACCTTCTGGGGCGGGAAGAGGAAATGAAAAAGGCGGAGGAAAGTATAAAGTACATCCGCTCCGCCCGGGAACTGGCACCTTATTTTGAAAATCTGGAAAAAATTTACAAAGACGGGATCTTGGTCAGAAAAGAAATGGACCGCTGCCAGACAGCAAGAGATGAGGCCGCCAAAGAGAAGGAAAAGCTGGCTGAAAAATCGAAAGAACTGGAAGCCCGAAAGACAGAAGTAGAAAAGGCCCGCCAGAAATCGGCGGAAATGGTGCAGTGGATGCCCAAAGCCAAAGCCTACGGCGCCACCCTGCGGGAAGTGAACCGGCTCACCGAAAAGGTCATGGAAGCGCAGGCAGAACTGCAGAAGCTGAACGACAAAGCGGAAGCAGATAAGAAAATCAAGGAAAAGGCGGAAGCCGAGGCAGAGAGCCTCCGGCGGGACTACATCTTCGGCCAGGCCGCCATTCTGGCCAGCCAGCTGAAAGAGGGAGAGCCCTGCCCGGTATGCGGCTCCATCCACCATCCCCATCCTGCCGTTTCAGACAAAAAGCTTCCCACAGAAGAAGAAGTGAAGAAAGCCCAGGAAAAGGCGGCCAAAGCGGCAGAAACCTGGAGCGACAGCACCCAGCTGGCCCAGCAGTACCAGGTCTCCGCCTACGTATCTGCCATTTCCGAGCAGGGCTATGCCCAAGCCAAAATGAGAACCCTGGAAGACGTGCCGGAAGCCTTCAGAAAACCCATAGACCTGCGGAATGCCATCCACCGGCTCCATGAATCCATCCAGCTCTGGGAAAAGGAAACGGAAGACACTGCCAAAGCCCGGGAAACCGCCTCTTCCGCCTATGCTGCTGCCGATGCAGGATATAAGGCAGCCTCTGCCCAGCGGGAAAAGCTGGCAAAGGACTACGGGGAATGGAAAAAAGCACTGGAAGAAAAATCCAAAGAAGCAGGTTTTGAGAGCCTGGCCGACTGCCGCAGCTGGTACGAAAAGCGGGACTATGAAAAAACGCTGACCCAGGATCTGGAAACCTACCGCCGCCTGCGCCAGGGCGCTGAAAAGGTGGCAGCCGATGAAAAAGATTTCCTCAAAGACAGCCCAAAGCCCGATATGGCCCATCTGGGACAGGAAGACCAGGACCGCCAGAACGCCATCCACCGCATGGTCAAAATGATTTCCGACGGGGAAAACAGGAAAAAACTGCTGAAAGACACGGCGGCCAAGGTGAAGGACATTGCAGAGCGCCACGAAAAGACCCTCCGGGACGCCAGCCTGGTATCGGGACTTTACAACCTGACCAGAGGCGAAAAATCCCGCATCACCCTGGAGCGATATGTGCTGGGCGCCCTTCTGGACGAAGTGACCAGGGCGGCGAACCTGCGCCTTCTGGACATGAGCCACCACCGCTACAGCCTTCACCGCATGGCCGGCGACAGCACCGACGGCAGAGGCGGCCTCACTCTGGAAGTATCCGACAGCTACACCGGCCGCTCCCGTCCTGCCAACACCCTCTCCGGCGGCGAGACCTTCCTGGCCTCCCTCTCCCTGGCCCTGGGCCTGGCGGACGTGGTACAGGCCAAACAGGGCGGCGTGAGACTGGATACCATGTTCATCGACGAAGGCTTCGGCACCCTGGACCCCGAGGCTTTGAACAGCGCCATGAACACCTTGATCGACCTGCAGAACACCGGCCGCCTGGTAGGCATCATCTCCCACGTGCCGGAGCTGGAAGAGCGGATCGACGCAAGGCTCAAAGTGACGCCGGCGGAAAAAGGCAGCAAGGCGGAGTTTGAAATACTGGAATAAGAATGTGTCATTCGCGGTGTTTTCCTCTATGTCCGAAAATCGATAAAAGGGGGCGCCGCTGGCGCGGCAGGTTGTGTAGAAGAGTTGTGCATCGCTTCGCTCATGGGGCGACAGCGGCTTTGCCGCTGAGGGTTGCGGATTGCCGCTCTGCGGTGCACAGCGAACACATTTTGCACTATGCGAACTGGATTTGTAAGGGAGCATCAGCGACCTGAAAATCCAGTGAGTCAGTGACAGCAGAGGGTGAAGGAGCGCTAGCGACGCGCAAAATGTAGTGAGTCGTTTTCCCTTTAGGGGCAATGCTTATAAAGTCAGCGTTACGGGATTGGCTTTTGTGTCATATGGCATGATAAGCATGCTGGTGATTGGCTCACTGCGTTCACCACCAAAGGGGGAAACTGCGGAATAGTACATGAAATATATGACTCTCTGTTTTTCCTCTCCATACTTCTCGTTTCCCCTTGAGGGGAATTCCCGCGCAGCGGGAAAGGGTGTACGAGGTAAAGCACCGATTTGATACTCTATCGTTTTCCTGACCGCCAATCGGCGGCCCCCTGAGCGAAGCGATGCACAGCGAACATGATTTGCAGGAGCGCCAGCGACGCACAAATCATAGTGAGTCGTTTCCCCTGTGGGGTGCAACCTTTCTACACAACCCTTGGCACCAAGGGCTGGAGGCCCGATGGATGCCATACGCCCCTCTGCGCCGCAGGCGCAGGCCCCTTCGGGAATACTGGAAAGCACCGCCCAGGTCCCGATCCCGACCGCGCCGAAAGGCGCCTGAACCCTCACGCCTCACAGGGGCTTGTCCATAAGAAGTCAGCGTTACGTGCTTGCCTTCCCGCCCTCACAGTCATTCTGAGCGAAGCGAAGAATCTCGGTACACGGCATATTTGAGACAATCGGTGGTAAATACCCATCGGCGGGAAGGGCCCGCTGGGCGTAGAGGCGAAAGCTATCAGCTTCCAGCTTCTGGCTGATTCCGGCTTGATGCTTTTGGATTCATCATCAAGATATGTATCTCGGCGTTTTGCCGCCGAAGGCGGCATTTATACTGGCGCCGACAGGCGCCCACCGCAACCCTCACAGCCGCAGGCTGTGTCACCCCTAAGAACCTTCGGGGCGAAAGCCCCGTCAATCTTAAGAACCCTTCCCCTTGCGTCTGGGAATACCGGCAAGCGCCGCTATGCCTCTACTATCTTCCCTCCCACTTTCCGGAAGTCTTCCCAGAAGCGGGGATAGGATTTCTTTACGCTTTCTGCGCCTTCTATGGTGAGGGGGCCCGTCAGTTTCGGGGTAATGGATGCCAGGGCCATGGCTATGCGGTGATCGTTCCAGGAGGATACGGTGCCGCCGGAAAGGACGGGTTTTCCCCGGATCACCAGGCCTTCCGGCTTTTCTTCCACCTCTGCCCCCAGTTTGGTGAGTTCCACCGCCATGGCATGGAGGCGGTCGCATTCCTTGAGCCTCACCCTGCCGGCATGGATGATTTCTGTCACTCCTTCGCTCACAGCGGCCAGGGCGGCGAAGGCGGGGACCAGGTCGGGCACATTTTCCGCGTCCATGGTGATGCCGTGGAGGCTGCTTTTTTCTGCCAGAAGGCGGCCTTCCTTCTTTTCTATATGACCGCCCATATCTTTCAGAAGGGTGACAATGGCCCGGTCTCCCTGAAGGGAGGTGTCCGACAGGCCGGTAAGGGCTATGGTGCCGCCGGAAAGGGCGGCGGTGAGCCAGAATGCGGCCTGGGAGTAGTCACCTTCTACAGCGAAGGTGCCGGTTTTATAGTGCTGCCGTCCCGGGATTTCATACAGGCTCTCTTCTTTTTCACGGATGGTGATGCCGTGGCGAGAAAGGGTGTCCAGGGTCATATCCACGTAGCTTTTGGACTCCAGAGGCGTGGTGCTTCGAAGGGTGGAGTCTTCATCTGCCAGAGGCAGGGCGAAGAGAAGGCCTGTAAAGAACTGAGAGCTCACATTTCCGGGGAGCTCATAGGCGCCGCCCGGAAGGGTGCCCTGCACTTCCAGAGGAAGGCCGCCTTCGGTATGGTAGGAAATCTGTTTCCTGTCAAACATATCATAGTAGGGCGTCAGGGGCCGCTCCGACAGCCGTCCGCGGCCGGTGTACACCACATGATTTCCCGAGGAAAGACCCAGGGGAATGAGGAAGCGGAGGGTGGAGCCCGATTCGCCGGCATCGGCATGAAGTAGGCCTTCCTGCTTCGCAAGCCCTCCCCGAATGGAAAGGGTTATGCCTTCCTTTCCCTCCTTTTTCTCAATGGCTGCGCCAAAGAGGGAAAGGATGCGCACCGTAGCTTCGATATCTTCGGACCAGGTCACGCCGGTGACCTCCGTCTCCCCCTTAGCCAGGGCGTCGGCAATGATTTCCCGATGGGTCATGCTTTTGGAGGAAGGCACCCGTAAGGTACCGGCAAGGGGCGCAGGGCGGATGGTGATGTTCATGGAAACCTCCTTACTCTGTCACAATATACCGGGACAGTTCATCGGTGGAAATGGTGAGAAGCTCGGCTTCCCCGATTTTCTTCAGCACCACCAGGGTGATTTTCTTTCCCCTTCTCTTCTTGTCATGCATAATCTGGGGAATGAGATCCTCTGCCGGCACGCCGATGGATGTGGGCAGGGACAGCTTATGAAGCACCCGGATGAGACGGCTGGCGGTGCCTTTTTCCGTAAGGCCCATCTTTTCCGTCTGTTCCGTCAAAAGGCTCATGCCAATGGCTACCCCTTCGCCGTGGGTGAAGGTGGAATAGTGGAAATACCGTTCCACGGCGTGGCCGATGGTGTGGCCGAAATTGAGGACCTGCCTTTTGCCGGTGTCAAATTCATCTTCTTCCACCACCCTCGTTTTCTGCAGCACGCTGTGGAGAATGATTTCCTCTATATGCTTTTCCAGATCCTCTTCCGTTTCCAGGGATTCAAAGATTTCAAAAAGTTCCCGGTCCCCGATGCATCCGTACTTCACCGCTTCCGCCAGACCATCGTGCACGTAGCGGGTGGGCAGGGTCTTCAGAAGGTCCGGATCAATGAAAACGCCCTTCGGCTGGTAGAAAGCGCCGGCCAGGTTCTTCCCGCTGGGCAGGTCCACAGCCACCTTGCCGCCTACGGAGCTGTCGATCTGGGCCAGGATGGTAGTAGGGATCTGGAAGAAAGGAATGCCCCGCATGTAGGTGGCTGCCGCAAAGCCGCCCAGGTCCCCCGGCACGCCGCCGGACAGGGTGACCAGCGCATCACTGCGGGACATATTGAACTCCGACAGCGCGTCGTACACATCAGAAAGGACCTTCATGTTCTTGCTGGCCTCGCCGGCAGGAATGGCGATGACCCGCACGTCGAAGCCCGCCTCGGTCAGCACCTTCCGGATCCGTTCCCCATAGAGAGGCTCCACATGGTCATCGGTAATGACGGCGATTTTCTCCGCCTTCGTGAGGGATCGGATTTTTTCGCCCACCCTGTCCAGAAGGCCGCGCTCGATTTCAATTTCATAGGAATCTTTTCCTAAATTTACTTTAACTGTTGCCACGATGCATCATTTCCCTTCTTCTTCTGCCCGCCTCTTCCAGAAAGGCGGTAATTTCCTCTTCATTCTCCGCTGCAATGGCCTCCCTCAGCGTCTGGAGGGAAGCGCTGAACCGGTCGATTTCCTCCAGCAGCTTATCTTTGTTGGAAAGGAAAAGGGAGGTCCACAGCTTTCCATTAATATCGGCCACCCTGGTCTCATCCCGAAAGGAGCCGCCGATGAAATACTTCGTTTTCTCTGAATAGGAGCTGCTGTTCATGAGCGCCGTGGCCACCACATGGGTGAGGTCGCTGGTGTAGGCAATGGCCCGGTCATGGTCCTCTGCCGTCACCACCGGCACATGGGCGCAGCCCAGCTCCCTGGCCATGTCCTTCACCAGCTCCAGATGCTCCTTCCTGTTCCAGGGCTCCGGAATGAGCACATAATTGGCACCGTCAAAGATGGCGCCGTCCGACTGGGCCAGCCCGGCCCCTTCCTTCCCGCACATGGGATGGCCGGAAACGAAATCCATGCCCTCCGGCAGAAGGGCGGCCACCTCCTGGGCAAAGCCGTTCTTCACGCCCGCAATATCCGTGAGCACCGCCTTTTCATGAAGAAGGGACAAATGCTCTTTGATAAAAGAAAGAGTCCCCCTCTCCGGCGTACAGAAGATGACGATTTCTGCCTTCTTCAAATCCTTCGGATCAATGGAATCAACGATTCCCATGGCCAGCGCCTCTTCCGCCACCTTCTTCGTGCGGTTCAGGCCAATCACCGGATGGCCCAGCTCTTTCAGCCTTCTGGCAAAGGAGCCTCCCATGAGGCCCAGGCCGATGACGGCAATGGGAATCTTTCTAAAGTCACTGTTCATAATGGTTTCCTTTATATGTTTTATATCAGGGCCTCACAGCCCGGGTTTCTGAAGGTTCAGGGGGGAAGGTTCTTAGGATTGACCGGCCCTTGGCCGGAGGGTTCGTAAGTTTGACGGGGCCTTTGGCCCCGAGGGTTATGGATTGCCCTTGGCAATGCTTATAAAGTCAGCGTTACGGGATTGGCTCTCTGTGTCATATGGCATAGTAAGCATTCTGGTGATTAGCCGCTACGCGGCTCCCCCTTATCCGGCTACGCCGGACTTTCCCCCATCCGGGGGACAGAATAAACTGCTCTATGCTTTCCTGCAGAGACATGGCCACATGGCTAAGCATCCATAGTCCCACCACGAAGTGGGGGGGAAGGTGGTGGCGCCAGCCACCAAAGGGGAAATGCATTTCCTCGCCCGTCAGGGCGGTTGTAAAGGTTTTTTCATAAGAGGGCGCCTTCTATAATTTAAAGGCGCCCTACAACAACCCTCGCGCCAAAGGCGCGTCAAACTTAAGCCCCTTAAGAACCTTCGGCCCAGCGGGCCGTCAACCCTCAAGCCCCAAAGGGGCTTGTCCATAAGGGCGCCGTACCTCGCCAGCGGGCACGGTCAGCCAACCAATAGGTAAGCCCTTTAATGAGCAGGCTAAGGGCCTACTTTGGCTGACTTGGAGATCCTATGCAGGACCTCCACAGTACTATATAACTCCCGAGAGCGATAGCCCTCAACCCGCCTGTAAGGCGAAGCCGATCACAGGCAGAACCCTGGCAACCCAGGGCCGAAAGGCCCGGCGGCTGGCTCAACCCTCACGCCCGTAAGGGCGTGTCAACCTACGGGAATACCGGAAAGCACCGCACCGGTCCCGACCGCGCCGAAAGGCGCCTGAACCCTCAAGCCCGCAGGGCTTGTCCATTATTTCTTTCTATGCAGCAGCAGATCGGTGAGTTCATAGAGAATTGTACTATCAAAAGGAAGTTTTGCCAATGCTTCTTTTGCCAGGATCCCTTCTTCTTCTGCGTATTTCTCTGCTTCTTCCACGCCAAGAATGGTGACGAAGGTGGATTTATGGTCCTTTTCGTCCTGTCCAGGCATTTTGCCCATATCCTCCAGATTTCCTTTTTCATCCAGAAGGTCGTCGGTTATCTGGAAAAGGAGGCCCAGATGGGCGGCGAAGTTCTCAAGAAGCACCCTGTCTTTCAGAGCCGTTCCTGCCACAGCGCAGGCCATGGATACGGGAGCAGAAAGAAGACAGCCCGTTTTGCAGGCATCCAGAATTTTTAGTTCAGAAAGAGTGAGATGCTTTCCTTCCGCCTCTATATCATGAGCCTGTCCCCCCACCATGCCCTCCGGACCGGCAGCGCGGGCCAGAAGGGAAATCAGTTCTACCCGGATATCAGGAGCTATCTGTTTCTGCTCCGAGAGAAGCTGGAATGCAAAGGTCAAAAGGCCATCCCCTGCCTGGGTGGCCATGCCGGCGCCGTAAACCTTGTGGTTTGTCAGCCGGCCGCGGCGGTAATCATCATTATCCATAGCAGGCAGATCGTCATGAATCAGGGAATAGGTATGCACGCATTCCAAAGCGCAGGCAGCATCTATATAAAGACCGCTGTCCACGCCAAGTATATCCAGTACCGTGAGAAAAATGAAAGGCCGGATGCGCTTGCCTCCCGCCAGCAGGCTGTAATTCATGGCGCTGTAAAGAGTCGCATGTTCCACCCGGTCCGCCTTTAAAAGCACCGCCAGCCTGTGATTAATGAGTTTCTGCTTTTCTTTCAGTATTTCCTGAATCATGGGACGCCATCTCCTTTGTCAGTAAATCTTCTGTCTTTTGTGAAATCACTGCCAGCTCTCCATCCACTTCATTTAAGATGGACAAACAGCGGTCAGCCGCTTCCATACCCTTTTTATAAACAGCAGCCATTTCATCGATACTGATTTCTCCGGAAGAAATCCGGCGGGCAGCTTCTTTTAAGGTTTCCATACTTTTTTCAAAAGTCATTGACTTAGTTTCCATGTCCGCTACTCCATTTCTGCAGGCTCATGAGCGATTCCAGCACACTCCGATAACGGGATTTGAGCTGCATTTCCTTTTTCCGGTCCAAAAGCAGAACCTGCGATTGAATCTCCCGGCGAAGATCCTGCAGACCCTTTGGTGAAGTGTGTTCCTTCATGGAAATCAGCATATCTGCAATTTCCTGTTTTTTAGAAAGGAAACAGGATTTCCGACCCTCTTCCAGCTCCCTGATCCTGTCCCTGAGAAGGGAGAGCCATACCGCCCTTTCCGGTATGGCTATTTCAGCGGCCTGGGTAGGCGTAGATGCCCTCCGGTCTGCCGTAAGGTCCGATAAGGTGGTATCCGTTTCATGGCCTACCGCGGAAATTAAGGGAATAGAACTTTCATGAATAGCATCCAAAAGGATTCTATCATTGAAAGGGCTAAGATCATCCTCTGCTCCGCCGCCGCGGGCCAGTATCAGTATATCCGGTTTGTCCTCCGCCCTGCAGGCTTCACGGATCTTATCCGCCATGGCCCGGGCCGCTTCTTCGCCCTGTACCGATGTACTGTACAGAGTAAACCGGACGCAGGGATTCCGAAGCCCGGCCGTTTTCACAATATCATGGACCACGGCGCCGCTTTCAGAGGAAATGATGCCGATATGAAAAGGAAAAGAGGGAAGCCCTTTCTTTCGTAAAGGATCAAAGTAGCCTTCCCTTTCCAGCTCCTTCACCATATCTTCTTTTTCTTCCTGATTCCGGCTTTTATGAATATCCATGACCCGTTCTACAAAAAGGCTGGGCCAGCCGGAAAGAGTATTGAACCGGATATCCCCGATTACCGTAGCCTCCATGCCGCTCATAAGGTTCCGGGTGAGAAAAGAACTGCCCATGCGGCCGATGACGCAGAAAAGACGGGACTCCTCACCAAGAAGAGTGAAATAGGTGACGCCGGAAAAGTGGGTATGAACGGAAGAAATGGTCCCCCGTACAGCCACATGGCTGAAAATATAATCTTTCTTCATGCGCCCTGCCAGAAGGCGGGTGCATTCATTTACGCTGTAGATTTTCATAGTTTTATGACACGCCCTTTGGGCGTGAAGGTGGACGGCCCTACGGGCCGAAGGTTATGGCCGCCTGACGGCGGCGGGTTGTGTAGAAGGGTTGAGAAGGGAAAGGTTCTCAAGATGGATGGGCCTTCGGCCCAAGGGTTCTTAAGTTGTGCGCCAGTTCGGCGTG
>ERZ506427.830-NODE-830-length-14228-cov-8.551965_pt1 | contig 14228 bp, 10 predicted proteins | sample MGYA00513666_ERZ506427 | MGnify/ENA metagenome assembly ERZ506427
CTTTCGCACTCTGCTGAACTGTCTTAAATGCATTATTTACGAGGATTGCTATAGACGGTCGTAAATTGCAGGCAAGATATGGAACATAAAAAAGTATCTGATAAGGGGGGTATTAGATCATGTCTGCTTATCAGATACTTTGTTTATGCTTCTGGCTGTGTTCGTGTCATCAGTTGATTAGTTTGATATTTACGATCAATTCTCGAAAAATGTGACAGTAAAACCATCAGTTCCTATAGTTACGTCAGAAATAGTATCATTATCCCAGAGAGCATCCGTAATGACCGACTTTAAGGCTTCGTCCAGAATAAGATTAAATTCTTCTTCGATAAGTGAGAATGGAACCAATTTCTGGACTTCTGCACATTCCAGAATAAAATTAAGTATTTTTTCTTCCATGATAAATCCTCCTCGTAAAATTCCATACAGCATATATTACAATAGACAAAGCAATCTGTCCACCTTAGATTTTATTTTTGATAATTCATTATGGTACGATACAGGTGGCGGTATATGACAACCGATTAGAAATTACTTCTCCAGGAAAGCTGCCAATGGGACAAACATTCATATCGGATGTACCTTGATGGTGGAAATATATAGCTAATTATTCAGAACTTTCATAGACAAAACGGATTCCATCGTATATACTTTGAGTAGAAACGAAAAAAGAAAAGTAACTGTTCATGATAGTTTGGAGTATCTGCGTAATGAACAGCTACGGGAAAAAGGGGAACAGTTATGTTATTGGTAAAGAATGCAGAGATTTACGCACCGGAATATCTCGGTAAAAAGGATCTTTTGATTTGCGGGGGAAAGATTGAATGTATACAGGATTCCATCAGAGAATTGCCTGTGGAGTGCGAGGTGCTGGATGCAGAGGGCAAGATTCTTACTCCCGGATTTTTAGATCAACATGTACATATCACCGGAGGCGGTGGAGAGGGAAGCTTTCATACGCGGACACCGGAATTACAGATGTCAGAACTGGTAGAGAACGGTATCACAACAGTGGTGGGACTTCTGGGTACGGATGGTATCACCAGGAGTGTGGACAATCTTTATGCGAAGACCCGGGTACTCTGTGAGGAGGGCGTGAGTGCTTATATGCTCACAGGTGCTTACGGATATCCCAGCCCGACTATCACAGGTGAAACAGACAGGGACATCGTATTCGTGAATGAGATTTTGGGTGTGAAGCTGGCGATATCTGATCACCGGGCACCTAATGTGACTGGTGATCAGTTGGTTCAGATTGCAAGTAAAGCTCGTGTGGCGGGAATGCTCAGTGGAAAGCCAGGCATTGTGGTGCTTCACATGGGAGATGACAAAGATGGTCTTGCGCCGGTATTCCGGGCATTGGAGGTGAGTTCTGTTCCTGTACGGATTTTCCGTCCCACTCATGTCAACCGGAATGAAAAGTTGCTGGAAGAGGGCTACGAATTTCTGAAGCGGGGAGGTTATATTGATCTGACCTGCGGTATGCACACTTCACCGGGAGAATGTGTTCTGGAGGCTAAAAAGCGGGGACTGCCCACAGAGCATATCACAATGAGCTCTGACGGACACGGAAGCTGGTCTAATTATGCTGAGGACGGCAGCCTTCTGGAGATAGGTGTATCTGGTGTGGATGCACTTTATAAAGAGTTGAAATATATGGTACAGGTTCTGGGAATGACTCTGGAGGAAGCACTGCCTTATATGACCTGTCAGGTGGCAGAGGGGCTGGATTTACTGGGAATCAAGGGAACTGTGGCAGAGGGGGCCGATGCGGATCTGTTGCTGTTTGATCAGGATCTGACGCTGGATACTTATGTAGCCAGGGGAAAGATCTTTATGAAGCATGGAGAGGTGATTCGAAAAGGCACCTATGAGAAGTAAAAAGAAAATAAAAACGAAACCGGATATATGGCTTTCTGTTGGAAACCTGTATATCCGGTTTTGTTTTTGGGCTAAAAATCAGGATGGCAAAGTGTCGATAAAAATCTGCCGTTCAGATGGTGATACACTATCGATGACAAGACAGGATGCCAGAATATTGAGCATAGCCATAGGTGCAGTCATAGAGTTATAAAACAGCTTCGTAGATGTGGGACAGAGAAGCAATAGTGTGCTGTGCGCAGCTGCCGGTGAAGTATCACTGTCTGTGATGGTCAGAATCGGTACCCCTGATTTAGCTGCTTTTTTAGCAATATTTCCAATCGGAAAATAATAGCGGGGGAAAGAGAAAAAGATTACCAGGTCACCATCCGTCAGCTGTTGGATAATCTTCTGGGTGACTTCCAGATCCGATAAATCAATCAACGCAGAATTCAAGTACAGAATTTCCAAACGGCTCTGTAAAAATTTGCCGGGAACCAGAGAAATATCATGGGCAAAGATGTAGATACGGGTGCTTTTCCGGATTTCATCAGAAGCCTTTATGACAGATTCCAGATTGATGTTGGTAATAAAATCAGAGAAAACTGCGGCCTCTGTATTGCAGATTTCATGAAGCATTTGTTCCCGCTCGGTGTCTTCGCCTGAGGTACGCTCTGGCAGAAAAAAGGAAGAAGAGGAGGCCTGCTTAATCATTTTTTGGGTATAGTCCCGAAACTGCTCCTTTAAGTCCAGAAAGTTGGAGTACCCCAGTTTTTGACAAAAACGAAGCAAAGTCAGCTCGGAGGTACCGGTCTGATGGCTTAGCTGTGCCAGTGTAATGTAGCTGATTTCCTCCGGATTAGCAATTAGATAATCTGCGATTGTTTTCTGCTTTTTTGTCAGGGCAGGATAAAGTTTTTGAAGATGCTCTAAAATATCCATAGATATTACACGATGTCCTTTCTTTGCATGGCGCATGCAATGTTTTATATTTTTTTCATAAAAATATAAGTAAAAACTTTACAAATTTATTATAGCATGTATAATGGAAAATATAAAGTAAAGTATATACTTAACAAAAAATCGAAAGAAAATCATAGTATATAGATTTTCTTTCGAAAGCAAAGGAGGAAAAAGGCTATGAAGAAACTTTTTGAGAAACACTTCGAACGGACATGGTTGATTATTTTTCTGATTATGTTTGTATTAATTATGATTCCGTTCCCGTTTTTCTACAGCGAGACGTATATTCCCGCATTTGGTGGTGTTCCACTCTATATATTCGGATGGATTGTTCACACTGCCATTACATTTGTGCTGATTATTGTTTATTATCGCATGTGTATGAAGAGAAAAGAATATCACACTTATGATGAGGAGGACAAATAAATGAATGGAGCAGCAGTAATTCAGCCAGCACCGATTCCTTTCTATACAGTTCTGGTACTTTATCTTGGAATTATGGCATTTATTGGTTGGTACGCAGGACGTAAGACGAATAATATTGGCGATTTCTTTGTATTGAGTGGAAAGGCTGGCGTGGTAGTAAGTGGTATTGCATATTTCTCAACCCAGTTTTCCATGGGAACATTTCTTGGTACACCGGGAACCATTTACGGTGTAGGCTATGCAGGAATGGCTATTTCTGTACCTGGAGCTGTGTTCTGTATGATTCTTCCGGCTCTTCTGATTGGTCGCAAGCTGATTACCCTTGGTCATAAATATGGTTTTCTGACCATGGCTGATTACTTGACAGATCGTTATCACTCCAAGAATATGAGCGGTGTTTTGGGCGTGATGATGCTCTTCTTCCTGGTTCCGATGATGGGTGCACAGATTATCGGAGCAGGCGTTATTGTACATGTATTTACCGGACTGCCTGAATGGGTAGGCGTTGTGGGAATGGGTATCATTGTCATTCTCTACTGTATGACTGGTGGTATGAAAGGTGCCATGATGACAGACGTTATCCAGGGGTCTCTGATGATTGCTACTGCAGTGGTTACTTTTATTGTATCCATAGTAATGGGTGGAGGTTTCTCCAATATTAACCATACACTTCAGAGCATGAATGAGGCTTATTTGACTTTCCCGGGTGCCAATGGTTATATGCCTTGGACTTATTATATATCCAACATTGTACTGTGGTCCTTCTTTACCATGGGACAGCCACATCTGTTTACCAAATTCTTTGCCATGAAGGATCATAAGACTATGTTTAAAGCAATTCTTCTTGGTACTGCAGGTATGTTTTTCTCTGCGACTCTGATTGAGTGGGCCGGTGTAAATGGTATCGCTTCTATTCAGAATATCGAGAAGGCAGATCAGATTATTCCAATGATTCTGCAGAGGGGAATGAATCCATTCCTGGCTTCTATTTTCATCGCAGGTATCGTGGCAGCAGGTATGTCCACTATCGATGGTATTCTGGTCACCACCACCGGTGCTGTTACCCGTGATATTTATCAGAAGATTATCAATAAGAATGCTACAGATGAGGCTGTTATGAGCCTGTCTAAGGTAGTGACTGTAATTATCGGTATCGTTGTAATTTGCTTTGGTGTATTCCAGCCAGGCAGTATTTTTGAGATTAACCTGTTTGCATTCTCAGGAATGGCAATTTTTGTAGTGCCGATTCTGTTTGGAATTTACTGGAAGAAAGCAACAGCGAAGGGAGCAATCGCATCGGTTATAGTAGGTATTATTTCACTGTTGCTCTTTACACTGAATCCGTCTGTCAAGGCGTTGGCTATGGGATTCCATGCACTGTTCCCAACTACGATCATTGCTTCTATTGTAATGATTGTAGTAAGTAAATTTACAGAAACTCCGCCGCAGGAGACTATTGATCGTCATTTTACAGTATAAAAGTTAGGAGGCGTATTTAAAATGTATCTTGCAAAAATGACTACAGCACAAGCAAAAGAGGCTTTTGAGAAGGATCCGATTATTGTGATTCCGGTGGGAAGCACCGAGCAGCACGGAACACAGGGTGCGTTGGGAACGGACTTTATGGTACCGTCCTATCTGGCGGATCATGTGGAGGATGTAGATAACGTAATCGTAGCACCTACTGTTCCATACGGTGTATGTCCTTATCACTTAAGCTTTGAGGGAAGTATTAATATTGGTTATGAGGGACTGTATATGGTTCTGCATGGCATTATGGACTCTTTGATGCAGCATGGCGCAAAACGTTTTGTAGTTCTGAATGGCCATGGCGGCAATACTCCATCCATTGATCGGGCGGCTCTGGAGGTATATCACAAAGGGGGCGTATGTGCAAGTGTAGACTGGTGGAGTCTGGTGGCTCAACTTGACAAGAAATTTGATGGCGGCCATGGTGATGTTCTGGAGACCTCAGCTATGATGGCAATTGCTCCGGAATCAGTACATCTGGAACTTAGCAAGCCTATCAATGCACAGGATCCTTCTGAGAATATGAAAGCGGCTTATATCCAGGCAGTTAATTTCAAGGGTGGTATCGTACGTCTTGTGAGAGATACCAAAGAAATTGCTCCAAGCGGCTGGTTTGGACCTTTTGATCCGAAAGATTCTTCCGCAGAACTTGGACAGGAGGCCCTTGATTTGGCAGTATCCTATATCCGTGATTTTCTGGAAGAAATGAAGCAGATAGAACTGTCTTCCTGATATATATCTGAAGGGATGGGGGTGTCGTAAAATCATCAAATTAGATGATTGAGCGATGCCCTCGCTTTATATGTGTAAAAAACCGGAAAGAATCTTTTGAACTGTTAGATCTTTCTGGTTTTTTACGTACTTTAAGCAGTTAGTCTATGAAAAATAGGTTAGCTGCTTTTTTTCGTCTCAAAAACAATTATCTTTGATTATCTTTGAATCAGTTATAATAATTTTATGAAATTCATCATATTACCGCTGGATAGTTCTGTGCCAAATTGCACATTATAACATACAGAACAGGAGGAATGCTTATGACATTGGAACAGGTTGTACTGACAATGATTAATGACAAAATGCTTGATAATGGACAGATTTCCGAAAAACTGCACAGCAGTATCCAGAAAGACATTATAACCTTGAGTACATTCAATACAGCAGCCGCGAAGAATGGAGAACAGATGGACAGTTCAGATGAATATTGCCAGCGAATCAGTTGATTGGAAAGGAATAAGATGGATATTTATGCAACACGTGAGGAACTGAAATCCCGGCAGAAAAATATATTTGATCTGAAACTGAATGTGGCGTATTATGCCCGAGTCAGTACGGATAAGGAGGAACAGAAAACCTCTATTGAGCATCAGTGGACTTTTTTTGAACAACTGATTTCAGACGTAAAGAATTGGACGCTTGTGGATGGTTATATAGACGAAGGAATCTCCGGTATTACCGTAACCCACAGAGAGGAATTCCAGAGAATGCTCCAGGATGCAAAAGCCGGGAAAATTGATCTTATCATAACTAAAGAGATTACCCGTTTTGCCCGAAACGTATTAGACAGTATACGATATACAAGAGAGCTTCTGGACTGTGGAACTGCTGTCTGGTTTAGGAATGACAATATCAATACATTAGATGAGGATTCGGAACTCAGGCTGTCAATTATGTCCGGTATTGCACAGGAAGAAAGCAGAAAACTTTCAAGTCGTGTGCGTTTCGGTCATGCAAGATCCATACAGAACGGTGTGGTTCTTGGTAATTCACATATATATGGATGGGACAAGCGAAACGGAAAATTGTTTTTGAATCCCGAAGAGGCAAAAATGGTACAGCTTATTTTTGAAAAATATGCTCTGGGAAACTGGTCTACCCATTCACTGGAACAATTTTTATGGGAATGTGGATACAGAAATTATAAAGGGGGAAGGATTGACAGCCATGTGATTGCCAATATTATCCGAAATCCTAAATATAAGGGTTACTATGTTGGTGGAAAAGTAAAAATAGTTGATCTCTTTACTAAGAAACAGAAATTCCTGCCTGAAGATGAATGGGTGATGTATAAAGACGATGGTACCCATGTCCCTGCAATTGTGGATGAAAAACTGTGGGAAGATGCAAACAGGATTCTGGAAGAAAGAAGTAAAAATATCAAGTTGAAAAAAACTTCCTATAAGCAGGACAACCTTTTTACCGGACTTATACATTGTGCGGAAGATGGAGCTGCATACTGGCTGAAAGTCAGAAATGTCCGCGGAAAAGCTGCAAAGACCTGGGTATGCAGTCATCGCATAAAACAGGGCGCAGTTTCCTGCAGATCAAAACCGGTAAAAGAAGAAATCCTGCTGGAGATGATATCGGATGTTTATAACAATCTGGCTCAAAGCAATAAAAGTATATTGCATAAGTATCTGGAACTTTATGAGAAAGAGATTAACAAAACAGAAGGAACTGAAGAAAAAATTGACAACATACAGCATGAAATAATCGTACTGGAACAGAAGAGAGATAAGCTGCTGGATTACAATATGGGCGGCTACATTTCTGATGCAGAATTTTTAAGCAGAAACAAGGTTTTTACACAGCAGATAGCAGAGACAAAAGCGAATCTGGAACAATTGAAAAGCATGAAACCTCTTTCAAAAACAGAATTGACAGATCAGATGGACAGGATATTAGACTATGCAAAGGAATATTCCTGCGTAAAACCCAAAGATATCACCAGAGCCATGATTGAAAACACAATCAATAATATAGAAATAACTCCGGTTAATGAAAAGAAAGCAGAAGTGATGATCGTATTTAAAAGTGGAAGTCTGCACAGCTCTGAATCTGTTATTCCGGCACTGGGACAGGAAAAAACTTATACTACGGAGACAGGGTATGAATATGTTGTACATTCAGGAATTTCTATGTAGATATTGCACTCACATATGGAATTCTTTTGCGAAGGTTACGAAAAGTAAGAAGTAGTGAATATTTCAGTTTGAAATAATATATAAAACAGGTGTAAGACATGGCAAATACGAAAAAAAGATGGACAGCCGATGAAATCGAAATATTAAGAAAGTACTATCCCGCAGAAGGAGATCAGGTCTGTGAAAGATTATCCGGAAGAACTGCAAAAAGCTGCAGGATCCAGGCATCAAAAATGGAAATATCCAAAAACATTTCCTCTTCAGCAACTGTACAGAATGATGTTAAATATGTCAGATTATGGACAGAGGCAGAGGATAAAATACTCAGAGAGTATTATGCTGCGGAGGGCAGTAAGGTACGTTATCGCTTAAATCAGAGATCAGCAGAATCCTGCAGAGGAAGAGCTGCTGCATTAGGACTTACTTATTCCGGGGCAAACAGAAAATGGAGCAGCAGCGAAGATGAAATTCTGAGAAATTATTATCCGACAGAAGGTGCTGAAGTTCAGAAAAGACTGGAGGGAAGATCCAAAGAGGCATGTAATAAAAGAGCTGCCAAATTAGGTCTTTGCATACAGGGAAGAAAAGAATGGACTGCAGAAGAAGATGAAATTATAAGAACATATTACAAAGCGGAAGGCAGGAAGGCAGCAGAACGATTGGAAGGGAGAACTCTGACTGCCTGTCAGTCCAGAGCTAAGTACTTAAATGTCAGATCAGACAATAACAGACTTCCATGGACACAGGAAGAGGATGCGATCATTTCCCGATATTATGAAGAAAAAGGTGCCGGATATGTGCATACTCTTATTCCTGAAAGATCTCTTCAGGCATGCAAATACAGAGCGATGATTCTGGGATTAAGCAGGAAAACCAATGATCCATGGACAAAAGCCGAAGAGAAGATACTGAAGAAATACTACCCGGTTGAGGGCAGCAATGTTTATAAACGTCTGAATAACCGTACCAGAAATGCTTGCATCAGCAAGGCGGCCCAATTACATCTGCAATATGGACTTCCTATGTATAAAGGACCTGTATTGGATGAATGGATCATACTGGCAGTGAAACAGGGAATCACAAAAGTAAGACAATCTATGACATACAGTGAGATAACCTTTAAACCCGGAAAACTCCCTGAACTGCATCTGAGACTGGAATGTGATGAAACCGGAAAATTCAGGGTTTATGAGAAGTCTGTTCTTTTGGATGAAAAAGAATATGACAGGCAACGGGTTGAGAATCTCGCGGATACAATGGGGCTTCAGATAGAAGGAAACAAAATTACTTTAAACAGCAGCGAAAAAGAGATAGAAGATGATATTTTCAGACTGATAGCAGGATGTTACCTGATTTATTACCTGCATTATTTTATGGAATTGCCATAATTGCTCTATTCTGTCTTATCTTGCTGTGAAATGATAAAAATTTGTCAACAGGATACTGCTTGATTTATGAGATACTTTCTCAACAGATGCAGAATAATTCTCTTGCATTTTCACGCAGGTTAGAATATACTAACCAACAGAGTTAACCAAAGCAAACTATTGCGTGATTTGATCATTTAAACTTCCACTGAAGAACTGAGATGAATCGGAGGATTTTATCCGCTTCATCTGAAATGAGATGATACACAGATAGCTTCAAGTCAGGGACGAAATATCTTTTGCCCCTGATATCATATTACAGGAGGATAAAGAAACAGATGAAGAAAAGAATGGCAATTCTGATGTCTATGGCAATTGCGGCAAACATGATTGCTTCTGTACCGGTATGTGCAGCAGACATATTTACAGATTCAATGACTACGGATTCAGCGATCACACAGGAGGCAGATGATGATTCCTTTAGTGATGGATTGGGAACACCGGATTTTGCGGATGAGCAGGAGAATGTACAGGCGGCTCAGGATGAGGGTACACAAAGTGCGAAAGAACCGCCGGAGGTGACGCCAGAATATGACAGCGGATTTGGAAGTCCAACATATAAAATAAATGGACAATTTGGTACTGACTATGTTGATAATATTCAACAGATATCGGTAAATGGCAAAAATTTAACAAAAGCATCATCTTCTTTTTGGTTAAAAAAGGGAGAGTATTATCCATGGGGGTCATCGGATCAGTGTATTAAATTTTCGGCAGATTCTTTTGAAGTAAACGATCAGATTGTAATCACCAGTACCGGATACAAAGATCTTACTTTAAAGGTAACAGGAACCGGACAGCAATGGGCTGTTGAAAAAGTAACATCACAGACTGAACCAGAACAGACCGAAGATGCCCCGACATTTGCAGGAGATCAGGTGGAAATTTCAGGTACAAATTACAAGATCATTAAACCAGCTGATGAAAATAATGTTTCTGATTATATCAGTAAAATCAAAGAAATATCTGTAGATGGGACAGTATGGGATAAAACAGATTATGCAATAGCATTATATGGCAGAAAAGCATATTGTCCAGACAGCAATAATAATCGTATTGTATTTGATTCAACTGTACTTCACACTGGAAATGTCATTACAATAAAAAGTGATGGATATAAAGAACTTTATCTTAAGGTAAATGCAGAAGGAAATGACTTCACAGTTGTTACAGCTGATTCCGGTGAAACTAATATTAACGGTGCATCTAACGGAGTGAACACTCTTCATGTCAGATTAAAAGGATACTTCGAAAGCGCTGTTACAGGGCAGCAGAAATACGATGCAGTTTCAGGTGCATCCACTTCTGTTTCATCCAACAAAAACAGTAATGTAGTTGTGGAAGCAGCAGATCTTCCGAATGGGCAGGAACCTGTTGAAGCTGACTGGAAGGAATTAAAAGAAACAGGTGTAAAAATTGACACAAAAAATACAAAGGTAAACATTGACAGTAAAAGTGGAATGGCAGGGATGTATTCCACATATGACAGTTCTCTGTCTCTCAGCGGAACTCCTGCTGAAACAGGTACATATCCTGTCAGCGTTACAGTAACCGATGAGTCAGGGCGTACAGTAACAAGTAATGAACTTACTTTCAAGGTTTACAGTACCAATGAAAAACTGGCAGATCATCTGAAGCTTGAAAATGCAACCAAGACTGCAGATGGAAAATATATGTACGATATGGATCCATGGGTAATTCCTGATTTTAATGATACAGATGATATTGTAACAGTCCCGGCAGAGATTAAAGCCTGGTATGGCTCTCATACCAGCGGTACATATGGAGAACTGGGATATGCTGTTTCAGAGGGAGATGCTACAACTCAGACATTGATCATACCGAATGGATGTAATCTTACAATGGTCAATATGAAGGTTCTCAGCAGTGTGAAGATAAAAGTAGAAAATGGCGGAACATTGAATCTGAGAGATTCTTCCATATATGGACAGATTGAAGTAGAAGATGGCGGAACAATATCTGTCAACCACGATGATTATAGCGGAAAATTCCTGACAGGTACTTCCATTAATGGACAGCTGATTCTGAATGATGGAGCGACCATAAAGAATTCCATGATCTACTCCAACACTAATTTCCTTCCCAATGGAACACAGGCACGTCACAATACATCACCTGTTGTTGTGATAAGCGGAAATGTAAAGGTAGAAGGAAAAGTATATATCAAAGGTGATGAAGCTGCCACAGGAACAGATCCTGCCACAGGAAAAAGCTACAGCGGACAGCCGGCCTTGAAAGTCAGCAGCGGAACACTTACTATTGGCGAGGGCAGCCAGCTTGCAGCATACGGCGGAGGAAACATAGCAACTACTTCAGTTGGCGGTGCAGCGGTGATTCTTGACAACGGAACGATTTCCGGAGCAGGAACGTTGATTGCTGTTGCAGGACGAGGACATGGTGATAACGGTGGCAATGCAGTTGAGGGCACCGGAAATGTAAAAATAGCAAAAGCATATCTGGAGGGAGGTTCTACTTCCGTTATGAACAAAAATGCGGAACCAGGTAAAGCATATACTGAATCTGTCACTATATCTCCTTCTACAAAAGGAACAGCGGTAAATGGTAAAAAAATAACTTCCAACAGTGAATCTGCTCCGGATACATATTGGAGTAGCATTACAGAAACACCGGATAATAAAATTCAGAACTGTACCATATCAGATACCACAATCATACAGACAGTAAATCCAACACCGTCGGTAAATCCATCACCATCAGTAAATCCAACAGTAACGCCGGTACCAACTGTCGCTCCGATACCGGATACTTACCCGGAGGGAACTGAGAAAGATAAAAATGGAAATCTTGTTACACCGGAAGGAATCGTGATCAGCTCAGACGGAACTGTAACACTTCCGGATGGCACGAAGCTGACACCTGATGCAGATGGTAAAAAGCCAACTGTAAATAAGGATGAAACTGTAACCGATACCAAAGGAAATACCTACAGTGCAGACGGAAGTATCACAGATTCAGACGGAAATTATACCAGACCTGCAAAAGCAGTTATAAAGAATGTATCTGTTTCCCAAAACTCCGTAAAAATGGTGCTGAATGAAGAGTGTAAGGGTGCTCTGAAATATGATTATGTGATCGGCACCTCTGAGGATATGCTCAAAACAGGACAGTATACAAAGGTTCTGAAAAATCAGGAAGAACTGAAGTCTGCGTTTGCATATATGGATAAGGGAACCTGGTATGTAGCATGCCACGCATGGTTTAAGGGTGAAGATGGCAAAAAAGTATTTGGACAGTGGTCTGAAATCCATCAAGTAGATGTAAGTACCATTACGCCACAGACACCTGTGATCAGTAAAGTAACTGTGAAAGGTTCCACAGTGACAGTAAAATATACGAAGAGCAAAAACGCTCAGGGCTATGATGTAGTTCTCAGTGATACCCTTACCAAAACTAACGGACAGAAATGCCCTGCTGTTTCCGGAGAAAATTATTATGTAAAAAAGATAAAAGGAAATACAGTAACTGTTACATTTAAGAATGTTAAATCAGGCACTTATTATATTGGTTTACATGCATGGAACCGTACTTCTGAGGATAATTCAAAAACATTCAGTGAATGGTCAAATGTCAGAAAAGTTAAAATGAAATAAAAAATTGTGAATAATGGTTGAATAAATCAGAGGGGATACCGGCAATGCACATTATACATTGCAGTATCCCCTCTGATTTGTCAGGAATGTTGCAGAGATTTCGCTTTTAAGAAAAAAGATACCAGTTTTACTAGCAGTTTATGTGGAAAACCGGAAAGAACCCTACGGAATAAAAAGTGTGTATTGGAACCGTTACTGTTCAGGGGTTAGCTGGACAGTAACTTTCCATGTTTATAGATTCGATTTTATCGGCGGTATGAAAGATGGTATGTTGGAAATGGCGAATGGGCATTTTTTCCGTGGGATTAGAAAAATAAACAGCAGGTCCTCACCCACTGCTTATTGCTTTTCGTAACCTCCACAGGGGAGTTACTTGATTCGGTTAAAATATATGTAAATTTTCCACCAAAATATTATTGACGTAAGAAAAGCCACATGGTATTTTATTTTTGGAAAAACTGAAAATTATTTTAAAGGCAAACCTGTTGAAAGGCAGGGACGCAAAGCCAGAAGGGACTAAAGTCAGAAAGCTTGACCATGTCAGCCGGTTGCCACTGTTTCCATATCATCATAATATATGGAAAAGCTGTTTGAACAGAAGAGATTCCGATACCTTTTATACTATATAGATGTGTGATTTTAAAGAAATATAGTAGGGACACTGGCAGAGATTTTGGCAGGTGTCCTTTTTGTATGCAAAAATGGGTAACAAAACTAGTGTACCAACAAGTTGATTTCTAGAACAATCTTGCGTCTAAATTTCTTATTTCCGCGTTGTCGTCGGTCGCCGTAGCCACCGCTACGCCTCCTTCCTCCGCCTTGAAATAAAAAAATTTATCCTGCAAGATTGTTTCAAGAATCAACTTGTCGGTACACTAGCACTAAGCACTGACTATAACGGTCAGTGTTTCTTTTTTGATTTCATAAAAAATCGTCTGACATTCTTCAAAGTCACCACGTGTGCTTAGTAGGAAAATAAATTTTTCTGCGAAAGTACCGTCCAAAGATAAGGTCAATGCTATTTTAGATATCGAGAACTGGGAAAAAGTAGAGAATATAGATAAAAACATCAATCCTATATACACCTTAGAATTATATTATGATACTACGAAACGTATTATTATTTATATTGAAGCGAATGTTACTATGAGGAGCCGTATGCGGGAAAGCCGCACGTACGGATCTGTGAGGGGCTAAGATTGAGAGGTCTTAGTCTACTCGACTGTAACGAAGGTATTTGCGATGAAAGGAATTAAGATTGAGTTATTGGGGATTGCAATAATACCTTTAGGAATTGCTGTGACAACAAATAATTTTTGGGGATATGTCCTAGAGCGCGTCTGAAAAATCATTCCCGTAATCTGCACGCCCCACTTTGCGGGATATTTCACCCGAATTCAGTTGCCGTAGCCCACTACGGCGCCCTCATCCGGGCAAAATATCCCACAAATTGTGACGCACATCTTGCA
>ERZ506427.832-NODE-832-length-14168-cov-4.401686_pt1 | contig 14168 bp, 10 predicted proteins | sample MGYA00513666_ERZ506427 | MGnify/ENA metagenome assembly ERZ506427
GTAGCTAAGATTCTCAGCGACCCAGAGGCTTCAGAGAACGACAAGTATGTAGCACTCCAGTTCCTCCGCAATGCAGAGACTGCCGTGAAGGGCATTCTCCCATTCTGCCAGGATACAGGTACTGCTATCATCCACGGTGAGAAGGGTCAGCGTGTATGGACCGACTTCGAGGATGAAGAAGCTTTGAGCCTGGGTGTATACAATACCTTTACACAGGACAACCTCCGTTATTCTCAGAACGCTCCTCTCAACATGTATGATGAGGTGAACACCCGTTGCAACCTTCCTGCTCAGATTGATATCGAGGCTACAGAGGGCGACGAGTACCGCTTCGTAATGGTAGCTAAGGGTGGTGGCTCGGCCAACAAGACTTACTTCTACCCTATGACCAAGGCTACTATCCAGAACGAGGGCACATTGCTCCCATTCCTCGTAGAGAAGATGAAGAGTCTGGGTACAGCAGCCTGTCCTCTACATAATTGTTCGGATCATTTTCAAACATCGAAGTGATGAACTTATGAAAATGGATCCAGTCCTCCCGGTAAAGGAAGAAAACCCTGATACCAATCAAATCTGTGATGTATTTGTGGTAATTCGATTTGTTGATATGTTCAAATTTTGCATAATTTTCTTTCCGCTTCCGGATGATCTTTTCCAGAAGGTGCATTGGATTCTTGGTTCTGTAACGGTAGGAATGGATCCCTGCCCGCTCAATATCATAAATATATTCATCTACAAATTCTTTTCCCAGATGACGGAACAATTTCGTTTTTGACATATAATCTTCATAGATCTCTGTCAGCTCCTCCCAGGAAATCCGGGCAGCCGTAAGGTCATCCTCTGTCAGATTACAGGTTTTCAGAAATTCCTCTTTATTGATCATTTGCTCTCTCACCCAATTCTTTCCGGCCCATGCGGACCTCTTCCATATGACCGGCAAGCTCTCTGTCCATATGATCGAACAGATAATTTTTCGCACTCTCTTTGTGCAGCTCCCATTCTTCCTGAATCTGCCGGTTCACGATCTTCACCTCTTCCAGGAACTCCCGGGAAGATATGATCGTACCTCCCTGTCCCTGTGTGATCACCTGTTCCACACCATCTGATGTAACTACCGTCACATGATACTTTCTTCCGACTTCATGTACTACCTTTTCAATATACATATCCGCCGTCTCAGCTTCTTTTGTATACACAACATGAATGTTGTGGTATTTGAAGATTTCCATTGCTTCGCCTTCAACCTTGTAGGCATCAAATACCAGGATCAGAGGATAGTTCTTGAACCCCTGATAATTGCAAAGCACATCCATCAGTTTATTTCTTGCTGCTTCAATATTCTCTTTTGCCAGTTCTTTCAGATCCTCCCATGCGAAAATAACATTATAACCATCTACCAGCAAATATTCCTGTACGCCTTCTTCATCTTTCTTTGCTTTTGGCGTTTTCCCTGCAGTCACAGTCTTTGGAAGACGATCGGCTTTTCTCTCTACCCGTCCGTAAGTCCGGATAAAAATCTCTTCCAGTTCCCTGTCTTCTCTGGCATTACGTGCATAATGCCTGCCGCCTCTGGCTGCTGCTTCTGCTGATCCGCTTTTCTCCTTGCGTAAATTTACCGGTACAGTCTCATCCAGACTTTTTTCTGTCTCTCCTGCCAGCCTTTTCCGCTCTTCCAGGATTTTCGGAAGCTGTGCCTCAATATGCATATGTTCCGGCACTTCCTGCCACGGTACATTATATCCTGCTCCATGAGCACAGAATACAGAGCCCGTCGGATTCTCCACATCCCGTTCCGGATCGTAACCAATCGCCTCTACAACCTCGTCCTGGTTATGGCATGGAAAATATCCCTTCAGCGTACAGAACAGTTTCCCTCTTCCTCTGCTGTATGTGGTTACTTCTCTCTGATAATCCTGCATTTCAGACACCGGTGCACTTCCGGTGACCACAGCCATATCATCTTCCGTCTCCGGTCCGTCAAATTCTCCATTCATCCGCTGAATATCCGTAAGTGCACGGCCTGTCATCTCTGACGGAATTTCCAGACGAAATGCATAATACGGTTCAAGCAGTACATTCTCTGCCTGCATCAGTCCCTGGCGGATCGCACGGTACACAGCCTGGCGGAAATCTCCGCCCTCTGTATGCTTCAGATGTGCACGTCCACTGGCAAGTGTGATCTTCACATCAGTAAGCACCGATCCCGTCAGAACGCCCCGATGCTCTCTTTCCAGCACATGCGTCAGGATCAGTCGCTGCCAGTTCTTGTCCAGCACATCCTCACTGCAGATCGTATCGATCGAGATTCCACTTCCCGGCTCTCCCGGTTCCAGTATCAGATGCACTTCCGCATAATGACGCAGTGGCTCAAAATGCCCTACTCCTTCAACTGTATTTTTAATCGTTTCTTTGTAAACAATATTCCCGCTTCCAAAGGAAATATCCACGTCAAACCGTTCTTTTACAAGGCTTTGCAGAATCTCCGTCTGCACTTCGCCCATCAGCTGGACCTGGATCTCTCCTGCCTCTTCATTCCAGACTACACGGAGCATCGGATCTTCTTCCTCCAGTTGCCTGAAATTCTGCAGCATCCGGTGTACATCACAGCCTTCCGGCAGCTCCACCCGATAATTCAGAACCGGCTCCAGTATCGGTGCCGAAGAACCTTGCTGCATCCCAATCCCCTGTCCCGGATAAGTCCGGGTAAGTCCTGTCACAGCACAGATACAGCCTTTTTCTGCTTCCTGCACCATCTCGTACTTGTCCCCGGAATAAATCCGGATCTGATTAACTTTCTCCTGCATAGGCTCTTCCTCTGCCATATATTCCAGGATCTCTTTAACCTTCAGTACTCCGTTTGTGATCTTCACATGTGTCAGACGGCTGCCCTGTGAATCTCTGGATATCTTATATACCTTCGCTCCAAATGCTTCTTCAGCATGCGTCCCGCTTACCGGTCCGTCCATGTATTTTTCCAATCCGTCCAGTAATTCCTGCACACCTTCCAGCTTCAGTGCCGAACCGAAATAGCATGGAAATACCTTTCGTTCCCGGATCAGCGTCTGAATCTGGCTCGCCGTGATCTCTCCATTTTCCAGATAGCTTTCCATTACCGTCTCGTCGCACATAGACAGCTCTTCCAGAAATTCTTCACCCGCTTCTGTAAAATCCACACACTCTCCGCTGAGCTTCCGCTTTAATTCAGTAAGTCTGTCCTGTCTGTCCGTCCCGTCCTGATCCATCTTATTTATGAAAATAAAGGTCGGAACCTGATACCTTGCAAGAAGATTCCACAAGGTTCGTGTATGTCCCTGCACACCGTCCGCTCCGCTGACAACCAGGATTGCATAATCAAGAACCTGCAGGGTACGCTCCATTTCTGCTGAAAAGTCCACATGCCCCGGTGTATCAAGAAGAGTCACCTGCTTGTCTCCAAGCACAAAATTCGCCTGCTTGGAAAAAATGGTAATCCCCCGGCTTCTCTCCAGCGTATACGTGTCCAGAAATGCATCTCCATGGTCAACTCTTCCAAGCTTTCTGATCTGACCGGTAAGATAAAGGATTCCTTCCGAAAGCGTCGTCTTTCCGGCATCCACATGCGCCAGGATCCCGACAGACATATATTGTTTTGGCTTATTTTCAGATGTTGCTGCCATCGAAAAAATGCCCCTTTCTGCTCATAATAATCTCTTGATTATCATATCACAGAAAGGGGCATAAGTCGACACGCGAATCTTTTTATCTGTCCTGCTTTTCATTTGACATTTTCTGCGGTAAGATACAATCAGAACAAATTTCTAAAAAAGGAGAGTGCCATTTACTCATGAAAAATACTGACTTAACCAATACTTACCGCGAACTTGACAGAGAACTTGCCATTTTGCATGACCAACTCGAAAGCCACCGTTCTTTTGAAAATATCCTTTTTCTCCCGACTCCCGAAAAGATCAGATCGGTCCGCGAAAAATGGAACGATTTAAAAACACAGGTTGAAAACCTGGATACACCTGACAATGTCTATCGTCTGGTGAAGCATCATCTGAATGACTTCCTGGATTCTCTTAAATTTACTATCGAAGAAAAAGAACACAATCCGGAAGCACCTCTCCTGGATTTTGTCTATTATCTTCAGGAAATCGCTCGCTGTGACAGGCGTTCTAATGAAGTACGTCTCGATGTCCTGACCAGAAAATTACAGGCATTTCATGAAAATCAGGATTTGATCCTTAATCTGATCCACACACAATACGGAGAAAATGAAGCTTCCCTTTCTTCTGCCTTTGCCCGCGCAAGGCTGGATATGCAGCGCGACCAGAAACTGTTAAATGAATATTTCCCGGATTTCACAGAAGAACAGATTGCATCTTTATCACAGTCCTTCCGGATTTTTATCGATCAGCTTCAGGAAATGGCAGATTTACTCGGTTCTGACTGCCAGTCTGACTCTGAAGAATTGTTAAAGGATGATCTCTCAAAGACCATCAAGATGGATCCGGAAGCTTACCGCAGCCTTCTGAAAAACCGTCTTGGTGTATCTCTCGACGAACTGCTTGCATGGCATAAAGAAGAAATTGAAAAGACCCGTGCTGAAGTATTCGAAATCGCCTCCAAATTAGAGCTTCCGGAAGGAACTCCGAAGACAATGAAAGAAGTCAGCGATGTGCTTTTCCGCTATGCCGGTCCTTGTGACAGTGCCGAGGAAATGTATACACGTGCCAGAAATTATCTAAAACGTACCCGTGCTGTCGCTCATGAATATGTACGTCTTCCGGAAGATGAAACCTGTCTGTGCGTTCCTCTTCCGCCTTGCTATAAGGATTCTTACCCTTGGGGCGGTTATGAGGGTGGTGATTTCCGTGTCAAACCGCTCCGCGGCCAGATGTTCCTGAATCAGTATAATTATCAGAACATTACCGATGGCTGGATCAAGATGAATACCATGCACGAAACTTATCCGGGACACCATGTCCAGTTTATCCGCGCAGCGATCGATCCAACACCGGAAACTGTAAAAATAGGAGCAAAAAGTGTACCTCTGGAAGAGGGAACCTGTATTCGGACTGAACGCGCATTTACCTTTATCTTTGCGGAAGACCCGTTCTTCCCTCTGTTCGTTGCATTCCGCCGTCATCATGCCTCTGTCCGTATCCTGGTTGATCTGCAGCTGTATTATTTTGGAGTGACACTGGAGGATGCTGTAAAAATCTACGAAGAAGAGCTTGGCTTTGACCGCGTAACTGCCCGCGCCCAGGTACAGGCACACCAGAATGCGCCGGGATATTTCACCTGCTATTATTATGGAATGAAGAAAATCTGCGACTGGGAAAAAGAGTATGGATATACGAAATGGGATTATACGGAACTGCTGTTCTCAGCCGGGCGGATCAGTATGGAAAGCCTGGAGATGCTGGTTAAGATGACCAAAGAAGAGCAGGGACGTTTCTTTACGGAGTTCCGGAGCTTGCTGATGGATGAATAGGGTTTAGGTTGTTGAAGGGATACGAAAAAACGGATAAATAAATGGATCGGGTCTGCTTCCCACGCACTGGGCATTCCGATGAGCCTCTGAAAGCGTATATTGTGTCAGCAATGGCTTCCACAATATACTGAGTCTCATCTCCATAGTGCTCAAGGGAATCTGACCCGATCCATTTATTTATCCGTTTTTTCTGGTACTCCTGCAACTTGAAAATTTTCCCTTGTGGAGCATCAGCTCGCTGCGCATGGCTGATGGTGATTTGTTTGTCTAGGGTTTTAACCATATTCATAAATTTGAGTATAATGATTTGTTTTAGTTTTTAAAAATTTGTATCTTTAAAATATTTCCAACAACACATTATTATAAAGATATAAGTCTACCAAGTTCTTCACGTTTCTTTTCAGTTATGCCATAGATATTTATGTGGTTCAGGTCACCGCTGCGGTCTGTAAAGGCGGGGAAGAGGAAGCCGGATGTTGGGGATCCGGGTTCGTATTCGCCGACAAGGGGACAGATGGCGCAGATGAGGTAAGGGAACATCTCTTCGGATTCTCCGAGGCGTTCTTTGTCGGTGGCTTTGGATGGGATATCGTAGTTATCATGGAAAACATAGATCGCATAAGGGGTGGTGATCCGGATGTTTTCCATGATGATATCATAAAGAGTATCCATCAGGGCATCGTTTTTGAGTTCACAGTCTCTGAGCGCCATTAAAAGTTGCCACATACTTCCGGCTTTCTGATTTTCCGGCTGGATCTCGTATTTCTTCAGTTTTGTGTTTGTCTCTGCAAATGGAATCGTTTTGGCGATTGCGAGATTTTTTGTTTTTTCTGACGGAGAGAGTTTAAGGAAGTTGATGTTAAAGCTTCCTTCAAAATCTCCGTCTGCATCTACATAACAGCCTGCTATTCTTGTGAATGATGTTCTTGCAGGCGTCATCCGCCGCGTCAATTCCAGCATATCTTCTCGGTTGATCATTTGTATTTGTTCCTCTCTTTGAATATCAATTGAGTCTCACTCCGTTGACCTGTTTCTATTTTCTAAGTTCTCATATCATCCATTGCTAAAATTCTTCTATTTCAGCAACACGGTCCCCCTGCTTTTCTTTCCAAATCATCAGGTACACTTTGAAATCTACCGAATCTCTCGCCGCAGCAAATGGCTCCTCACGTACAAGTGTAACTTTCTGTCCATTTGACTCCAGCTCTGCTTTTCTTTTTTCGGCTTTTTTCAAAATGTTCTGATATTTCTGATTAAATTTCTCTCCAAAATCCCTCCGTGGATAATTTTCCGCTTCTTTGGCAAGTTTTTTATTTAGCAAGTCTACAACCGCCACATGTTTCTCCCGATGTAATAGTCGGGCAATCCATCTGCTCATTCTTTTTCCATGATATCTCCGGTATCTTTGCAGCCACCACAACAGACTTTTATCCCCTGCTTCTTTAACAAGCTCTTCCATTACATCCATTGCCTCTTCGGTCGGATTCCACGGATCTTCCATCGGGACAATATATTTTGCCGGAACTGCCGGATAACAGGTATAGTTCAGCGGAGGAAAATGTACCAGTTTTGCAAGTTTCCGTTCTGTATCACTTGTTGCCTTTTCTCCAAGATATTCACATTTATCACTCAGAATCGCCAGACGATATTCCAGAATCCGCAGATACTCATACCCTTTCACCCAGAAATGTCCTATATCTCCGTAATTATAGAGATTCATCTCCAGCGAAAGATCCTGGAAGAAAATGGTCACAACCGTTTCGCCCTGATATACGACAAGTACATATTCTCCATCCTCCTGGCTTAAAGTTGCGTCCAGCTCTCCTTCATAATCTTTCTGATAATGTCCGGTCATTCTTGCACCAGAGAATACCAGAAAGCTTTCCACTGCATCATTCATCAGATACACCAGACGCATTTCATCCTGGTTTTCCACATCTTTGTCTGGAAACAGAAGTTCAAACTGATCCTGACCGAGTAACTGGGCAAGCTTCTGGAAGGCCTCCGGAATTTCTTCATATGCACTTTCTGTATCCATGAACGCTTCCTCTGCTGACATATTTTCCTGTATTTCCAGTTCACTCATCTATTCCTTTTCTCCTTCATTTGCCTCTTCCATATCCACACAGGCAAGTCCTCTGTCCTCCACATAACTGACACGGATCACTGCCTGCGACCAGTTGAGGCTGATCCTGGCGGCCTTCTGCTTCTCTTCTCCGGCTTTCCGGAGCAGATCCAAAAATTTCTCCAAAACTTCTCTTGTCAGATAGCCGCCTCTCCACTGAAAGGTCAATGTCCTGCCCTTCTTAGCCGCCTGCAGCGACCGTTTATAGACATCTTCTTCTTTTGTAAAGGAAAGTTTCTTCTCCCGATAATAAAAATGATCCCCATTCGTACAGACCGGTGCCGGTGCGATCAGCGGTTCATGATCCCGGAAAATCTTCTTGTCGTCCAGATTGAAATAATCATAGCGGATCTCCTGTCCTGCCACACTGTGTTTACCAAGCGTATTGTCAAAAGTTGCATCCAGATGATAATATGTACCACCAATTTTTACGATATTCCAAGTATGACGGTACTTGATCCCTTTTTCCGGATTGTTACCACAGACTGCGATCATGCACCAGATTCCAAGCGCATCACAGAGTACTTTCACAGATTTTGCAATCCCTTCACATACGCCAACTCCATGTCCAAGTGGACCGATGATCTCATGGGAATACGCCTTTTTCAGCTTATCATAAGTCACATTATCACAGATAAAATCATGAATATATTTCTCCTTTTCCCATTCAGACAAATCTTTTGCCGCCCGCGCAAGTTTTTCTACTCTGGAGGACATTGCCCTCTGATGCTCCCGGATTTTATTTTTGTCAAACAGATACTCCGGTACAAAGATCAGATTCGGAGAGTCCTGATAGTATTTATACTTATATCCTGTCATCCAGAAAATCTCCGGATGATCCAGCCGAAGTCTGAAAAAGACATCATAAAGCTCCGCACTTTCTATGCGCGGTATCTGAAATTCATCCGCAAGTGCATTCGCTCCCTGCATGATTACATGGTATGCTGCCTGCTGCTGTTTCGTCATTTTGGTATAATAGAATGGTTCCATGAAAGTCCTCCTGCGCAATGTTTTGATTCTCCTATTATACATTTTTTCACGAAAACACGAAATGTTTTTCCTTGCTTTTTAACGAAAAACAGAAATGTTTTACACTAGTTTTTAACGAAAATAGAAAATGTTTATACCCATTTCTTAACGAAAAACAGAAATGTTTATACTTAGATTTTCACGAAATCACAAAATGTTTCTCCAGAATACAATATAAAAAAGTCCCATATGGCAACCCTTTCCGTCACCATACAGGACTTCTCCTTCTTTTCCTTTTATTCAACATTCTTCGTCGCAACAATATCCACGCCCGTGTCCGCCACATTTTCAAGAATCACATCCCCAATATGAACCGGAGCCGGAACTTCAATTCCTTTGAGCGCCTTCACACATTCAAAGATCTTGCCCTTCGGGATATCTTCTTTCGTCTTCACCGATACCATATCGATGCTTCCGCCGGACACCCGCACAGTCGAAGTTACGATTCTCGTCGGATTCGTCACTTCTTTTCTTGCGTATACATCACCTCGCTTGCAGGTATTTCCGGTTACACCCACTACTTCTTTCCCATTCATTACAACTGTAAGAGGGCAGCCCATCGGACAGCCGATACATGTCAATTTTCTCTCTTCCATCGTCTACGCCTCCTCAATCTTTACTGTGATGGTCTGCAGATCCGGGTATTTCAGAAGCTGCTCTTTTGTCAGCTTAATCTCTTCCATCTCACCTGGTGCAACAACCGGACGTTTTCTGTGGATCACTCTCTCATCATCAAAATATGCACTGATATAACAGTTCTTGTAGACACCGCCCACACGGAAACGCACCGTCAGGTTCTCATCCATCCGGTCTACGTTAATTGTTCCGGGCACAGTATAGCGGACACCTTCAATCGGATTCATCCGAATCTCTTTTCCATCCTGTCTGCGCTCTTCTCCCAGTTTGACGTATTCCGCAGCATTTCTTCCTGCAGCTCCGGCTTCTTCCGATACAAAGTCAACCAGGTCATGCACATGCAGGACATTTCCGCAGGCAAATACACCTTCGATGTTTGTTTCCAGGCTCTCATTTACCTTTGGTCCTGATGTGACAGGGTTCATATCCACGCCCATGCCTCTTGAAATTTCATTTTCCGGGATCAATCCTACGGAAAGAAGAAGCGTATCACAGCTGTATTCTTCTTCAGTTCCCGGAATTGGTTTCCCGTGACTGTCCACCTGTGCCAGTGTAATTCCTTCCAGACGCTCTTTTCCTTTGATATCGACAACCGTATGGCTCAGCTTCAGCGGAATGTCATAATCATCCAGACACTGTACGATATTTCTCTTCAGTCCTCCGGAATACGGCATCAGCTCTGCAACAACCTTAACCTTTGCGCCTTCAAATGTCATTCGTCTCGCCATGATCAGTCCGATGTCGCCGGAACCAAGGATCACGACCTCCCGCCCCGGCATATAGCCTTCGATATTGACCAGTCTCTGTGCCGTACCTGCCGAGAAAATACCCGCCGGACGATAACCCGGAATATTAAGTGCGCCTCTGGAACGTTCACGGCATCCCATTGCCAGGACAACTGCCTTCGCCTGAATCTCGAAAAGACCTTCCTCCCGGTTCATTGCGGTGACAACCTTCTGTGGGCTGATATCCATAACCATTGTATTCAGCTTGTATTCAATATTCAGTTCTTTCGCCTGATCAATAAAACGTCCTGCATATTCCGGTCCGGTCAGTTCTTCCTTAAATGTATGGAGTCCGAATCCGTTGTGGATGCACTGATTCAGGATTCCGCCAAGTTCTTTGTCTCTTTCCAGGATCAGGACACTGTCCACTCCACTTTTCTTCGCCGAAATTGCAGCCGCAAGTCCTGCCGGTCCTCCTCCAATGATAACAATATCATAAGCTCTCATGATGCAATGCCTCCCTCTTATAACGAATCCTTATTAGTACCTGTGACAATTTTAGAATCTCCACCAGATTTTGTGATCTCGAACATACTCACATGGCGTTCTCTCGCCAGGATCTCCATCGTTCTCGGTGAACAGAATCCAGCCTGACATCGTCCCATTCCGGCTCTTGTTCTGCGTTTTACCCCGTCCAGAGATTTGGCGCCGAGCGGTCTGTTGATCGCATCCATGATCTCACCCTCTGTAACCATTTCACAGCGGCAGATAATATTTCCGTATTCCGGTTTCTCTTTGATCAGTTCAATTCTTTCTTCCTTGCTGAGTGTATTCGGATCCAGAACGCCCTTTCTTGTTGCGATAAAATCTTCTTTTTCTTCCAGATTCATTTTCTCTTTCAGGATCTGTGCCACCATTTCTCCGATTGCCGGTGCACTGGTAAGTCCCGGTGATTCAATGCCTGCACAGTCGATAAATCCTTTTGCATCCTCCACTTCCCCGATCAGAAACTCATGTCCGTCCTCATGTGCACGAAGTCCGGCAAATGAAGTAATCACCTGACGGAGCGGAATATTTTTCACATTCATTTCTGCTCTTTCGATCACCTGATCCAGACCTTCTCTTGTTGTATTGGTTCCTTCTTTATCTTCGATATCGATCGCCGTTGGTCCAAGGATCAGATTACCGTGAACCGTCGGTGCAACCAGAATACCTTTTCCATATTTTCCCGGAAGTGCAAAAATCGTCTTACTCACATGACTTCCCGCACTCTTATCAAGCAGGCAGTAATCTCCTCTTCTAGGGGTAATATGGATCTTCTTCTCACTTACCATATTATGAAACTTGTCTGCATAGACTCCGGCTGCATTTACCACGTACCTTGTCTGGAAAACCCCGTTATTTGTATGGATTTCCCATCCCTCATCTATTGGTTTAAGATCCGTAACTTCCGTATCAAATTTGAACTCCACACCATTTACATTTGCATTTTCAGCCATTGCAATGTTCAGATTAAACGGACATACAATTCCGGTTGTCGGTGCATAAAGTGCGGCATACGCCTGATCGGAAATATTCGGTTCCATTTCTTTCAATTCCTTACAGTTAAGAATTCTTAACTCCTTAACACCATTTGCAACACCTCGATCATACAGTGCCTGAAGATTCGGCATATCCTCCTCATGCAGACATACAACCAGAGAGCCATTTTTCTTAAATGGGAAATCCAGATCCTTTGAAAGCTGTTCCATCATCTGATTTCCCCTGACATTCAGTTTTGCCATCAGCGATCCTTCTGCCGCATCATAACCGGCATGGACAATTGCACTGTTTGCCTTGGAAGTACCACAGCATACATCCTCTTCTTTCTCGATTACACATGCCTTCACTTTATAACGTGACAGCTCTCTTGCTGTTGCCGCACCGGATACTCCAGCCCCGATAATTATTACATCATACATTCCCAGATCACTCCTTAATAACTGTTTTTTCTTCCTGAACTTCCTGATTATGAAAAAGAGCCTGCCAAGTAAACGCATTTCCTTTATGCGGTTATCCTGTCAGGCTCTCTCATCTCATGCCATTACCATTTTCAATTCTGAACTTTTACCACGGAATTGCCCCATATAGTAATACTGCTGCGATTGCTCCGATGATTGGTCCGATGATCGGTACAACCAGACCGTATCCGAAGTTTGAATCACCTTTTCCTTTAATCGGAAGTACTGCGTGTGCAAGTCTTGGTCCAAGATCTCTTGCCGGGTTGATCGCATAACCGGTCAGTCCGCCAAGTGACATACCTACTGATACGATAATTCCGAATACAAATAATTTGTCAACGCCTGTGGAAAGTCCTGTCACGTTTCCAATTCCCTTGATCGCAAATACAAGGATAAATGTTCCAACTGCCTCACTGAAAATATTCAGTCCTGTGTTTGCAATCGAAGGTCCTGTACAGAATACACCAAGCTTTGTTCCCGGATCTTCTGTGGCGTCAAACTGTCCTTTGAAAAGTAAATAAACGATACAGCCGCCTACGAATGCTCCTGCGATCTGGGCAATGATATATCCAGGAACCATCGACCATGCAAAACTTCCGTCCACTGCAAGCGCGATCGTAAGTGCCGGATTAAAGGAAGCTCCTGAAGCCTCTCCGAAAATAAATGCCGGAAGCAGAACTGCAAGACCCCAGGCAAATGTAATCTGAACCGCACCGGCACCTTTCATACCGGATTTGTTAAGGTTCACATTTGCTACTACTCCATCTCCAAGAATAATAAGTATCATTGTTCCAAGAAACTCTGCTATATAAGGTAACATGATAAGTCCCCCTTTTCCCTATTCAATGTTCTGTTTTCATTTCCTTTTTACTGTCAAAATCTAATCTTCTTTTGCCCATCCGTAAGCATATTTGACAGCCTTATTCCAGCCTTTGATCCGTTTTTCTCTTTCTTCATCTGCAATCTTTGGCTCGAATGTCTTATCAATTGCCCAGTTCTTAATAACATCCTCTTTACTTGCCCAGTATCCAACTGCAAGACCTGCAAGATAAGCAGCTCCCATTGCGGTTGTCTCTACACACTGCGGACGGTTAACCGGTGCATTGATGATGTCAGACTGTGTCTGCATCAGGAAATCATTTGCACTTGCTCCACCGTCAACCTTAAGTGCTGCAAGTTCAATTCCAGAGTCAGCTTTCATTGCTTCCAGAACATCATTTACCTGATAAGCAAGGGATTCCAGAGTTGCACGGATAATGTGATATTTATTAACGCCACGTGTAATTCCTACGATCGTTCCTCTTGCATACTGATCCCAGTGCGGTGCTCCAAGTCCGGTAAATGCAGGTACTACATAGCATCCGTTTGTATCTTTTACTTTCTTAGCCATGTATTCTGAATCCGGTGCGGAATCAATAATACGAAGTTCATCTCTCAGCCACTGAATTGCAGCTCCTGCCACGAAAATTGAACCTTCCAGTGCATAATTTACTTTTCCATCCAGTCCCCATGCGATGGTTGTTACCAGTCCGTTCTTTGAGAAGATCGGTTTCTCACCGGTATTCATCAGCATGAAACATCCGGTTCCATATGTATTCTTTGCTTCGCCTGCATTGAAGCATGTCTGTCCAAACAGTGCGGACTGCTGGTCTCCTGCTGCTCCTGCGATCGGAATCGGTCCACCGAGGTAAGAAGGATCTGCTTCTCCATATACACAGCTTGACGGTTTTGGTTCTGGAAGCATGCATTTCGGAATGTTCAGCTCTGCAAGGATCTCATCATCCCATTCAAGCGTATTGATATTGAACAGCATCGTACGGGAAGCATTTGAATAATCAGTTACATGAACTGCACCTTTTGTCAGTTTCCAGATCAGCCATGTCTCAACTGTACCGAATAATAATTCTCCCTTTTCTGCTCTCTCTCTTGCTCCCGGCACATTATCAAGAAGCCATTTTACCTTTGTTCCTGAGAAATACGCATCGATAACAAGTCCTGTTTTTTCTCTGAATTTATCGGTAAGTCCTTTTTCCTTCAGACTGTCACAATACTCAGAAGTTCTGCGGCACTGCCATACGATTGCATGATGGATCGGCTCTCCTGTCTCTTTATCCCAGACGATGGTTGTCTCTCTCTGGTTTGTAATACCGATTGCTGCAATGTCCTCTGCTTCT
>ERZ506427.844-NODE-844-length-13949-cov-3.977832_pt1 | contig 13949 bp, 14 predicted proteins | sample MGYA00513666_ERZ506427 | MGnify/ENA metagenome assembly ERZ506427
CGCGATGACAAGGTGCTGGATCAGCTGAAGATCGACCCGACCGTCATGGCCCACATCGAGGAGGACATCAAGGCCGCCGAGAAGGAGCTGGACGACGATGCCGAGAGCATTATCACCAACGAGCGCTATGTCTATATCGCCCAGCTCATCAAGGGGTGCTATAAGCAGAAGAAGGCAAAGGGCGAGCTGTCCGCCTCCGACAAGATCGACCGCGTCGTCACCAACCGCTGGCTGGGTCTGCCCATCTTTGCGCTGGTGATGTTCCTGGTGTACTGGATCGCCATGGTAGCGGTGGGCGCTCCCGCCACCGACTGGGCCAACGACGGTGTGTTCGGCGACGGCTGGCATCTGCTGGGCATCGACGGCGGCTACAACGAGGTCGCGGATACCTACGGCGAGGCGTCTTTGATCGTAGACGGCTACGAGGCATATATCGAGGAGCACGGCGCACTGGCTGCCGACGGCACCTTCACCTACGACGTAGGACAGATGATCGGCCCTGCTGCCATGCTGGTAACGGGCATGATCATCGGAGGCATGGACTTGCGGCAAATCGTAGCCAACAAGCGCGTCTGGCTCGTTGCCTTCATCAGGCTAGTGCTTATCCCCGTCATCGTTACGCTTGCACTCAAGTTCAGTGGCATAGACGCGTTGGTGGCAAACGGCCAGTCGATCCTGCTCATTACGCTTCTTGCCACCATCACTCCATCCGCCTCAACAACGGTGCAAATGGCGCAAATTTACGAGAAGGACGCACCGTACGCCAGCGCCATCAATGTAATAACCACGTTAGGCTGCATCCTAACGATGCCAATCTGGGTGGCTCTGTTCATGGCTTAGTGCCAAAACCAGTCTCCAAAAAACTCACTTACCGCGATCTACACCCTTTCGCTTCCACAGTTGTGCTGCGCGATATCTTGGAAGAACGGGGCAGGCGCCTCGCCAAGGAACTAGAGGAACACTCTGCAGCACAAAGGACTGGTGCATTGAGTTCTCGAGCGAAAGACCGAACGCCTAACGAACATAGTCGAGCAAGGAGGGCTGCTGCCACCAGGCAAATAGCCCCTCCACTCATCCAATTACCTTTAAGGCGTAACACGAATTGCTAAGTCGTGTTACGCCCCCACTCAATGATCCTGATATCAACAACGAGGGAGAATCAATCATGCTAACCCAAGAACACCTAGACAAGGTAGCTGCCTTCCATGGGCACATTTGCCCGGACATGCTGATCGGGTTCAAAGCCGTCGAGGGCGCAATCGCGCAACTCGGCCTTAGCGACGAATCCCTGCCCGCAGTCGACGAAGAAATCGTTGCCGTCTTCAATACGAAAGGAGCCGAGTCTGGACTATCTCCAGGCTCGGCCCCTTCATCAAGCAGCGCTATTTCAGCATCACCGTGCAGCAAACGGTGATAGACAAGCTAAATAAGCTAGTTCATCTTCTTACGACGAAGCGCGAATACCGCAATCCCGCCAGCGGCAACAGCAATCAGAGCAAATGCGCCACCAATAAGGGCAAGGTTGTCGCCCGTCTTCACGGTAGCCATCTTCGCTTCGCTTGCCACATTGTCGCCGTTGTTGTTAACGGTGTTGACGTTTACGTTCGCATTGGCGGAGGAGTTGTTGCCGTTGTCTCCGTTGTTGCCGTTGTCGCCAGCACCGGGCTCAACGGCGGAAGGAGCCTTCGCCTTCCAGCCTGCATACAGGGTAAACTCGGGCTGCGTGCCAGCCACAGCTGCATCGAAGTCGTAAGCATTGGTGCAGTCCTCGTCAGTGAACCATCCAGAGAAGGTATAGCCTTCCTTAACAGGATCTGCCGGCTTTGCCACCTTGTCGCCAACGGCAACGAGCTTAGAGTCAACTGGCGTGCCCTGCTTGGAATCGAAATTAACGGTAACCGCCTGCTTGACACCGTACGTACCGTCAGCGTTAGCAGTAGGAGCATAGCCTGCAGCGCAGTAGCTCTCGGGAACAGCGGCCGTAAACGTACCGCCGGAAACTGCGATGGAGGCGTTCACCGCAGCTGCAGCGTCGGTCACGCGCCACGAAGCGACATTTAGCTTGCCACCTTCAACCTTCAAGGTCGAAGGATTTGAACTTGTGACGTCCATGTAAATCGTGCCGGTGAATTGGGCGTCGCCGCCAATGACGGTCTCGCCAACGGTACCCGCTTCAGTATAAGAATCCGTCCAGAGATAACCGCCCGTCAGGTTGCCGCCCAGAATCTGAGCCTTGTTCCAGTTCTGGACAACAGCCTGCTTGCTGTCAGCGTGCCGCCGTTGATGGTGAGCGACGATACAGTATCCACACCGCCATTGCGGATCAGAGAAGAGCCCTTCGACCCAGAATTGTTAATGACATTCGCCTGGTCGATAACCATCGTGCCATTGTTGTCAATGACGTAATAGCTGGTCTCACCCTGTGCACCCTGGTCATCGCGCTTGATGGCGCCGGTCTTGCCAGCACTCGTGTCAGTGATGGTCACGTTGCCCTTGTTCAGGATGGCCGCCTTCGCAGTGCCCGTGCCACCGTTGAGGGTATGCCCATTCAGGTCAAGTGTAATCTGCTTGGACGCATTGATGGTGATGTTTTCCGTGGTGTCGTTCAGCAGCTGAATGGTCTTGCCGGCTTTCTTCGCCGCATTGATAGCAGCCTGCAGGCTGGTGTACCTATCGGTGCCAATCTGAGCAATTGCCGTAGCAATGCCGTATGCGCCATCGGAGTTCTTTGCGCAAGTAAGTCCGTCGGCGAAATAACTCGAGGGAACCGACTTGCTGAACGTACCACCCGATACTTCGAAGTTATCGCTGGTAGCTTTGCCAACACCATGGAATATGTTCTGGACCGTATCCTTGAACGTATTGGTAAATGAGCCGCCCATAATCTTCATGGAGGACGAATGGCCATCTACCACGCCAGTTACAACAACCTGCGGATGAGCCCATTTCTTATAAGGGGCATTGCATACAAACTCTCCACCAGTAATCGTCATACACCCGTTGATGTCATGACGTTCGAAAACGTCTATACCGAAAAGACCGCTCCCGGTGAAGACGCCAAGCCAACAGAAGGCAGCGATCCCAACGCGAGCAATAAGTCCGCCGCAGACAACAAAACAGCGGCAGCCACCCCTCATACGGGCGATGCGAACATGCTAATCGTCGCGATCGCAGCATTGCTGATAGCAGCAAGCGCTTTGTTGGCCTCCACTCTGGCGACAAAGAAGCGTTAAGAATAAGAACATGCTGGCTACGAGCGCCCATCGATGATTACCGATGGGCGCTTTTTCAGCGTTCGCATGCTTAACGTAGAAGCGCAACCCGACAGAACGTTTAGCGACACCCCCGTCACTCAAAAATGGGAAACAAGGGCGCATGCCTGCGGCAATAATGGGACACACGTTCATTCCCTCGCGCATGCGACTGTGGCACTGTCGTATAAGGAGCACTTCCCCTAGCTAACGCATGCGAGAAAGGGCACGAACATGAACAGCGACGTACAGAAAAGCGTTAATGCGAAAACGCACTACTTCGATGAATATCTCATCGTGCCTGATGACTTGCAGCCCGAAGTGGACTCATTCTGCGCCGAAGTGATCGCGCTTGGCGAACAGTGCGCAGACTTCAATACCTTCGAAAACCGCTTCGCGTCTGAAGGACTTTCGGAGAAGTTTGTGGCACTCATCTGCCAGTGCGCCCAGAAAAACTCCCCGCAAGCAAAAGAACAGCAGCGGGAATCGCTCAAAACCGCCAAGAGCATGATGCGCGAGAACCGAAAAGAAACCGCGGAATACCTTGCGGATTCAGTGCTAACATCCGCCAAAGTTGAAGCCGAAGGCCGTATCCTAAGGGAAAACCGAGAGCGCATGATCGAAAACGACACGATGGGCGACTACACAAGAACAAAGAACGCCATAGAAGACGGCATAGGCCTTTTCGGGTTCCTTTTGAATAAGTTCAAGAAGTAACGGCTCGGCGCTATCCTCTAAGCACCAACTACAAGGATGATGATCCAAGGAACCCCTAAATGGTGTCTATTCTCATAATGCTGCTCATTGCCACAGCTAACGTTGTAGGCTGTGCCCTTATCAAAAAACGAGGAATCCAAATCTTCCTGGGAATCGCAGCGTGGATCTGGGTTCTTATTGCGCTGGCGAGCGGCCTACTTCTTTACAACATCAATTACAAAACAACCGATATCGACGTATCGGAATCCCCCGATGGCACCCACGAACTGCACTTTCAGCAAATCGGAGAACCGGATTGGCCCTTCGGTTCAACCCACGCCCGTCTTGTTCTCGAAAGCAATGGGAAAACCGTCACAACGTGCAGCTTCGACATTGCCAACGACGGCAAAAACCTTGGTCCTGAAAACTGGGAAACTACATGGGGCAGCGACCACGCATCAGCCACCATATTCGGCGAAGAGCAAAACGACTATCGCTACAACCTCAGCTTGGATGGGGAAATTGAAGAGCTCCAGCTAGACACCTATAACGGCAAAACGATTCCTGATACACAAAACGAAACCCCAAAGATCGACGAAGACGGCTACCCTACCGCCCAGGACTACCAAGCATACAAACAGGAAATGGCAGCGGTTGCCAACTACCTTGGCCTCGGCGAATTTGAAATGGAATACAAAATTACGGCTAAGGGCTACCCCTATGCCGTAATCTCCAGGGAACCAAACGAAAAAACTGGCCAAGTTACCGAGCTACACATTGTCCTGAACGAACAGCACGAAAGATTATCGAACCGGGAATACGTTCTGCAAAAGCACCGCTTCGCAGCAGATGGAGCAGAATCCGCTTCTGCCGAAATCGTCGATTTCTATTTGGTGGACTGTGCAACGCTTGAAGTCACCGACGAGCATACAACCCAATGGCATAAAGCAAACCGCAGTTAAAGTTTCATATCGAATTGGTATTCAAGCCTATTTCAGAACAGTATCAATAGGAACAGATAACACTGTTTACCTGGTGGAACGACACTATTTTTAAATGAGCAAGCAACAGAAAAGTTAGAAGAGGTGCTTCTAACGAATGCCCAAAAAGCTTAATCCGTCCGTCTAGATGAACACGTTCATTGATTTCTAACAATTCTTAATCTATTGTAAAAAAGCCAATAGCCCTCGAAGCTATTGGGATCTATTTTTGGGGGAGGCTTACATGAAAACTGTTGCTATTATTGGCACATTTGACACCAAAGGCGAAGAATTCGCCTACGTTAAAACCCGCTTCGAAGAGCTGGGCATCAACACCATCACCATCCACTGTGGCGTATTTGATCCGCAAACCATGCCTGACGTTACCAACACGGAAGTAGCAGCAGCAGTTGATATCGAAATGTCAACCATCGCCGAAAAGAAGGACCGCGCCTTCGCCACAGAAACCATGACGCGCGGCGTTGAAAAGCTTTTGCCTACGCTGTATGCCAACGGTCGCTTTGACGGCGTCTTTTCCATGGGCGGATCGGGCGGAACCGCTATCGCAACCGCAGGCATGCGCAAGCTGCCGGTAGGCGTTCCCAAGGTTATGGTGTCCACCATGGCTTCAGGCGATACTTCGCCCTACGTCGGCGCATCCGACATTGCCATGTTCCCCTCCATCGTTGACGTTGCGGGCATCAATTCCTTCTCTGCAACGATCTTCAACAATGCAGTTGCCGCTATGGCAGGCATGCTCGAGCACACTGCTCCCAAGCACGAAGATTCCAAACCACTTGTGGCCGCAACCATGTTCGGCGTTACCACGCCCGCTATCCAGAAAGCACAGGCATACCTGGAATCAAACGGCTATGAAGTACTTGTATTCCATGCAACTGGCACGGGCGGAAAATGCATGGAATCACTGATCAACGGCGGCTTCATCAAAGGCGTACTCGATCTGACTACCACCGAATGGTGCGATGAAATTGCTGGCGGCGTTCTTAACGCTGGCCCTGATCGCTGCAGTGCTGCCGCCCTTAACGGTGTTCCCGCTGTGGTGTCCGTAGGCGCTGACGACATGGTGAATTTCGGCCCGTGGGATACCGTCCCCGAGCATTACCAGTCTCGCAACCTGTACAAGCACAATCCAACCGTTACGCTTATGCGCACCACGGTTGAAGAAAACGAGCAAATTGGGCGTGCTATCGCAGACAAAGTCAACATGTCCATTGGCCCGTGCGCTGTAATGCTGCCTCTGAAGGGCGTTTCGATGATCGACGCCGAAGGCCAACCATTCTACGGTCCTGAAGAAGATGCGGCACTGTTCCAGGTGCTTCGCGATGAAATCGACCCGACAAAGGCCGAGCTCATCGAAATGGATGCCCATGTGAACGACGACGAATTCGCCATTGCTGCAGCACAAAAGCTGATCGACCTCATGAATCAATAACGTATATAAAAAAGACGAGAACGCACAGTTCTCGTCTTTTTCTTGCAGAAGGTGCCCGAGCAGCACCACTACCCTAGCTTCATTGAGCCTCTTTCCATAAGGGCAGTATTTCTTATTGGAAAAATGCTCATTAAAGTGACAGTTCCTCAAGGAAAAGGAGAAAACCATGCTTGAATTGTCCCGCGCAGAAATCCTCGACCGGTTCCGCAAGTCCCTCGACGAAGGCAACATCCTGCTCGGTGTAGGCGCCGGTACGGGCATCACGGCTAAATCCGCTGAGGCCGGCGGTGCCGACATCTTCGTTATCTATAACTCTGGTCGATTCCGCATGGCTGGCCGCGGCTCTCTTGCTGGCCTGCTTTCCTACGGCGATGCAAACCAGATCGTTGTTGAAATGGGCGCCGAGGTTCTGCCTGTTGTGAAGGACACCCCCGTGCTCGCTGGCGTATGTGGCACCGACCCCTTCCGCGTAATGAAGAAGTACCTTGCCGAGCTTAAGGAGCAGGGCTTCAACGGCGTTCAGAACTTCCCCACTGTTGGCCTTATCGACGGTACGTTCCGTAAGAACCTCGAAGAAACCGGCATGGGCTACGGCCTTGAGGTAGATATGATTGCCGAGGCTCACAAGCTCGATATGCTTACCTGCCCGTATGTCTTCGATGAAGAGCAGGCAGCGGCAATGACCAAGGCGGGTGCAGACATCATCGTTGCTCATATGGGCCTTACCACCGGCGGCACCATCGGCGCAGAAACCGCACGCACTCTCGAGGATTGCGCAAAGATCATCGAAGGCATCGTAAAGGTTGTAAAGGACATCAACCCCGATGCACTCGTTATCTGCCATGGTGGCCCCATCTCCGAGCCCAAGGATGCGGCTTACATCATCGAAAACGTTCCTGGTATCGATGGCTTCTTCGGCGCAACTTCCATCGAGCGCCTGGCAGCCGAGCGCGGCATCAAGGCTCAGACCGAAGCATTCAAATCCATTAAGAAGTAGCATTACCAGGTCACTTACCTGCAAAGTTAAGGCGCTCGCCATTTGGCGAGCGCCTTTTTCGTTCACAAATAAAAATGGCAACCCAAACCTTGGCAAATGCCCAATCTTCCCAATCGTCCACTTTCGGCATGCGCTATTCATCTGTGCTAAAGTTAGCTAGGTTTAACTTAGCCTCTGCGCTTATCCACGAAAGCCCTGAACAAACCTTGCCACCACGAGGTTTCCGTTGCGAAACGAAAGATTTCCACCGAAGAAACCCAGCAACTAGAAACTGAAAGAGGGTGAAGCAAATAGAAGCCGTTCTCGGAATTCTGATTCCTTTTTTAGGCACAACGATGGGCGCCGCTTGCGTTCTCTTCATGAAAAACAATCTAGGAAACCTGGTACAACGTTGCCTTGCGGGATTTGCCGCAGGAGTAATGGTCGCCGCATCGGTTTGGAGCCTTCTGATTCCTGCTATAGAGCAATCGGCTTCGATGGGGGCGCTGTCGTTCTTCCCTGCTTTTGCGGGATTATGGCTCGGTGTGCTGTTCTTGCTTGCACTAGACCACCTGATTCCCCATCTACATGTGGGCAGCGAACAGTCAGAGGGTCCAAAAAGCAAGCTTAGCCGTACCACAATGATGGTATTGGCAGTGACGCTGCATAATATCCCGGAAGGCATGGCGGTTGGCGTTATGTACGCAGGCTTCCTTTCGGGAAATGCGCAGATCACGGCAGCAAGCGCATTGGCGCTGTCGATCGGCATCGCCATTCAGAACTTCCCAGAAGGCGCAATCATCTCGATGCCGCTTCGGGCAGAAGGAATGAGCAGGAGAAAAGCGTTTGCAGGCGGCGTGCTTTCCGGCATCGTGGAACCCATCGGTGCAGTGCTGACGATCATCGCGTCACAGCTGATAATTGCAGCTCTGCCTTATTTACTGAGTTTTGCGGCAGGTGCCATGTTGTACGTGGTGGTCGAAGAACTAATGCCTGAAATATCTCAAGGCAAGCATTCCAACCTTGGCACAGTGTTCTTTGCGGTCGGCTTCAGCCTGATGATGGTTCTCGATGTTGCGCTAGGGTAAAACACCCTAAAACCCAAAAGAGCTAGATTGGTAGCAGAGTCCTAACCAGATAGTGATGCTTGCAACAGAACCAAAAGCACCAGCTGCAATGCGGCTATTCCCGCTCACATGCCCTTGCGCCAGCATCAATCTCAAGACCATCGCCATGGTCAAGTTCCCTTTCCTTAGGGATAGTTGGAATAACAACCAGCATTAAAACCGCCAGGAAAACCGCAACAGCAGCCAGAACGACCCAGACGAGCGGTTTTTGAACCAGAAAAGCACTAAGGCCCATCACCGAATAGGAGACAGCCAAGATCCTCGCCTTCCTGGGTAGCGAAATGCCGCCGCTTTGCTTAAAAGGCTCAACATATGCTCGGTAGATTGGAGTTTGAGCAATCCAAGAGCTAAGGCGTTCCGAGCTGCGCGAAAACAGAAACGCCGCAAGCAGCACAAGTGGCGTCGTAGGCAGTACCGGCACAAACATCCCAATAAAACCAAGGGCAAGGCATACGCTGCCCGCAATAATAAAAAGAATCTTCTTCGCAAAACGCATGATGGAGGTCCTTTCGGGATGGGCATGCTCACAAATGAATATGCACGGTTATTTTCCCACGAGACTCTGATTTCCCAGCCAACAAGCAGGACGCATGGTCGGTATTTCCAATTAACGGGTTAAGCTTTGGTATTCCAACGTATTGAGGCTCGGGGGCGCTTCTATGCTTGCTACAACATCGCACTTTGAACGCAAACGTGCGATAGCTGCCACTTTATATCAGCCTCTAAATCTCCTTATGCCACACTTGCAGCCCAAAAGACTTGTGTTGCCAATTAAACAAGGAGCGGGAAGAGAACCATGCGAAATAACGATGGTTTGCTACGACATATTTGCTTGGATTTGCTTTATATTAACAAATTATTAATTCGTGCTCCTTTACTGAATCCGAACAAGCGCACGCGCACTCGCTCAGATTCAAAAGACTTTGAAAGCGAGATGCCGTGAGCAAAATACGCATGGTGCTGACCTTTGTTGCAGCATTGACACTCTATGCATTGGTAATGCCGATATCGGCATTCGCAGCAACGCCAACCACTATCGAAATAGGCAACAGTAGCGAATTCGATAATGCGGTAGCTACCGTAAACAGTGCATCCAGCGGCGAGTACATTATTGAGCTCACCGACGACATTCAAACTGGAGGAGCCTCATTCTCCTCTTCGTGTCCCGTAAGCATTGTTGGCAACGGACACACCATAACACTTGGTCAGTACAGCTCGATTTCCGTACAGTCGGGAGCGCAATTGAACTTAGGCGCGGCAGATGGTAGCGACACGCTGAAAATTAGCGGCGGAAACGAACAGAGCAACGATGTACCTGGCCTGTTGTATATCCAAGGCACGTGCAATATGCACCCCGGCGTCACCATTGCCGACCGTAAAGGCGATAACTATTTTGGCGGCGGCGTAACCGTGCAGGGGGGCATCTTCCATATGTACGGCAGCACTATCGATAACTGCGGAATCAGTGGCGGCTCCATGTGCTATGGCGGAGGTGTAGGGGTTGCTTACGGCGGCTCGTTCACCATGGACGGCGGCGAAATAAAGGACTGCTTCGCCACTTCTTCCTTCAAATGGGCGGATGCCGGCATGAACTACCCTTGGATCGCGTCTGCCGGCGGCGGCGTGTTCGTTTCCGGCGGATCTTCGTTCGTCATGAAGGGCGGAACCATTTCGAACAACAAGGCCAGCGAAATGGGCGGCGGTGTTGCCGTTGTTGCGTCAGCCGATGAAATCGACAGTGGCGGATCGGGCAACCTTAAAAGCTCCGCACAAATCCTTGGCGGTACCATTAGCGGAAACGAAGCAAACGATGGCGCAGGCGTTCTTTCTTCCGCATATTTCTACAACCCATACTACCTGTGCGCCGACACCCCGAACGTAGGCGCTGCTGAGAAACCGGGCTTGTTCCTTAAGAACGCCACCATAACCAACAACACAGCGAACCAGGACGAAGGCTATGGCGCTGGCGTGCTTGCAATAAAGATGAAATCACCTGCCGCAGCTGAAATTCGCGACTGCACGATAACGAATAACAACGCCGCGGTAGGCGGCGGCGTTGCATCGTATGGCGACTTCACCGGCATGACCATTGACGGATGCACCATCACGGACAACAAGGCGTCAAATTACGGCGGAGGCTTTGCCGCAGAATCGAATTCCGGCGAAGGTGCAGGCACCACCATCACCAACACCAAACTGTGTAATAACACCGCAGACAAGGCGGCTTCCGACGTCTACCTGGACGGCTCCATTGCAAAATTGTCGGCCGCAAAAGACATGAGCGAACAATACCTTGGGAAGCCTGACGATGCGACCAACCAGAAAATCGATGGCTGGTACCTAGACGACGAGACATCTCGCTACACCGCCCAGTCGAAAGACGAACGTAACGAGTACACCAACTATGAAAGCATCGAGCCTGGAAACAAGGTCTGCCTAATTGCAGCAAACAACCCCACTCTTGCAAAAGTTACCTTCACGAATGAAGACGGTAGCTTGATTTACAGCGAAAACCACTACGCCGTTGGAACCAAAGCCGACCAAATTGCCATTCCCACCCCCACCAAACCGTCAGACGACACCTACAACTATTATTTCGACTCATGGCACACCACGATCGGGGATGTCACGGGCGACGTTGTTTACAAGGCTCAATTCAAAAAGGTCTTCAAGAAGTTCAACGTCAAGCATGCGTTCAGCTGCGCTTCTTCGGGCAAACAGTTGCCGGACGAGGTTTTAGCGGTACTCCCAAAAGACACAAACAACTATGTGTATAACGATGCACTAAACGCTACTGCGCCCTCCCAAACGACCGTAGAAGTTGCCAACGGAACCTGGATTTTTGTGGGCTACGACAGAGATTCAGCCATTGCCGATATGACTACGGCAGATTCAGAGGGCAATGTAACCTTCACCGGTTCCTGGAAATTCGTTGAGAAGAGCGACACTCCGTCCGCGCCAGACAATAGCGATCAGGGCGGAGCAAACGGCGACGATAAGTCGCAGCGACAAATCTGGAACTGAACAGGAAGCAGATTCGCCTTCCCCCAACACGGCAGACGGCACAAGTGCCGGTTTTTGCTACACGTTGCTTATAGCCGCCATAGTGGCGCTGGGGAGTGCTGCGTATGCAAATAGCAGGATAAGACGTAGACGAAACTATTAATTCCGATCCGTATCCGCAGAGCGGCAGAAGCTCCGAATCGTTTTCGGAGCAAATACATTACCCAATCAGGGAAAAATGTTCCCAACTGGATATAATTAACAGATATGAAATATGCGTTGTGTTATACGCGGCGCATTCCAATCGAATTTAAAGGAGCTCTGCATGGATCCCAATAAGCGCCCTGACAACATGGTTCGTATCACCACCCCCGAACTCGCCCAGGCATTCATCGATGAGCAGATTGCTGCAATTCGCGAGCAGATCGGCAGCAAGAAGGTTCTGCTGGCCCTTTCCGGCGGTGTTGACAGCTCCGTTGTCGCCGCACTGCTGATCAAAGCTATTGGCAAGCAGCTTATCTGCGTACATGTAAACCATGGCCTTATGCGCAAAGACGAAAGCGAGCAGGTTGTTGACGTATTCAAGAACCAGATGGACGCAAACCTGGTGTACGTAGACGCAACCGACCGCTTCCTGGACAAGCTAGTTGACGTAAAAGAACCCGAAACCAAGCGCAAGATCATTGGCGCTGAGTTCATCCGCGTGTTCGAAGAGGAAGCTCGCAAGGTTGGCAACGAGGTGAGCTTCTTGGCTCAGGGCACCATCTACCCCGACATCCTTGAGTCGCAGGACGGCGTGAAGGCCCACCACAACGTAGGCGGCCTGCCCGACGACCTGCAGTTCGAGCTGTGCGAGCCTGTTAAGTTGCTGTACAAAGACGAAGTGCGCGTTGTTGGACGCGAACTGGGCCTGCCCGAAAACATGGTTGAGCGCCAGCCCTTCCCCGGCCCTGGCCTGGGCGTTCGCTGCCTTGGCGCCATCACCCGCGACCGCCTGGAAGCACTGCGTGATGCCGACGCTATCGTACGCGAGGAAATCGACAAAGCAGGACTTGCCATCTGGCAGTACTTCGCTGTAGTGCCCGACTTCCGTGCGACCGGCGTTCGTGAGGGCAAGCGCGCATACGACTGGCCCTGCATCATCCGCTGCATCAACACCGTCGATGTTATGACTGCTGAAGTTCCCGAGCTTGACTGGGCGCTGTTGAAGCGCATCACCGCTCGCGTTACCGCCGAAGTTCCCGGCATCTGCCGCGTCTGCTACGACCTGACGCCTAAGCCCGTTGGCACTGTGGAATGGGAATAGCGGGAACCGATTTTCGAACTCGCCTTTTAGTGCTGCCGAGCACCGCCTGATGTTGTTTCGGCATCACCGCAGGGCAAAGCCACCAGCGAAATAGCGGGAATAACAGCCTCCGGACCTTCTGGTTCGGAGGCTTTCTTTTTGCATGCCTACCTGGGAAAACGAATCAATTATTCCCGCATACCCCTACTGGGCGGTATGGCGGAGTACTCGGCGGTACGGGAATAATTGGGCCCTGCGGGAATAATTCACAATTCGGGTCCTCCGAGGGGCGATTTCGAGCGGGTGAAACTGAGTTGAAACTGCGTGGCGGATTCAAGCCCTTTTCGCTTGTATTTGCCCAGGTCAACAAACGGGAATAAAGAAACGCGGAAATCGGTTTCCGCAGTTTCGACAACCCCGAATGCCGCCGAATAACGCCGTGTATCTTGCTGTATTTTGGCGCGCAATTATTCCTCGAACGGGGCTTCCGGGGTGCCGATTTCATACGGGAATAATGGAACAGCCTCCGGAGAACCGGAGGCTGTTCGCAAGGAAACGTCAATTCACCTGGGAAGATGTCAGAAAGAGGCTTTCCAGTCGGCGTAAGCGTCCTCGTCGAGTTCGCCGCGCTCGAGCTCAGCGCGCTTTTCAGCCCAGGTCTTGATCGACTGCGCGAGCTTGGGGGCATGCGGCGCCTTGGGGTCGACCGCCAGGCCCATGCCGTCCTCGCTGGGGACGAGGCCGTAGCCCTCCTCCAGCTGCAGCAGCAGGGCCATGAGGTCTCGAGACGTCTCGACGCCGTAGTCCTTGAGCGCGCCCTCGGAGACCTCGAGCGCCTTCGCGATCTTCTCGAGCAGCTCGGGCTTAACCGCGCGGATGCCGCTCTCGTAGTGTCTGATCGCACCCTCGGTAAGCCCTACGGCATCGGCGAGCTGGGCCTGCGTAAAGCCCTTCGCCTTGCGATGCCGCCGAATGTTGTCGCCTGTCGCCATGTGCCCTCCTATAGATTTCGTCGGCGACCATTCTATCAGCGTACGAGTTTGTACGCAATTCTATTGACAGTACAGATACGTACGATTATTCTCGTGAATATAAGCGTACATGTTCGTACGGATAGACAGGAGGTCCAAGATGGAACAGCCGGTTGCGAGGACGCCGAGCCCGGGCATGCTCACCGC
>ERZ506427.882-NODE-882-length-13338-cov-3.940224_pt1 | contig 13338 bp, 10 predicted proteins | sample MGYA00513666_ERZ506427 | MGnify/ENA metagenome assembly ERZ506427
GGGATCTGAACTACCGCAATCCGATCGTCCTGAACGAAATGATCTTTAACATGCTGTACCTGGCTAACCAGGGTGTAGATATTGTCCGTCTGGATGCTGTACCATATATCTGGAAGCAGCTTGGGACGAACTGCCGTAACCTGCCACAGGTTCACACCATCGTTCGTATCATGCGTATGATCTGTGAGATCGTATGCCCTGGCGTTCTTCTTCTCGGAGAAGTTGTCATGGCTCCTGAAAAAGTTGTTCCATATTTCGGAACTGTCGAAAAACCAGAATGTCATCTGCTGTACAACGTTACGACTATGGCAAGCACATGGCACACAGTTGCAACAAAAGATGTTTCCCTGCTTCGCCGTCAGCTGGATATCATCTCCGAACTTCCGAGAGATTATGTATTCCAGAATTATCTGCGTTGCCATGACGATATTGGATGGGGACTGGATTATGAATATCTTGAAAACTTCGGTATTCAGGAAGTACCTCATAAAAAATATCTGAATGATTTCCTTACAGGAAAATATCCAGATTCTTTTGCACGAGGAGAACTTTATAATGATGATCCGCGTCTTGGTGATGCAAGACTGTGCGGAACAACAGCTTCTCTCTGTGGTATTGAGCGTTTTGGATTTGAAGGAAATCAGGAAGGTGTGGACAGAGCTGTCCGTTATGATATTACACTGCATGCATTCATGCTCTCTCAGTCCGGTATCCCGGTAATCTACAGCGGCGACGAGATTGGTCAGGTGAATGATTATTCTTACAAAGATGATCCGGAAAAATCCGATGATTCACGTTATCTTCACAGAGGAAAATTCGACTGGAAGCTGGCTGAAAACCGTCATGATCCTGCTACTGTACAGGGCAAACTTTTCCCTATGCTTGATAAACTGGAGCATATCCGTTCAAGCCATGGTATATTCAACAGCAATGTGCCAATTCATACCATTGACACCTGGGATAATTCCATTCTTGCCTTTGTACGTGAGAATGATGAAGAAAAATTTATCGGAATCTACAATTTCAGCGAAAATGATAAAGTTGCATGGATCAATGAAGAAGATGGTATGTACACAGATCTTATCTCCGGACGTGAGATGGAAGCCAAAGGTGTGCAGATTCCTGCATTCGGATGCTATTGGCTGTGCAGAAATAAACAATAATTTTTAAGTACATAAATATTTAAAAAGGCTCCGGTCAGATTGACCAGAGCCTTTTTATTCGAATTCCTATTCTATTTGCGTAATTTATCAATAAATGCAGTAAATTTTCCTGGGTTTTCTTTATCCAGAGAACGTGCATAGATTCCCTTCAGCCAGACAGTGATCACATCGATCAGTACCGGTGCAAAGGTCATCAGTATGAATACCAGGATGATCATTCCAAAATCCAAAGAACCAAGAGAAAGCAGTTTCTGGAAAATAACGGCCGCCGCAAAGAATATAAACTGCATACCGTAAATGATCGTCTTACGATAGGTATTCAGTGGTGCATAAACGGTCTTCAATGCAGCCATATAGTTCCATCCCGTAACAAGAACACAGGCTGTATTCAACATTTCTGTGGAATGATATACATTCTGACAAACGAGCATGACCGCAAACACACACGATGTAATCGTGAGTGCTGCCGGAAACGCATTGATAAATACATGCCTCAGGAACGTATGATCAATCTTCTCGTAATTGTTTTCCTGTGCAAGCAGGAATGTCGGAATACCTACCGCACACGCGCTGATCAGTGACATCTGGATCGGTTCAAACGGATACGTATTTCCAAAGAAGATCGTCAGCAATGACAACATAACGGAAAACATCGTCTTGATCAGGAACATGGATGCCGCCGTACGGATGTTATTTACGACTCTTCGTCCCTGATTTACAATATGCGGCATAGATGCAAAATTTGAATCCAGAAGAACGACATTTGCAATATTCTTTGCAGCATCACTTCCCTGTGCCATGGCAATACTGCAGTCAGCCTCTTTCAGGGCAAGAACATCGTTGACACCGTCACCAGTCATAGCTACTGTATGTCCCTGGGACTGCAGTGCCTGAACCATCGCTTTTTTCTGCTGTGGCGTCACCCGTCCGAACACGCTGTACTCTGCAACTGCATCCTGAAGCATCTCATCGGATGTCAATGTCGTCGCATCTACATATCTGTCGGCATTTTTAAGTCCGGCACGCTTTGCAATCGCTGCGACCGTCACCGGATCATCACCGGAAATGACCTTAAGATCTACCTCCTGGCTTTCAAAGAATGCCAGTGTATCTGGTGCTTCCTCTCTGATCACATCTGTCATAAGCATCAGTGCAAGCGGTTCCAGTCCCTCTGGAAGTTCTGTCCCTTCTACCATCTGGGAACTATGCGCCAAAACCAGTACTCGAAGCCCGTCTTCAGCATATGCCTGACATCGTTCTGTCAGCTCCTGGTTATCTTCTGGAAACAGGAACTGTGCTGCTCCCATCAAATATGTGCCTTTTTCTTCAAAAACGGCACCACTGTATTTTCTGTCGGAAGAAAATGGAATCACATGTTCCAGTGTCATACCCTGCTTTGCCGGAAAACGTTTACGCAATGCATCGATCGTTGCATTCTGATCTTTGAGTACGTACATCATATTGCACATGATCTCGCCGACTTCGTCCATAAATGCCGGACCTGCGTCTGTTTCATCTGCCGAAACCTCAGTTGCAGAAACTTCTGTTATTTCTGTATCGGATACTTCGGCTGCCTGTACTTCTGTCTGTCTGGATTCCGTATCCATTTCTGTCAGTTCTGCTGATTCCGTAATCTCGGCCAGTCCTGCATCGACTTCCGCATCCGTACTCTCATCTTTAGAAACTCTGTAAGGCTCCACACGCTCCACGCACATGGTTCCTTCGGTGATCGTACCAGTCTTGTCCAGACAAAGTGTGTCAACTCTGGCAAGCGTCTCAATACAATAGAGCTCCTGCACCAGTGTCTTCTTATTAGCAAGGACAAGTGCTCCAAGTGTCAGTGCAACGCTGGTCAGAAGAACAAGGCCTTCCGGGATCATACCAAGGACTCCGGCTACCATACTTACGATAGAATCCTTAAATGTATCTCCAACAATATAGTACTGCTTGTAAAACAACAACGCTCCAATCGGTACAATAATGATACTGATCACCTTCAGAATCGCATTCAGAGAATTCTTCAGTTCTGAATTGTGACGCTTGAATTCTTTTGCCTCACTGGTGATCTGGGCTGCATAGTTGTCCTTTCCGACATGGATGATCTGACAGTTTGCCTCTCCGGAAGTCACAAAACTTCCGGAAAAAAGCTCATCTCCCACATTCTTGGGAAGATTGTCTGATTCACCAGTCAAAAGAGATTCATTGACCTCTACACTGCCTTCAAGCACCCTCGCATCTGCCGGCACCTGATCACCGGTCTTGAGACAGACCACGTCATCCAGTACCAGTTCTTCTGTCGGAACGGTCCATTTCTGTCCTTCACGGATAACAACTGATTTTCTCGCTGTAAGGATTGCCAGCTTATCGATTGTTTTCTTGGCACGTATCTCCTGTGCAATACCGATCAGGGTATTGATAACAATGATACATACAAAAAATGCATTCTTATAAGAGCCAACCAGAAGTACAAGCACCAGAAGTACAAGGTTCAGAAAGTTGAAAAATGTCAGTGTGTTTTCTCTTATGATCTGCTTATAGGTCCGGGTATTCGGATTCTCGTCCGCATTAACCTTGCCTTCTGCGATTCGCTCATTTACCTGTTCATCTGTAAGTCCTGTCAACATTTCACCTCACAATTTACTGTTTGCTACAAATTAATATTTTCAAACAGCATTCTCTATTTTACCGTTGGCATTCTCCCCCTCACAGCCGAATTTATTAATATTCTTCTTCCTCTTCACCCTCACTGATGTCAGACTTTGGTTTGTCCAGTCCCTCGATCACGATTCCATGTTTCTGTGCATAATCCCACAGTGCAGCATGGATTGCTTCTTCTGCAAGAAGTGAGCAGTGTACTTTGACCGGCGGAAGTCCGTCCAGAGCTTCCATAACGGCTTTATTTGTGATCTGCATTGCCTCTTCGATAGTTTTTCCTTTTACCATCTCTGTTGCCATACTGCTGGTTGCAACAGCAGCACCACAGCCAAATGTTTTGAATTTGCATTCTTTGATGATATGAGTCTTATCATCGATATCAAGGAACATTCTCATGATATCGCCACATTTAGCGTTACCAACGGTTCCTACACCACTTGCGTTTTCGATTTCTCCTACATTTCTTGGATGCTGAAAATGATCCATAACTTTTTCACTGTACATAATATAACTTCCTCCTGTTATTTTCTTCGGTCTATCATCGTCTGCCCTTGATAAACACTTTTATTTTTTACTGCTGATGTTTCTTGATAAAATCTTCATATAATGGAGACATACTTCTCAGATACTGTACAATTTCTTTCAGTTTATCTACTGTAAAATCAAGATCTTCTTTTGTTGTCTCATCGCTTAAAGTAAGTCTCAGAGAGCCATGTGCAACCTCATGCGGTACACCGATCGCAAGAAGTACATGAGACGGATCCAGAGAACCTGATGTGCATGCAGATCCACTGGAACCGCAGATGCCGTTCTGGTCAAGCATCAGAAGCATAGATTCTCCTTCAATGAACTGGAAACTTACGTTTACATTGTTCGGAAGACGTCTTACTTTGTCACCATTCAGTCTGGAATATGGAATCTCAGTAGTCAGACGATTGATCAGATAATCTCTCAGCTCGATTTCCTTAGCAGTACGTTCTTTCATAGTTCTTACTGCACGTTCTGCTGCTGCACCATATCCAACAATTCCAGGAACATTCTCTGTACCTGCACGACGTTTACGTTCCTGTGCGCCTCCATGTACAAAGGACCTGATCTTGACACCTTTACGAATATAAAGGAAGCCGATTCCTTTCGGTCCATTAATCTTGTGTCCACTGGAGCTCAGCATATCAATGTTGTATTCATCCACATCAATCGGTACCTGGCCAAATGCCTGAACTGCATCTGTATGGAACAGGATGCCATGTTCTTTGGCAATACGTCCAATTTCTTTGATCGGCTGAATGGTTCCGATCTCATTGTTTGCAAACATTACAGAAATAAGGATGGTTTCCGGTGTGATTGCTTTTTCCAGTTCATCCAGACGGACAACTCCATTCTCATCCACATCAAGATATGTGATCTTTGCTCCTCTTTCTTTTTCCAGATATTCACATGTATGCAGAATAGCATGATGCTCGATCTTGGTTGTAATAATGTGATTACCTTTGGATTTGTATGCTTCAAAGGTAGCCTTAAGTGCCCAGTTGTCTGCCTCACTTCCGCCTGCTGTAAAATAAATATCTTCTTTTCTGGTATTCAGTGCATCTGCAATCTGCTGTCTTCCTTTTGTTACAGCCTCTTTGCTCTTCTGTGCAAAATCATAGATACTGGAAGGATTTCCATAATATTCAGAAAAATACGGAAGCATTGCATCAAGAACTTCCGGAGCAGTTTTGGTTGTTGCTGCGTTATCCAGATATATTAATTTACTCATGTTTTTTCCTCCTGCTTAAAAAATGAAATTTTACATTTTTTCCTGTTGTTTTTTCCGGCTTTCTTCAATCAACTGATCCAGCATCATAGTATCTACCGCCTGTGTGATACTGTCGTTGATTCGTTTCCACACATATTTCGTCACGCAGATATCGTGATTCTCACAGGTGCTCTCATCTTCCATTCCGGAACACTGTGCAGCTTCCAGACTTCCCTCCAGAACCCTCAGGACATCACCCACGGAAATCTCTGCTGCCGGTCGTCCCAGCCGGTAACCACCACCGGCACCTCTGGTACTATCCACCAGACCAGCCTTCTTAAGCTTCGCCATAAGCTGCTCCAGATAGCTGTCTGAGATATTCTGTCGGCTTGCAATACTCTGAATGGAAACGGCTTCTGTTTCACAATGCAGACCCAGATCAATCAATGCTTTGAGACCGTATCTTGCCCTTGTTGACAGTTTCATCCACTCACCTCTTTAATTCCTAGTGTTTTCGTCGGATTTATTTCAAGTCATACTTTAGCAGAAACCCTCTGTTCTGTCAAGGAGGTTTTCTGCATATACTGTCAAAAAAGCCACAGGACGTTTTTCATGTCGAAAGAACGATTTTTCAAAGGAACTTTCCTTCTGACTTCTGCTGGCCTGATCAGCCGTATTATGGGCTTCTTTTATAGAATATTCCTTTCACATACCATTGGTGCAGAAGGAATCGGTCTGTATCAGCTGGTTGTTCCTCTGCAGCATCTGGTTCTTGCCACGACCACCTTCGGGATTCAGACATCACTCTCCCGCCTGATATCCTCTCACACGGCACTTGGAGAAAAAAAAGAAGCGCAGGACTGTTTCCGCATTGGTACCTTTCTTGCTCTTTTTCTCTCCGGCATGGCCGCATGGAGCATTTTTACTTTTTCTGATTTTTTTGCTGTACAGATTTTAAAGGAACCGGCTACTGAATCACTGATTCGCCTGCTCGCCCTAAGTTTTCCCTTTGCTTCCGTCCATCTCTGTGTTAATAGCTACTATCTTGGACTGAAAAAAGCTTCTTTTCCCGCTGCCACACAGATTCTGGAACAGGTTGTCCGTATTTTTTCCACCTGCCTGCTCTGGCAGATCTGTCTTTCCCGCAATATTGCTGTCACCGCAATGATTGCAGTTGCAGGAAGTTTTCTCTCAGAACTTGCCGCTGCTCTGTGTTCTTTTATCTGTGTAAGTCTGAACAGTTCTGTATCTTCACATCATATAGAAAAACCTGTGCAAAAAATATCTGAGATCGGGCATATGGCACTTCCCCTGACTCTGAACCGGCTTCTTCTCTCTGTACTGGCCGCCATCGAAGTTGTATTGATTCCCCAGTGTCTCCGTATGTATGGTCTCTCTCCATCCGAAGCTTTGAGTCTCTATGGAGTTTTTACCGGAATGGCTCTTCCCTGCATTCTTTTTCCTTCTACCGTTACCAGCTCTGCATCTGTCATTCTGATGCCCTCTGTTGCGGAAATGCAGGCACTTGGACACCGCAAAAAAATCCGCTATATCACACGTACCACCTGTACTGCCTGTATCCTTCTCGGATCTTTATGCACCACCGTTTTTTACTTTGGGGGAAATTTTGCCGGAACCATACTTTTCCATAATACAGATGCCGGACTCTACATTCGTACACTTTCATTTATCTGTCCGTTTCTTTATACAAATATTGCACTTACCAGTATTTTGAATGGTCTGGGAAAAACCGGAACAACACTCGTTCACAGTGTTCTCGGGATTCTTCTCCGAATCTCTTTCGTAATATTTGCCATCCCCGTCCTTGGTATACGTGGATATCTGTATGGACTTCTGCTTAGTGAAATTCTGCTCAGTCTTTTACATATTTATGCACTGTATCATATGGAATTTTAGCAATTACACATGGTAACTTTGTAAAGTTTTGCGTTAAATATATAACATTTCTATCGACAACCACTTTTTAATCGTTTATAATAAACGCGATATGTCCGATGCTGTCGGACAAACGGGGAACGCCCCGCATATGCAATTATGAATATACCATTATGTCCGGTAAATTCCGGATGCGAGGAGGAAAATATGGGATTCACTTTTTTAAAGAAACTGCCTACACCTGCCGAGATCCGCAACCAGTATCCCATCGATGCTGCAATTCAGGAATTGAAAGCAAAAAGAGATCAGGAGATCCGTGATGTCTTTACAGGCAAATCTGATAAATTTCTTGCAATCATCGGTCCATGTTCTGCCGATAACGAAGATGCTGTTTGTGATTATCTTCTTCGTCTGCGTAAAGTGCAGGATAAAATTGCAGACAAAGTTCTGATCATTCCACGAGTTTATACAAATAAGCCACGTACTACAGGTGAAGGATACAAAGGTATGGTTCATCAGCCAGATCCTGAAAAAGCCCCCGATATGCTTGCCGGGCTGATTGCCATTCGTAAAATGCATATTCACGCAATTCAGGAAAGCGGTTTCACCTGCGCAGATGAAATGCTTTATCCGGAAAACTATCGTTATCTTTCCGACATTCTCTCTTATGTAGCTGTCGGTGCCCGTTCTGTTGAAGATCAGCAGCATCGCCTTACCGTCAGTGGTATGGATGTGCCTGCCGGCATGAAAAATCCGACCAGCGGCGATTACAGCGTTATGCTGAACTCTGTTGTTGCTGCACAGGGTTCTCATCGTTTTATATACAGAAGCTGGGAAGTTGAAACAACTGGTAATCCTCTTGCACATACCATCCTTCGCGGTGCTGTAAATAAGCATGGAGAAGCTATCCCGAACTACCATTACGAAGATCTTCGTCTTCTGTGGGAAAAATATCAGGAAAAGAATCTCCAGAACCCGGCAGTTATCGTAGACACCAACCACTCCAACTCCAACAAAAAGTATGAACAGCAGGTTCGTATCGCCAAAGAAGTTCTTCACAGTCGTATGGTCGATCCTGAACTTCATAAACTGGTAAAAGGTTTCATGATTGAAAGTTATATCGAACCTGGCAATCAGAAGATTGGCGGAAATCATATTTATGGAAAATCCATCACAGATCCATGTCTCGGATGGGAGGAATCCGAAAAACTGCTTTACACAATTGCAGAAATGTGTTAATCACTAAGAACACCAAAAGGCAGAGCCGTTTATCTGACTCTGCCTTTTTAATGTCTGGGATGTGCTTTCATATACACATCTCTCATTCTTGCTACATTCATTCCCAGATAAATCTGTGTAGAAGAAATATCCGAATGTCCAAGCATTTCCTGCACGCTTTTTACATCTGCTCCGTTCTGCAGCATATGTACCGCAAAGGAATGGCGTAATGTATGTGGTGTAATATCTCTGTGAATTCCGGCATCTACCGCATATCCTTTCAAAACTTTCCAGAATCCCTGTCTGCTCATAGATTTCCCCGAACAGTTTGTAAATAAAGAGGATTCTTTTTTGTTCTTAACAAAAAAGCCTCTGGAATGCTCCATATATTGCAAAATTGCATTTCTGCTCACATTGCCGATTGGAATGATCCGCTCTTTTTCTGAATCATGGCAGATCACATATCCCATCTGCAGATTAATATCTGTAATCTGTAAATGGATCAGTTCACTGACTCTCATTCCTGTTGCATACATCAATTCCATCATAGCATTGTCCCGAATACCCTTAGGTGTGTTCAGGTTCGGTTGTTTTAGCAGCCTGTCTACTTCTTCTACCGACAGAATTTCCGGCATTTTTTTCTCTAATTTTGGCGGCTTTAGTGTTTCAGACGGATCTTCCTGCATTTTCCCTGTTCTTATCATATAATGATACAGTGCTCTTATTGATGCAATATTTCTGGAAATTGTAGATAATGCCAGATTCTCCTTCTGCAATTCCTTCAGATAACCTTGTAGATCCGTCTTGGTAACTTCTGAAAAATCCATAATCTTCTGATTACGAAGATATCGGGCCAGTTTTTTCAGATCACGCTCGTATGAAATCTCCGTGTTCTGCGATGCCTTCTTTGCCTCTCGCATATACGCAATAAAATTTTCTATTACTTTTTCCATTCCCATTACTTCCCGTATTATATTAAAAATTTATCTTCCCCAAATGTATCTGTATTATACTTGCAATTTTACATAAAATCAAATCTTTTTTCTGTGCTAAACCCTTTTAAAATCAGGCTTTTCCGTGTTTTCTACAAAATATCGCAGATTTATTGTCAACCAATACTATATATGGTAAAACAACCTTTAAAATATTTTCAAATTCTGTATTAAAATTTTCATTATGACCGGATTGCAGTAAACCTCTGACAGAATTCCAGCACACAGGACAACTGCACATATCAGCATTTTCACTATATAAGTCGATACCTGTCCCGAAAAAGAGCTATGGTTTTTCCAAATTCTCATCGAATATTCATATACATTCTTACTTACAGCAAAAAAACATGGTACGTAAATAATAAACTGAGGAAACATCAGTCCTATGCCGATCAAACCACCGTGAAATCCGAACTGAAGGATTGACATGGTCATCAACATACCCATTCCTATTCCCAACAAAATCATTCCACCTACCGCAACCAAAACCCCAAATATCGTCAGGCCACTGCCAGCAACAAGAAGAAACAAACCTCCCCTCATTCTCAGCACTTTCCAGAAATACTCTCTGCTCCCTTTTTCTGCATAAATTCCCATAAGATATAATGTAGATACTGTATTTTGTTTCCACTGCATTTTATATATCAGATTCGGAAGCACAATCCCAATGACACACCCAATAAAAAACAGATAATAAGCCGGTAATTCTCTGTTTTTATTTACTGATAGTTTTTGTTTCATCTCCTCACCCCATACCAGTCTACGGAGTTTTTCTCAGACTTAGAACATAAAAAAAGGATATGACACTTCTCAGTATCATACCCTTTCTGAACTTCTATGTCCCCGAAAGATTACTTCGCGTAATCTACCGCACGGCTCTCACGAATCACATTAACTTTAATCTGACCCGGATATTCCAGTTCAGCTTCGATCTGTTTGGAAATATCACGTGCCAGCAGAACCATATCTGCATCGTTTACCTGTTCCGGTATTACCATTACACGAATTTCTCTGCCTGCCTGAATAGCAAATGACTTGTCAACACCCTTGAATTCATTTGTGATATCTTCAAGCTGTTTCAAGCGGTTGGTATAAGTTTCCAGTGTCTCACGTCTTGCACCAGGTCTTGCTGCAGAAATTGCATCAGCCGCCTGTACAATGCATGCAACCAGAGACTCCGGTTCCACATCTCCATGATGAGAAGCAACTGTATTGATAACAATTGCTGACTCTTTGTATTTCTTACAAAGATCTACACCAATCTGAATATGTGAACCCTCTACCTCATGATCGATAGATTTACCGATATCATGAAGCAATCCGGCACGTTTTGCCATACGGACATCTACACCGATTTCTCCGGCGAGAATTCCTGAAAGCTGTGCCACCTCGATAGAATGTTTCAAAGCATTCTGTCCATAGCTTGAACGGAATTTCATACGTCCAAGAAGTTTCAGCAGTTCTGGATGGATACCGTGAACACCAACATCCATTGCTGCGTTCTCACCATCTTCACGAATCTGTGTTTCTACTTCTTTCTGTGCTTTCTCTACCATTTCTTCGATTCTAGCCGGATGAATACGTCCGTCAACGATGAGTTTCTCCAGAGCCACTCTGGCGATCTCACGGCGAATCGGGTCAAAAGCAGATAAAACAACTGCTTCCGGTGTATCATCAATGATCAGATCAACACCTGTCAGTGTTTCAAGAGTACGAATGTTACGTCCTTCACGCCCGATGATTCTACCCTTCATCTCATCACTTGGAAGCTGTACAACAGAAATTGTAGTCTCTGCGACATGGTCAACTGCACATTTCTGAATTGCATTTACCACGTACTCTTTTGCTTTCTTGCCAGCTTCTTCCTTGGCTCTGTTTTCCAGTTCCTTGTACATTCTGGCAACATCAACTTTGACATCATCTTCTACACTTCTGAGTAACTCGTCTTTTGCCTGGTCGGAGGTCAGACCGGAAATTCTTTCCAGTTCCTGTACTCCTTTTTGTTCAAGTTCGTCTACTTTCTTTTCTCTTTTTTGTAACTCAGCAACTTTTGCTGTGCACTCTGCCTCACGCTTCTCTACTGCATCCGCTTTTTTATCAACCGATTCCTCTTTTGATAAAACACGTCTTTCGTATTTCTGCAGCTCGGATCTTCGTTCCTTGGTTTCCTTCTCAAGTTCATTTTTCGTTCTGAGGGATTCTTCCTTTACTTCCAATAAAGCTTCTCTCTTCTTCGTCTCAGCAGTTTTTAAAGCTTCATCTATGATGCTTCTTGCTCTGTCTTCTGCTGTGCCAACAACTTCAGCATCTTTTTTAGCTTTGTTGTTAACCGCAACCTTGCAAGTAAGAGGAACCGCAATAAGCAGTGCGACCGCTACAGCGACAATTGCTACAATAATTGTAATTGCCACAGGAGCACCTCCTTATTTAGTTTTCATTGTACAAATACAACAATACAAGTTTAGCTGTTTTTAGGATTTATGTCAAGTTTTTCTACATAATTTTTAACTCATAACTGCTCAGGTACAGAACCATTATGAGATATCCATTTCTTCCAATACGGAAAAAATATCTCCGGACCGAAAACCACGTCGTGCCAGATACCCATACAGCCGTCTCATTTCCTTCTCATCAAGGCTGCTACCTGGAGCATATTTCTTCTCTACCATCTGCCGAAGGAGTTTCCTTTCATCCGGTATCTCCAGTTCTGCTGCTTCGTCCCATGCACTCTGGATCGTCTGACGGTCAATCCCTTTCTGCTGCAATTCCTGGAATATCTTCTGACGACTCTTGTCATGAATCCTGTACATAATATAATTCGTCGCATATCTCGCATCATTTACATATCCGTAAGCCTTCACATATGCGACAGCATCTGCTGCCAGAGCTTCCGAAAAGCCGGCACGGAGAAGCCGATCATATAATCCCTTCTCCGTGCGGTCCATATGTTCCAGAAGCTTCAGTGCTTTCTTACGAACTTCTTTCTGCTGCTGTTCCATATCTGTCATTCAATTATTCCTGCTCTTCTTCTGCATCCTGCGCTGCCGGATTCTGCTGTGCAGCCTCCTCTTCCGGAAGAAGATGATACTGGATTCTTACCTGTTTTTCGATTTCTTCACAGATTTCCGGATGATCTTTCAGGAAAATCTTCACATTCTCTCTTCCCTGTCCGATACGCTCTCCATTGTAAGAGTACCATGCACCACTCTTATTCACCACATTACATTCTGATGCAAGATCAAGAATCTCACCTTCTCTGGAAATGCCAGTACCAAACATAATATCAAACTCAGCCTGTTTGAACGGCGGAGCAACTTTATTCTTAACAACTTTGACCTTGACATGGTTACCAACCATCTCGCCACCCTGCTTCAGGGTTTCTGTTCTTCTGACATCAAGACGTACGGAAGCATAGAACTTCAGGGCACGTCCACCGGTCGTAGTCTCCGGATTACCGAACATAATACCAACCTTCTCACGGAGCTGGTTGATAAAGATCACTACGCAGTTAGACTTACTGATAATAGCGGTCAGCTTACGAAGTGCCTGGGACATCAGACGTGCCTGCAAACCTACATGACTGTCTCCCATGTCACCATCAATCTCTGCCTTGGGAACCAGAGCTGCAACGGAATCCACGATGATAATGTCAACTGCACCGGAACGAACCATGGTC
>ERZ506427.886-NODE-886-length-13263-cov-4.942156_pt1 | contig 13263 bp, 8 predicted proteins | sample MGYA00513666_ERZ506427 | MGnify/ENA metagenome assembly ERZ506427
CTGCGGGCGGCCTCCCGCAGCATCTTAATGTCAAAGGCAAAATCGCTCTGGTAGTACGCGGTGTTTTGGCGCATGATGGCTTCCAGCGCGGCGATCACATCCATATTTTCAAACTTTTGCACGGTTTACACCTCCAATTCCTTTGTCTTTTCCCGTGGCGGCGTTTGCTTGCTCTGCTCCTTTTTTGCGGCATCCAGCTGTGCCCGGATGGACGGCTTTTTCGTTTTTGCGGTGCGGGACTTCTTGGCTTTCGGTGCCTTTTCCTCGGCCTTGATTGCGGCGGCAAGGTCCGTCAGAGAAATTTGTTTTCCGGCTTTTGCCTCCAATTCGCCCAGAGAGGGTGCGTTGTTCAACACACCATCAATCATATTTTCGTTTTGTTCCGTGGAAAGTTCTGCGGTGCGCAGCGGATTTTCTTGCAAGAACTCCGGCACCTGCTGGAAGCCCACACTGTCGCAGTAGTGGGCGGTGTCCTGCCCATTCTGGTGCAGCACCACCACATCCGAAACAGACAGCGAGTGTCCCTTGAAATCTGCCGGATGGTCCACATTGAATGTGCGGTAGATGTCCTCCAACGTGGTGCCAGCAGTCAGCGGCGCGGCATACACCTCCATATAGTTTGCCTTATCCACGGTTCGGCCAGCGGCCTGCAGGCGGTCGTAAGGCTCAAAACGGTAATCGCGGGTGGAATCTTCATTGCGCAGCTGGTAGATGGAAAAGCTGTCCTGCTGCGGTGCTTCAAAGCCTGCCGCTGCGTATTCCTCTACGGTCATTCCAGCATCGGCAGCTTCCTGCGCGATCTCGGCCTGTACCTGTGCCTTATAGTCCTGCAAGGTCTGGTCAAAGTCGGCCAGCTTGGGCGGTTCCGGCAAGTCATACTGGCCTTGGTTGAGCAGCGGGCGGCAGTCCTGCACATAGGCCACAACAGCGTTGTAATAGGCCGCCTGTTCCGGCGAAATGTTCTGCCCCTCCTGCAAAGCGGTGGCGGCGGTCTGCTCCATAGCCGAAAGATTGCAATGCTGTTTAAGGTACGGAATAAACTCGGTCAGCACCATTTCCCGCTCTGCCTTGTCCTGTTCCCATGCTTCCGGGCCCTTGTTGTGCAGAACAAAATTTTTCCAGTTCTCGTCTTTGGCGTAGTATTCGTGGTAGTTCTGGATATGCTGAACCAAAGAACCCTCTCCGTCACCAAAATCCTGCCGTCCCTCGTAGTTGTCGGGCTGGCCGTTCAGGGTAAAATCAATACGGAATGCAGTCTTGTCGTACCAGCCGCCCGTGTAGCCGTCCTTTTCCCGGTCCGTGTGCTGGGCGGTGTCCAGTTCTTCAAAGACGCGGTTTGCCACGGACAGCGGCATGATTTCGCCGTCCTGCAGCTTGTCACTTTCGCTCCAAAGAATTGTGACCGTAGGCTCTGCGGCGGGGTCTGGAATTTTAATGGGCGCGGGAATTTCGTTTGCCTTTTCTGCGGCCTCTTGGAACGCAGCCAGCTTATCGCCCAACAGAACTTCCGCCACCGCGGCTGTCTGCCCCAGCAGATTAAGTGCTTCCTGCCCGGCATCCGGCAGGGTCAGACCGGGCGCGTCCAGCTGGCCTCCGTCCAGAGCCTTGTTGTCTGGGCCGTACAGAGTGTAGTCATAGCCGGAATCACAGGTCTGGATGAACAGGGTACTGCCGTTGTCCAGCGCAAATGCGGCTTCCTGTGCAGCGGAAAGGTCTGCTTCCCGCTGCTGGCGAAGTTCTGCCAGATGTTCGTCCAGCGCGGAGATCAGCTCATGGGCCGCGCTGCGGATAATTTCCAGAGAGGCTTTCAGTTCGGCCAATTCTCGGCCAGAACTCCACCCGGCCACATAGCCAAAGGAATACTCGGATGTGTCCAGCCCGTAGTGCTGGCAGACTGCATAAGCTACGCTTTCGGCCTGCACCTCGCGGGTGCGGCTGTCCGGGCGGTTGGTCTGTTCCGGGTCGGTGGGGTCGATGGCGTGAAGTTTGGCGTGGGCAATTTCATGGATAGCCGTCTTGATGGTCTGTAACTGGCTCATGCCCTCTTGGATGGCAATGCGGTTGTCGAGCAGATGAAAGTACCCGTGCGCCCCGCCCTCTATGTCCTCAAACCCGATGGGCACCGGGGAAGCTTGCTCCAACGCTTTGAAAAAATCTTGATAGTCCTGCACGCTGCCGGACAGTTCATTCACTGCGATAGATGGCAGCGGTTCGCCCTCGGTCTGGCTGACATCGAACACGGAAACCACCTTAAAGGCCGGAATCTGCACCGTTTTTTCTTCCGTCAGCGGCTTGCCGTCCTTGCCCAGAATCGGCTTGCCCTGTTCGTCCAGCTTTTCCATCTTCTGCTTGACCTTGTAGGGCGCAGGAGCAAGAATCTTGATGCCTTTTTCGCCCTTTTTCACGGTGCGGTGGAACGTGTCTTTCCACTTGTTGAAGCCGGCCACCAGCTGTCCGCCCTGCATGGCGATCAGCAAGGTGTTGTTGAAGCTGTAATTGTGGAATTTCGCCATCGTGGTGAGGTAGGCTTTGTAGCGGTCACTGTCAAACAATTGCTGAATGCCCGTTTCCAGCCGGTCCGTGATTTCTTTCATGCGCTCTACGCTGTCTTTGCCGTTCAGGATGATGGGAATAACTTTCTGCGGTTCCGTTTCAGGCTGAACAGGCGGCGGGATGTTGGCCGCATCCCGCAGAACTTCCGGCGCGGGAAAGGACAGCACCCGGTATTCCTCCGGCACGGGCTGGCCATCGTGGACTTTCTGCCACTCGTCCCCGCTTTTGACAAGGTAGCCATACTCGGTAAACACGCCCTGCTCCTGCTGGGCCACATACCGGCCGAACTGCGCCGTGTCGATGCCGCCTTTCCATTCTTCCGGCATATCCACCATGCCGGAGCGATTCAGGTAGTAGTCTCCCAGCTGGGCAGGGCCGCGCACATCCGGCAGATGCACATAATAGTCCACGTTTTCGGGAAAGTCGGTGATTCTCCCGATGCTGAAAAGCTCACTCTGCGGGGCTTGCAGGGCGGCGTTCAGCTCTGCGAGTTCCCCCGCAGAAAGCGTTTCCAGCTGTGCGGCCAGAAAGTTCAGCGCGTCCACATTGGATGCCAGCACCATGTTGTAGGGGATGGCAAAACGCTTTTCTTCCTCGGCAAAATAGCCGGAAATGAAAAGGCCCTGCGGATTATCGGACGAAATGCCGATTTGCCGCAGGGCCGCTTGTACCTGTTCGGTTGTAGTGGGCAGGTCCAGCCAGACGCCATCCCTGCCTTGCTGCTGCCGATTTTGCAGCTGGATGGAAAATAATTCGCTCATTTGGTCACACTCCTTTTTTGCTATCCTACGGATAGAGAGAGCCGGTTATGGCAAAATGAATGCTTCACCTTACCATAACCGGCCCTCGTATTTTTGCCTTACTCTTTGCGCTCTACCCGGTAATTGACGTACTTGCCTCCCGTATCTGCCAGAAGCACCGTTGCATCATAGGTTTTGCCTGTCTTTTCGGAATAGAGGCCCTTGACCTTTGCCTTGCCGTTTTTGAGCAGAGCAGCGGCGATCTTCGGGGTGAACGCCTTTTTGCGCTGCTCAAAGAAGCGGTCATTCTTCCACATCACGAACTGACAGCCACGGTTCCCGCAATAAAAATTCTTCTTACCCTCGTAGACATTCTCACCGCATCGGGGACACTTGCCGATGATGACCCGTTCCGACTGAAATAAGTTCTGCTTGTCCGCGCTGATGCAGGAATAGGTCTTGACCAGCTGGCGTACTTGCGCTTCAATTTCGGCCATGAACTCGTCCACGTCTGCGTTGCCCTTGGCAATCTCGGTCAGGCGGTTTTCCCATTCGGCGGTCAGGACGGGAGAGGTCAGGCTTTCCGGCAGAACCACCGCCAGATTGATGCCGTCCTTGGTGGGGACAAGCTGTTTGCCCTTGCGCTGCACAAAGCCCATTTGCACCAGCTTTTCCAGAATCGCCGCACGGGTGGCCGGAGTACCCAGCCCCTTGCGTTCCGCTTGGCCCAGGCCACCCTCTCTTGCTCCTGCGGAGCAATTCACCTTGTCCTCCGGCATATCCTCGGCCCCGGCCCGCTCCATTGCTGACAGGAGCGTATCTTCGGTGTAGGCTTTCGGCGGGGACGTGAAGTGTTCCGATACGGTAGAAGTTACGCGGAAACTCTGCCCCTCGGCCAGTTTCGGCAGGGCGTTCAAAACTTCTTCCTCGGTGTCGGCTTTCAGGGTGGAACGGAACCGCTGGTCGATTTCTTTCCAACCGGGGACAAGCACCGTCTTTCCCTTGGCGGTGAACTCGTTCCCGGCGCAGGAAAACACAGCAGTCACAGTTTCGTACTCATGGGGCGCGGCTATCGCGCAGAGCAGTTTGGAGCAGACAAGGTTCATCAGCTTGCATTCACTCTCGGCAAGACCAGTGAAACCCTGCTTTACAAATTCGGACGTGGGGATGATGGCGTGGTGGTCCGATACCTTTTTGCTGTTCAGCACACGGTCTACATCCGCAGTCAGCGCAAGTCCTTGGGCAAAGGGCAGCAGCCCCAGCAGATCAGACACAAGATGTTGTACCGTCTGGCCCATGTCCTCGGTCAGATATTGACTGTCCGTGCGGGGATAGGTCAGCAGTTTCTTTTCGTAAAGCTGCTGGGCATAATCAAGGGTCTGCTTTGCCGTGAAACCGAACAAGCGGTTTGCCTCCCGCTGCAAGGTGGTCAGGTCATAGAGCTTGGGCGGCTGTTCTGTCTTTTTCTCCCGCTTGACAGAAGTACAGACGGCAACTGCACCCGTGCATTTTTCTTTGAGAGAATTTGCGGTTTCTGCATCCGCACGCCCACTGTCTGCTTTCAGGCTGCCGGAATGGATGCCGACCGTGTAATACTTTTCTTTCTGGAAGCGCAGGATTTTTGCATCCCGGTCCACCAGCATTTTCAGTGTCGGGGTCTGCACCCGGCCTACCGTCAGGGTTTTGTGGTACAGCACCGAAAACAGCCGTGTTGCATTGATGCCCACCAGCCAATCCGCCTTTGCACGGCAGAGGGCCGACTGGTACAGCGCATCATAATCCGAATCCGGGCACAGGTTTGCAAAGCCCTCCCGGATGGCGGCATCCTCCATGCTGGAAATCCAGAGCCGCTTTACGGGTTTCGTGCAGCCGGTCATTTGGTAGACAAAGCGGAAGATCAGTTCTCCCTCCCGGCCTGCGTCGGTTGCGGCGGTCACACTGTCCACATCCGGGCGGTTGAGCAGGGCACGCAGAACTTTAAACTGCTGTTTCTTTTCGTCCGGGACAATGAACTGCCACGGCTGGGGCAGGATGGGCAAATCTTCATACTTCCACTTGCAGTATTTTTCATCGTACTGGCCTGCCTCGGCAAAGGACACCAGATGCCCGATGCACCAGCTGACCAGATACCCGCCGCCCTGCCAGAAGCCGTTTTGCTTTTCACTGGCCCCGATCACGGCGGCAATGCTGCGGGCTACGCTGGGCTTTTCGGCAATTACCAGCTGAACGCTCATGTTTCGTCCTCCTGTCCGTTCTCCGAATGAATCTCGATTTCAGCCGGTTCCTCGTCTGCATCCTCGTCCTCGCCAAAATCGTATTCGTCCAGATCATCGTGCCCGGTGGTATCGGCCTTGGGCTTGCGGAACTTGAAATAATAGAGTGCCGCGCCACCGCCCGCCAGAGCCAGCGCCAGCAGAATCATCAGACTGCCCATGTTGGATTTCGGCTTTTCCTGCGGCGTTTCGGTGTCGGTTTTCACAGCTTCCGGGGCCGTGCAGCTCCGCAGGCTCTTTTCACACAAGGGGCAGTTTTCGTTCACGTTTCCTGCCTCACATTTCACCGTGCAGGTGCAGACCTCGGTGGTCTGCGGTTCTTCATCCAGCAGGGCCAGCAAGTCGGCATCGTCCACTTGGTTCAGGAAGTGGACAGAGGTTTCTTTGTCCTCGTTGGCACGGTCAATCAGGATGTAAAAATAATTCCCGGCTTTGGTGGTCACGGTAATAAGCTGCTTGTCACCATAAAAATCATCCACCAGTGTTGCGTTGCCTTTGGGCGTGATGGACACGCCCTCCGGCTCCATGCCGCCCGTGGTGGGTTCTTCTTCGATAATCTCCGGCAGAGGTTCCGGGGCTGGGTCAGAGCCGCTTGCAAAAGCGGGCATGGAAAAGGAGCAGAGGCAGAGCAGGATAGCCAGCAGTCCGGCAGCGAAACGGTTCCAGTTGTCAGGTTTCATCGGCGGCATCCTCCTGTTTGTGGTACGGGGTAACGGTGGGCGCAGCGTTCAGCGCACCGCTGCGCAGGAAGGCTGCGAACTCGTCCGGCTTCATGTTCATGCTGCGCACCAGCTGAATGATCTGCAAGTTTTCCTGTTCAGTCTTTGCAGCTTCCAGTTCTTTCAACTGCTGCTGGTATTCGGAGATTTTTTCTTTGAGCCGTTCAATATCGCGCTCAATGCGGGAAAGTCTTTTTGCCATACAAAATCCTTTCTGGCGTCACGGTAAACGCCCATAGCTGTAAAAATGTTCCTGCCAATATTTTGAGTTGAGGTTTGTGTAAGAGATAGGGTCGCCGCAGTGCAGCATGATGGAATTGCCTACATAGATACCGCAATGGCTCACGCCGGGGGTATCGTAGGTTCCCTTGAAAAACACAAGGTCACCCGGTTTGACCTGCGCCGTCGAAACAGGAGTACAGAGGTTGTAAAGGCCCTGTGCGGTCTGGCGGCCCACGTTCCAGCCGGAGTGATTCAGCACCCACGAAATGTAGCCGCTGCAATCAAAGCTGGTGCTGGGCGAACTGCCGCCCCACACATACGGGTAGCCGATGTACTTTGTGGCTTCCTCCATCATGGCGGCAAACCTATCATCCTTTAGTGCTTCCGGGGGAATATCGTAGTAGGTGGGCTGCTTGATGGTGGACGCATTGGGGTATTGCGCTTTGCCAAACAAATCCGGCCGGTTGCCCAGCGTGCGCATATAGAGCGAATAGGCACTAAGCTGTTCCTCGGTCAGTACTTCCACGGGCAGGTGGGATAAATCCTTGTTCTTCAGCTTGACCGTGCAGATGTAGTATTCATACGGTTCTTGGTAGGTGATAACTTGCGGCACACCATACGGGCCAATAATGACCATCATTTTTGTACGGTAACGTATCTGCATGGTCACGGTCTCGGTCAGGATGTACTGCTTTTCAAAGAGCATTTCAAGTTCGCCCTGCACCTCGGCCAATGTAAAAACGCCATCATGGAGCGCGGACAAAATCGAGATCAGCACATAGGGGTCATGCTCGATTTCGTCCAGATAAAAATGGTATTCATCGTAGTTGTGGGTAGCCTCGTAGGTGTCCAGATACCGTTGCAGTTTTTGTTCCAGCTTGGCGTAGGCTTTCTCTGCACCCAGCATATCCTTGTCCTTGGAAAAGTAAGAGGATGCCGTCACGCCGGTTCCAGCGGTGCCCGCCATCACGGTGCAGGACTGCAAACCCGTTATCAAGAGCAGAGCCAGCAGACCGAACACCGCCACGATCAGAATGGTTTTCCAGTTCCGGGCCGCAAATTCGGCTACCCGTTCGCCGCCCTCGGCCGCCAGCTTTGTTACCCGGAAACCGTTCTCTGCGGTGGCGGCTGCACCCTGCGCGGCGGCTTGTCCGGCCTGCCGTGCAGCTTTGGCATACTGCTGTTTGATACGCCGTTTCTGCCACATCCGGGAAATGGGGTTGCTGGCCGCCTGTGCAATTTGCGGATTGTCCCGCAAGGATTTCTGGTAAAAGTATTCTGCATTGGCAGACATGAGCTGACGCTCTGCCTTTTCCACGGCCTTGTAGGGCTTCATCTTGTGGTGCCGGATGCCGCTGCGGATGACCTTGGCGGTCTGATGCTCCACCAGTTCTTCACCCTTGTGGCCACCCTCCACACCCACATTTTCGTGTTCGACTTCATGGATTTTTCCGTGAGCGAACAGCAATGCTTCCGACAGCGGGCGGCTGGCCGGGTTTGGTTTCAGGCTGGGCGGGCCTTTGTCCTGCTGCTCAAAACGCAGGGTGGATTTTGCCTTGCCGCTGACAGCATCGTAGACTTTTCCCTTGACCGGGACACGCTTTTTGGGCAGAGCAGCGCGGGCCGCATCCAGCTTGTCGGCTTTCGCTTCCGCCTTTTGGATGTACGGCTGCAACGCCGGGTCTGCCCGTTCTTCTTCGGTCAGTTCCAGACGGGCGGCGGAACGGTGCAGGCCATCTTCGCTTTCGGCGGTGGCCGCTGTTTCTGCTGCCTTTTTCGCTTTCTTTTTATTTTTATGCCCGTCCTTGATGTCCTCGGCCCGTTCCAGAATTTTTTCGGCCTTGCCCTCGGCATCCGTGGAGTAGTCCTGTTCCGCCTCCCGGCTGGAAACGTTCTCCACAGTGCCGTCCGCCTGATTTTCCACCACCAGACCGTCACGGGTCATGGTCTGGGTGACTTTGGCTTTTGCCTGCAATTCTTTCAAAGTTCTTCACCTCCCATCGGACAGCGGCCCGTTTCAATGTCCGCAATGTATTTGAGAATCGGGAACACCTGCGGCGGCGAAACCGCATTGCCCAGCGTTTTCATCCGCTTGCTGCGGTTCGGCACCTCTTCGGTCAGACGCGGGATGTCGGCGGGTTCTTCGGCCCAAAGGGAATGTCCGTCCATTTGCGCGGGAAACCCATCAGCCACTCTACCCAGTCCGGGTTGAGGTAGGGCTTTTCCAGCGTGGTGGGGGTCATCCGGTAGACCACATGGGAAAGCCGCGCCGTCCACGCCTTGCCGTCCTTGTTCATCTTGCGGTAACTGCCATTTGCAGAGATTTGGATGTCCAGCCCCTTGCCCACATCCCCGGTGTCGCTGGCAAGGGGCGTGGGAAGAAGCGGAGCCGATGATGAATACCCGTTTCCGTTCGTGCCACGCGCCAACGGCAGCAGCAGGTAATACGAAAACCCGAACATCGTAACCTGCCTGCTCCAAGTCAATGAGCGTTTTGTCGAGCCCCATACGGAGGAAGCCAGCAACATTTTCTCCAAGCACCCAACGGGGCTGCAATTCCCGGATAACCCGCAGCATTTCGGGCCACAGGTAGCGTTCATCGTGGAAGCCGCGCTGCCGCCCTGCGGTGGAGAACGGCTGGCACGGGAAGCCGCCTGAAATGAGGGTGACGGTGCGAAGTCCTGTTTTTTCAAAGAAAGCCTCCTTTGTTACAGTGGTGATGTCCTGAAAACGGGGCACTTCCGGCCAGTGGCTTGCCAGCACAGCGGCGGGAAATGCCGCCCACTCGCATTGACAGACAGAGGTAAACCCCGCTGCTTCCGCGGCAAGGTCGATGCCGCCGATGCCGGAAAACAAGCTGAAATGCGTTAGGCTCATAGCTCCACCACCTCGCTGAGCCGGGTGGTCATGATCTTATAGAGCTGTGTGTTTTTCGGGATGGGGTTGGAAAACGGAAGCACCACGTTTTCAAAAATCAGCAGTCCTTCGCCCGGTTCCGAATTGTCGATGTACTTCTGCTGGTCTGCGGAGAGGTTCAGCCGTTCCGAAAGGATTTTGCGGTCGCCGGATGCCTGATTCAGCAGCGTGATGAAGTCGCTGTTTTCCAGAATGTTCTCGATCTCCGGGGAAGAAAGAAGGTCCTTCACATTCTGGGTGGCGCCCGTGGGCACACCGCCCCATTTGCGGAAGCGTTTCCAAATCTCGGCACTGTACGCGGCGGTCTGTTCCTCTTTCAAGAGCAAGTGGAACTCGTCTGCAAAATACCATGTAGCCCGGCCTTGGCTGCGGTTCTGGGTGACGCGGCCCCATATCTGGTCTTGGATAATGAGCATCCCCAGTTTTTTTAACTGCTTGCCTAACTCTTTGATGTCAAAGGCCACGAGCCGGTTGTGGATGTCCACATTCGTTTTGTGGTTAAACACATTCAGCGAACCGGACACATACAGGTCGAGTGCCTGCGCTACCCGGTCCGCTTCCGGCAAGTGCTGGTCGAGCAGGGCTTGGTGGAGGTCAGACAAAATCGGCATATTCTCCGGGCAGGGATTCGCCAGATAGGGGCGGTAGATGGCTTTCACGGCACGGTCTATCACGGTGCGCTCAATCGCTTCCAGACCTGTTTTACCGCCCATGACCAGCTCACAGAACGACAGCACAAAATCCGATTTCAGGGCAAGCGGACTATCATCCTCGGAGTAGTTGAGGTTGATGTCCAGAGGATTCACATAGTCCTTGCTGGTGGGCGAAAGTTTGATGACCTGCCCATGCAGCCGCTTGACCAGCGGGTAATATTCGGCCTCTGGGTCTGAAATGAAAATATCGTCAGCGGTCGTTAAAAACACACTGACGATTTCAGACTTGCAGCTCATGGATTTGCCGCTGCCGGGAGTGCCCAGCTTTAGGCCGTTGGGACACCGGGCCTGCTTGCGGTCCAGCATGATCATGTTGTGGGATTTTGCGTTGATGCCGTAGTACATGGCCGCACCGCTCTGGAAAAGCTCCTGCGTGACAAAGGGCACGAACACCGCCACGTTGGAGGTGGTAAGGCTGCGCTGAATCTTTATCTGGTTGATGCCCAGCGGCAGGCTGGACACAAGGCCCTGCTCCTGCTGGTAGTCCAGCCGGACAAGGGAACAGTTGTACTTCTGCGCCACACCCGCCGATTGGAACACATCGTTGCCCAGCTTTTGCTTGGTGTCGGCCACGTTCAGCACTAAAAAAGTCAGCATGAACAATCGCTCATTTCTTGTTTGCAGTTTGTTCAGCAGCTTTTTGGCATCCTCGCCGTAGGTGGCAAGGTCGCTGGGGAGGATATCCATGTCGTACCCGGAACGAACAGCTTTTTTCTGCTCCTGAATCTTCATGGCGTCAAGATCGGTAATCTTCCTTTTAATCGTCTTGATGGCCTCGGTCTGGTCGATGGCCTGCACATGGAGATTGACGAGAATCCCGCTTTCCGTTTTGAGGAAGTCGGCCAGCATTTCGTCCGAAAGTTCCGGCGCAAGGATTTGTAAAAAGCTCACAGCTCCATACTTGCCGCCCAAACCAAAGGTTTTGGCCGTACCGAAACAGAGGGAGGACGGGGCCACAAAATCCTTGGTAGACAGGCCGGAGGGGGCCAGCCAGTCCCATTCAAAGCGGAACGGTTCGCCGTCCGGGTGGAAGATGCCGTGCAGCACCTCCAAACGCGCCTGTCCGTCCATGACGTGCGCCACGCAGCCCATGGTCTTGAAATAGCCCAGCAGGTCAAGGCCAATGCGGGTCAGCCGCGCCCGCGCGGTTTTCAGGCTGTCGGCCTCGATGGTGAAGGTCAGGTATTTCGTTTTGACGATGCCGTTGTTGCCGCTGGCAAGCTGCTTTTGCAGGATGGCGGTGTACTCGGCGCGGATGTCGTCAAAATCATCCCCCTGTGGTGCGATCTCAAAACTTTTTGCGTACTGCACCGGGTCAACCTTGCGATTCAAAAACGAAAGCTGCACATGGATGGAAGCATCCACATAGTTGTAGAGGTCGCACAGGTGTTCAAAGATGGCGGTTCTTGTTTCCGGCTGGGCCAGCTGATAACTGATGTCCTCAAAGGCAATGCACTTGGAGAATGCGCGTCGGTCAATGCGGCACACACCGTCCGGGTAGATGGCCTCATACGGGATGGTGGCCTGCGCCGTGCGGGGCTTGCCGTCACCCTTGTACTTGCGGATAACGGCATCAATTTCTTTTTTCTGGGCGCGGGTGAGCTTTTTGGGCTTTTCGGTTTCGCGGGGTGTCGTTTTTCTGGACAATGGCCTTTACCTCCTGTTCCATTTGATATTGCCGCACAAGGGCGGCGTAAGCATTGTTGGTCTGATAGGGCCTTTCCTTGGGACGGATAAAGCAGCACTGAATCATTTGCTGAATCACCACTTCAAGGGGTTGGCCGTGCCGCTCGAACAGAGCAAACAGCAGCCCCGGCAGCATGGCAAAAATCATCAGCAGGGCCGCTGCACTGTTGGAAAGATAGTTCCGGGCCAAAAAATAAAGCGGTCCGCCCGTTAAAAGCGCACCGCCGAAGCAGACCAGCTGCCGCTTGGTCAGCCCGAATAAGACTTTGGATTTTACATGGGTCAAATCTTTGGGAACGGTCACATACGCCATTCAAACGCTCCTTTCTCAATGGGCACCGAACACGGACTTGCTGATGCTGCCGGTCTTGAACAGACAGAAACAGAGCAGCACGGTGTAGCCCATGCAGCCCCAGATAGCCCCGGCAATGTCCGCCGCGCCCGAAATGTTGCGTATCAGCACCGCATAGATACCCACGACAATCATAATCAGGAACGCTTGGAAACCCAGTGCCAGCAAAGATTTCAAATAATTCTGCCCGGTGCTGCGCCACTCGTTGCTGCCCATGGTCGCCAGCGGGATAGGCCCCAGTGCGGTCACAACATAAATCTCGATCATGCGGCCGTAGGTCACAAGGAAGATGCAGATGGACAGGATGTTCATGGTCAGGCCCACCACAAGGGTCTGGAACCACAGGCTGAGCAGACTGCCGATGGTCATGCTTTCTAGCTGAAATTCCAGTCCGGGTATCAGGCGGTCAAAGTGGATGGATGTTTCGCCAATGATAACGCCGGAACTTTGGTTGACAACGCTCTGGGTGGCATCGAACACACCCATAACGATATTCCATGTGTTGCTGACTATGAGGATGGCAAAGGCAGACTTGAAAATCCAGCGGAAGAACATGGAAGTATCGAAGTCGTGCATATTGTTCTTTTCGGTAATCATCTGGATAAGCTCATGGCACATCACAAGGGCAAGGATGGCCGCTGCAATGGGCAGTACTACCGTTTCGGAAAGACTGCGCAGCATATTGAAGATGCCGCTGTTCCATGCCTGCGGGGTGGAGCCGACATCCGAAGCGATTTCGCCCACCTTGGCGTTCACGTTGTCGAACAGGCCGGAGAGGTTGCCCGTGATGCCATCTATCAAAATGCCTTTTATCCATTTCTCGATGATCTCACTAATCAAGCAAAGATACCTCCTTTCCCGCGCCCTCCCACTTTTCTGGGAGAGCGCGGCGTAGGATTTTAGGTGTTAGTTGTTCGGAAAATTGTGGGCAGCGATGCAGGACTTAGCCCAGCAGCCCGGACAGCAGCGGGACAAGGGTCACGCCGATCAGGGCAACGCCGCCGCCCGCGACCAGCTGCTTCACGCCCTGGCTCTTTACTGATGTGCGATAAAGAAGTAATAGAAGTGTAAAAAATTTTGCCGTTCCTA
>ERZ506427.893-NODE-893-length-13191-cov-9.021696_pt1 | contig 13191 bp, 10 predicted proteins | sample MGYA00513666_ERZ506427 | MGnify/ENA metagenome assembly ERZ506427
CTGCACCGCCCGTTCCACCGACCCAAACCGAGCCTCCGACACCGCCCGAACCGCCGGCACCGTCCGATGAAAACCCTGAGGACACCAAGGAGCACGACTGATGCGTTTTCGTTTCATCCTTTCCGAAACATGGAACAGCCTCAAGCGCAATGTTTCAATGATCATCTCCGTCATGCTGGTCACATTCATCTCCTTCCTGTTCATCGGCGTATCCGGCCTGATGCAGGCACAGATCACCGCCGCGAAGGGCGAATGGTACGACAAGGTCGAAGTGGTCGTATGGCTGTGCCCGGACGGTGCCAGCCAGGCGGCGTCCTGCTCGTCGGGCAAGGCGCCTTCCAACCAGGAGATCGTCGATCTGGAGAACGTGATCAACGAGGAAGCCGGCAACATCGTCTCCAAAATCACATATGTGAGCCGTGAGGACTTCTACAAGAACACCTTCCTCAAGCAGTATCCGAACGGCGAATACCAAGGACGCGTGCTCACCGCCGCCGACATGCAGGGGTCGCTGCGTCTGAAACTGAAGGACCCGACCAAATACCAAGTGGTATCCGAAGTGTTGAGCGGCCGCACCGGTGTCGAGGAAGTGCAGGATCAACGCAAGATCTTCGACCCGGTCTTCTCGGTGCTGAACCGTGCGACGGCGGTCACCGTGGCGCTCGCCGGCGTGATGATCCTGGTGGCCATCATGCTGACCGGCACGACGATTCGCATGAGTGCCGCCTCGCGTAAGAACGAGACCGAGATCATGCGACTGGTGGGAGCCTCGAACTGGACCATCCGCCTGCCGTTCGTGTTGGAAGGCGTGTTCGCGTCGCTGATTGGTTCGCTGCTCGCCTGCGGAACGTTGAGCGCCATGGTGAAGCTGTTCATCACGGATTGGCTGTCGAAGAGCGTGCAGTGGATGCCTCTGATCAACCAGAAGACGGTATGGCTGCTTGCACCGGCCCTTGTGGTGGGAGCCGTCGTGCTGTCGATCGTCGCGTCCAGCATCTCGCTGAGGAAGTACCTGAAGGCATAAACCGGCGGAGTGCTGAACGAGATGTTCAGCATATTTGAAGTTTGCTGGATACAATGTCGAAATAGGTGGATTTCGGGAAGGGAATACATGTCTAGGAAAATGACGAGACAGGTGCGGCCCATCGTTGGACTGATGCTTGCTTCGGCTATGTTCTGCGCCGGCGGCGTCGCGGTCGTCGCCGCGCCGGCTCCGCAGGCGCATGCCGTGAGCATGTCGGAATACCAGGCGAAGGTGTCGAACCACGCCAAGCTGAAGTCGCAGCTTGTCGGCGTGAGCAGCGATCTCGCCGACACGATTCTGCAGTTGGCCGATTTGAACGACAACCAGATTCCTGCGGCGGTCGAGGCCGCGGAATCTGCCCAGCAGGCGGCAGAACAGGCGCAGAGCCTGGCGGAAGCGACCACGCAGCGGTTGCAAGCGGCCCAGCAGGACAAGGCGAACCTTGAGGAGCAGATCAAACAGACCGGCTCCGACTATGATGACGCCAAGGCCGCCGTCGCGCAGCTCGCCCGCGAAAGCTTCCACGGCTCCAGTACGTCGGATGTGCTGGATTTTGTCACCGATTCGACGACCGCCGACGATTTCGTCAACAAGATGCAGTCGCAGGCCGCGGTCACGCGAAGCGAATCCAACGCGGCAACCGACGCGGCGAACGAGCTGAACACGTCGATGAACCGCAAGGACCGTCTGGGCGCCATCGAACAGAAGATCACCCAGCTCAAGGAGCAGGCCGACCAGCAGGCGGCAAGCGCCCAGCAGGCGGCAAGCGAGGCCAGCGCCAAGCAGACCGCCCTGCAGAAGCTGCGTGACGAGGGCACGGTGAAACGTGAGAAGCTCGAATCGCAGAAGAGCCAGCTGACAACGCAGAGCGCCAAGGAAGCGGCGGACATCGTCGCCATGAAATCGCAGATCGATTCATGGAACAACCAGTACAACAATTCCAACAACGCCGCTGTCAACCCCAATAACAACCAGCAGCAGTCGCGTCCGAACAACAACACGAACTACAATCCCGCTCCCGCGCCTGCACCTGCGCCGGCTCCGACGCCCAATAACAACAATTCCGGCGGCGCCAGCGGCATGAACTATGCGGTGCCCGGCAATTGCCCGGCCGGTTCCGGATACTGCTACGGACACAACACCGGCAACACGGTCGGCGGTGCCGCGTATCCGTCCCGCCAGTGCACGCTGTGGGCATACCTGAGGCGTTCCCAGCTGAGCCTTCCGGTCGGCTCCTACATGGGCAACGGCGCCGATTGGGCCAATACCGCTCGTGGACTCGGATACCTGGTGAACAACACCCCGCATGTCGGCGCGGCGATGGTGTTCGCGCGCGGCCAAAGCGTAGGCGGACATTGGACCGCCGACTGGCAGTACGGCCACGTGGCCGTCGTGGAACGCGTGAACGCCGACGGTTCGGTCCTGATCTCCGAAGGCGGCACCGGCTTCGCGACGTTCCCGGCTTGGGAAACGATCTCCAACGCCGGAGCCTACCAGTACGTCCACTACTGACGGTTCCGTTCCAGACATGAAACCACGGCAAGCGCGCCGTCCGCATCGTCGGGCGACGCGCTTTCGTGATATGGTCGACGGAGTCGCGTTGCATACACTGATCGAAAGAACCGGGAAGGAGGTCCGACATGGCCAAGGAACAGGGAACCAAACCGATCGCGCAGAACAAGAAGGCGCGTCACGACTACGCCATCGAAGACAAGTATGAGGCCGGTCTCGTGTTGACCGGCACCGAAGTGAAGTCGCTTCGTGAAGGACGGGCGTCGCTGGCCGAATCGTTCATCACCATCGACCGTCGTGGGGAGATGTGGCTTGAGGGAGCCAACATTCCCGAATATCTCAACGGCACGTGGAACAACCACGCACCCAAACGCAAGCGCAAGCTGCTGCTGCATGCGGCGCAGATCGACAAGCTGGCCCGCCAAACCCAGGCCAAGGGATTCACCATCATTCCGCTGAGCCTGTATTTCAAAGACGGCCGCGTCAAGGTCGAGATCGCGCTCGCCCGAGGCAAGAAGGAATTCGACAAGCGCCAGTCGCTTCGCGAGGAGCAGGACAAGCGTGAGGCGCTGCGAGCCATGCGATACGCCAACAAGCAGGTGCGATAAATCGGAAAAATTCCGGTTTCACATAGTGAAAGAACGCCGATTCAGGAAAATTTTTGTAACACACCCTCTTTACGCTAGGATACGGTTCGGCTGAACAGGCCGATATGAATCCATAGGAGAGGAAACATGCAAGCAGGAAAAGCCCTGAAAACCGCCGCCGCGTTCATGTTGAGCGTGGCCATGCTCGCCACCGGCGCGGCATGCGGCACCAGCGACGACAGCGACGCCTCGGCGTCGAAATCCAGTTCGAAGTCCAGCGAACTGACCGGTTACGATGTTTCCGGCGTGAAGAAGGACGACGCGATCGCCAAAATGCTGCCGGATTATGTGACCAAGGACGGCAAGCTCACCATCGGCATGGATACGTCGTACGCGCCGGCCGAATTCCTGGCCGCGGACGGCAAGACGCCGGTCGGCTTCGACGTGGACATCGCCAAGGCGCTGGCCGGAGTGTTCGGTCTTGAGGCCGATCCGGAAACCGCGAACTTCGATTCGATTATTCCGGCCGTCGGCGCCAAGTACGACATCGGCATCTCGTCGTTCACCGTCACCAAGGAACGCCTCGAGGCGGTCGACTTCGTCAGCCACTTCAACGCCGGCTCCGCATGGGCCGTGAAGAAGGGCAACCCGAACAAGGTCGACACGTCCGATCTGTGCGGCAAGAAGGTGGCCGTGCAGACCGCCACCATGCAGGAGACCGCCGCCAACAAGATGGCCAAGCAATGCAAGGCCGACGGCAAGGCGGAGATGGACGTCATCTCCAGCAAGTTGCAGACCGATGTGACCACCAACGTCGTCACCGGCAAGGCCGACGTGTTCTACGCCGATTCGCCGGTCGCCGGCTACGCGATCGCGCAGACCGACGGCGAACTCGAAACGCTTGGCAAGACCGAAGGCATCGCCCCGGAAGGCATCGTCGTCAAGAAGGGCGACCAGCAGATGGACGAGGCCCTGCAGAAGGCCCTGCAGAAGCTCATCGACGACGGCACCTACATGAAGATCCTCAAGTACTGGGGTGTTCAGGACGGTGCCATCAGCAAGCCGGAGATCAACACCCCCGGCACCAACGAGTGAATGTTTCGGAACTTTTGCGTCCGTTAATACGCTCGTAGCAATCCGCTCTTAGGTTATGCCATAGCCACGTTTGGCTGGTTGATTTGGCTGGGTTGAAGAGAGGACTTGCCATGATGAGGAACCTGAAAGGTTGGGCGGCGCTCGCGTTGAGCGCGGCGATGGTCGTCTCGATGGGAGCCTGCGAAACCTCCGACAAAACGGATTCCCAAGCTTCCGTCGATTCGAATTCGTCGTCGACCACCGGTTACGACGTGTCCGGCGTGAAGAAGGACGAGAAGATCGCCAAGATGCTGCCGTCCTCCGTCACCAAGGACGGCAAGCTGACCGTCGGCATGGATACGTCGTACGCGCCGGCCGAGTTCCTGGCCGCGGACGGCAAGACGCCGGTCGGCTTCGACGTGGACATCGTCAAGGCGTTGGCGAAAACGTTCGGCCTCGAGGCGGATCCGCAGACGTCGAATTTCGATTCGATCATTCCATCAATCGGTTCGAAGTACGATATCGGCGTCTCGTCGTTCACCATTACCCCGGAACGCATGAAGGCCGTCGACTTCGTCAGCATGTTCAAGGCCGGTTCCACGTGGGTGGTCAAGAAGGGCAACCCAGGCAAGATCGACACGTCCGACCTGTGCGGATTGAAGATCGCGGTGCAGACCGGCACCACACAGGAGGAGGAAGTCAACAAGGGCGCCGAACAGTGCAAGGCGGACAACAAGCTTGACATCCAGATCCTGTCCAACAAGCTGCAGACCGATGTGACCACCAACGTCGTCACCGGCAAGGCCGACGTGTTCTACGCCGATTCGCCGGTCGCGGGTTATGCGATCTCCCAGACCGACGACCAGCTTGAGGCCCTCGGTGAGGACGTCGGCGTGACCAAGGAGGCCGTGGCCATCAAGAAGGGTGATTCCGACACGGCCAAGGCGGTGCAGGCGGCCATGCAGAAGCTGATGGATGACGGCACGTACATGAAGATCCTCAAGCATTGGGGCGTCGAATCCGGCGCCGTCGACAAGGCCGAGATCAACCCGACCGATTTGGGCTGATCGGCGCACTGACGCTGCGGGCGTAGGGGCATCGGACGTATATAGATCGATGCCCCTACGCTTTTTGCCGATTAACGTCGGCGTAGCATTGCGGTTTTATCGTGTGCCTTTGGAATACTGGACGTCTGATTGGCAAATGGACGATTACCGTTCAGTGGATGGGAAGAGAATAGAAGGAGAACCCACTATGTCGTTGAAATTCAAATCGTTTGCCGCTCTCGCGCTGAGCGCGGCCATGATGTTCTCCGTCGCCGCATGCGGCACCACGGATTCCGGTGACGCCAAAAGCGACTCGAAGGCGAAGAACACCACCGTTGGTTACGATGTGAGCACCATCAAGAAGGATGACGAGCTGGCCAAGCTGGCCGCCTCCGCGAAGACCGTCAAGGACGGCGAGCTGTCCGTCGGCATGGAACTGTCCTATGCTCCGGCCGAATTCTACGCCGAAGACGGCAAGACGCCGGTCGGCTACGATGTGGACATGTCCAAGGCCATCGCCCAGACGCTGGGCCTGAAGCCGAAGATCGTCTCCTCCATGTTCGACACCATCGTCCCGTCCATCGGCTCCAAGTACGATCTGGGCATCACCGCCATGACCATCACCGAAGAGCGTCTGCAGTCCGTCGACTTCGTGAGCTACTACCGCGCCGGCTCCACGTGGGCCGTGCAGAAGGGCAACCCGAAGAAGCTCGACACCTCCGACATGTGCGGCGCGAAGATCGCAGTGCAGACCGGCACCGTCCAGGAGGACGAGGCCAACAAGATCGCCAAGGGCTGCAAGGCCGACAAGAAGGCCGAAGTGATGTCCTACAAGCGTCAGGCCGAAGCCGCCACCGCAGTGGCCACCGGTAAGGCCGACGTGTTCTACGCCGATTCGCCGGTCGCCGGCTACGCGATCTCCCAGACCGACGGCCAGCTTGAGGCGCTCGGCGACGTTGAAGGCGTGGCCAAGCAGGGCATCGCCATCAAGAAGGGCGACCAGCAGCTCGACGAGGCCGTGCAGAAGGCCGTGCAGAAGCTGATGGATGACGGCACGTACATGAAGATCCTCAAGCATTGGGGCGTCGAGTCCGGCGCTCTCGACAAGGCTGAGATCAATCCGACCGACCTCAACTGATCTCATCAGATAGATAGAAAAAGGAAACAGCATCATGGCGAAGAAACAAGTCGACGGCGACGGCCTCGATATTCCCAATCGCATTAAAGCCTTGCCTGTCAAGCGTACGGGTCCGATCGTGGCGGCCATCATCGTCGCGCTCTTCGCCGCGATGCTGGTGCAGGCTTTGGTCACCAATCCGCGTTTCGAATGGAATGTGGTCTGGAAATACCTGTTCAACGAGAACGTACTGGAAGGCATCAAGTACACGCTGCTGCTGACCGTCATCTCGATGGTCATCGCCATCATTCTGGCGGTCATTCTGGCGGTCATGCGCAAATCCATCAACCCGGTGCTGCGCGGCGTGAGCTGGTTCTACATCTGGTTCTTCCGTGGAACCCCTGTGTACACGCAGCTGGTCTTCTGGGGTCTGTTCGCGGTGCTGGTGCCGCGTATCGGCGTGGGCATCCCGTTCACCTCAATCGAATTCTGGAGCATTGACTCCCAGTCTGTCATCACCGCGTTCAACGCCGCATGGCTGGGCTTGGCCCTGAACGAAGCCGCCTACCTGGCCGAAATCGTGCGCGCCGGCCTCGAGGCCGTCGATCCGGGGCAGACGGAAGCCGCAAAGGCCCTCGGCATGAAGCGCACGCTCATCATGCGTCGCATCGTGCTGCCGCAGGCCATGCGCATCATCATCCCGCCGACCGGCAACGAGTTCATCGGCATGCTGAAGACCACGTCGCTTGTCAACGCCGTGCCGTTCACGCTGGAACTGCAGTTCGCCACCACGGCGATCGCGACCCGTCTGTACAAGCCGATTCCGCTGCTGATCGTGGCCTGCATCTGGTATCTGGTCATCACCTCCATCCTGATGGTCATCCAGTCGCGACTCGAAAAGCACTTCGGCAAGGGCTTCGACGCCCGTCCCGCCGGAGCCCGCGGCAAGCGCACGCCGCTGCCGGGCAAGACCTTCGGCGAACCCAAGGATGACGTCGACAAGCAGAACGAAGCCACGTTCGCGGGAATGACCGCGTGAGGGGAATGACCATGAGCGAAATCACAACCAACGAAATCGTTCCCGCCGTCAAGGCGACCCAGGTGCACAAGGCCTTCGGCAACCTGCACGTGCTCAAAGGCATCGACATGACCGTCATGCCCGGCACCGTCACCGTGATTCTCGGACCGTCCGGTTCCGGCAAATCCACGTTCCTGCGTCTGATCAACCAGCTGGAAACCCTGACCGGCGGCGAAATCGACGTCGACGGCGAAATGATCGGCTACAAGTACGTCGACAAGGGCGGCGAACGTGTGCTGCAGACCCTGAACGACAAGGAAGTGGCCGAACAGCGTTCCAAACTCGGCATGGTGTTCCAGCGCTTCAACCTGTTCCCGCACATGACGGCTCTTGAAAACGTCATGGAGGCTCCGGTCCACGTCAAGCACATGGACAAGAAGGAAGCCCGCGAACTCGCCATTCAGGAGCTGAACCGCGTCGGCATGGGGGAGCGTCTCGACTACTATCCGGCACAGCTGTCCGGCGGCCAGCAGCAGCGCGTGGCCATCGCCCGCGCGCTTGCCATGAAGCCGGAGATCATGCTGTTCGACGAACCGACATCCGCGCTCGATCCGGAACTCGTCGGCGAAGTGCTCAACGTCATGCTCGACCTCGCCAAGGAAGGCATGACCATGGTGGTCGTCACCCATGAGATCGGCTTCGCGCGCGAGGTCGCCGACCAGATCGTCTTCATGGACGGTGGCGTGGTCGTCGAACAGGGCGGACCGGAGATCATCGACCATCCGAAGGAGTCGAGGTTTAAGGACTTCTTGCAGCACGTCCTGTAGCAAGTAAGGCTGTCGTACTGCCGTAAATTCCCAATCCACTGACGTCAAGCGTCCGCAGACGTCCGGTGGGTTGGGTTTTCTTTTTGCTGCCGACGATGGGCGCGTTGCGTGCGCCACTGGTTCGCACGATTTCCCTGGGGGAGTGGGATTTCGCATATATGGCAAAGATTTGTAAGGACGCGCGGCTTGGTTTCATGATTGACATCCTTACCCGATAGGCTAAGGAGCTATGTGTGGAATCGTAGGATATGCAGGAAATGTTCGGACCGCGTGCGGCAAACCCTTGGAGGTCTGCCTCCAGGGTCTTCAGCGATTGGAATACCGTGGATATGATTCGGCCGGCGTGGCGTTGACCGCGCCCGGCATGGACCATGTGGCGGTGCGTAAGAAGGCCGGCCGTCTCGCCAACCTGGTGCAGGACATCGAACGCGATCCGATGCCGGAAGCCACCGTGGGCATCGGCCACACCCGTTGGGCCACCAACGGCGTGCCGAACGACACCAACGCGCATCCGCACACCTCGCGTGACGGCAAAGTGGCCATCATCCACAACGGCATCATCGAAAACGCGTCCCAGCTGCGTCTCGACCTGCAGACGGAAGGCTACCATTTCGTTTCCGAAACCGATACGGAGGTCGCGGCGAAGCTGCTGGGCAAGATCAGCGACAAGATCATCGAAGAGACCGGCAAGCCTGACCTGTTCAAGGCCGTCCGCCGTCTCGCACGCATGCTGGAAGGCGCGTTCACCATCCTCGCCACCGATGTGCGCCAGCCGGACATCGTGGTCGGCGCCCGTCACGATTCGCCGCTGGTGGTCGGTCTTGGCGAAGGCGAGAACTTCCTCGGCTCCGACGTGGCCGCGTTCGTGGCCTACACCAAGCGCGCCATGGAAATCGACCAGGACCAGGCCGTGATGGTGTCCGCAGACAAGGTCGTCGTCTCCGACTTCATGGGCAACATCGTGCCCGATCCGAAGACCTACACCGTGGACTGGGATGCGTCCGCCGCCGAAAAGGGCGGTTGGGACTCCTTCATGGACAAGGAGATCCATGAGGATCCGGCCGCCGTGCAGCGCACTCTGCTGGGGCGTCTCGACGAGAACGGCAACATCAACCTCGATGAGGTGCGCATCGACGAGCATGATTTCAAAGCCATCGACAAGATCATCGTCATCGCCTGCGGCACGGCCGCGTATGCGGGCATGGTGGCCAAATACGCCATCGAGCATTGGGTGCGCATTCCGGTAGAAGTGGAACTCGCCCACGAATTCCGCTACCGTGACCCGATCCTCACCCCCCGAACGTTGGTGGTGGCCATTTCGCAGTCCGGCGAGACCATGGACACGCTGATGGCGTTGCGCCACGCGCGTGAACAGGGCTCCAAGGTATTGGCCATCTGCAACACGCAGGGCGCGTCCATCCCACGCGAATCCGACGCGGTGCTCTACACCCACGCCGGTCCGGAAGTGGCGGTCGCCTCCACCAAGGCGTTCGTGGCGCAGATCACCGCCGCATACGTGCTCGGCCTGTATCTGGCCCAAGTCAAGGGTGCCATGTATCGAGACGAAATCGCCCAGACTTTGGACTCTCTGAAGGACATGCCCCGCAAGATCCAGTGGATTCTCGACACCCAGACCAAGACCGTGCAGGAAGCCGCCGAACAGATGGTGGATGCGAAATCGTTCCTGTTCCTCGGCCGCCATGTGGGCTATCCGGTGGCCATGGAAGGCGCGTTGAAGCTCAAGGAAATCGCCTACACGTTCACCGAAGGCTTCGCCGCGGGCGAACTGAAACATGGTCCGATCGCTTTGGTGGACGAAGGCGAACCGGTCGTATTCATCGTGCCGCCGGCGCGCGGCCGCAACGTGCTGCACTCCAAAGTCATCTCCGGCATCGAAGAGGTCAAGGCCCGTGGCGCCTACATCATCGCCGTGGCCGAGGAACACGATCCGGACGTGGAACGTTACGCCGACGTGGTCTTCTGGCGTCCCGCATGCCCGACGCTGATGAGCCCGCTGGTGGACGTGGTGCCGCTGCAGCTGTTCGCCATGGACATGGCCAAGCTCAAGAACTACGACGTCGACAAGCCGCGCAATCTCGCCAAGTCCGTCACCGTTGAGTAACGAACGCAGGCACCGGTACGTGCTCGAGGAACCTCATATTCCCTTCGAATATGAGGTTCTGTACGAGGACGAGAACATCATCGTCATCGACAAGCCGCATTTCCTCGCCACCACGCCACGCGGCATGTGGTATCGCGAAACCGCGCTGGTCCGGTTGTGCGAGCGGTACGACGAGCCGAACATCACGCCGGCGCACCGTTTGGACCGACTGACCGCAGGCGTCGTCGTGTTCGTACGTAATCCGTCTGCGCGAGGCGCGTACCAGATGCTGTTCCAAAATCGCAAAACCGTCAAAACCTACGAATGCCTGGCACCGCTCGCCCCGACGCAGCGGCCGCGATATGGAACGGCGGTGCGCATCGACCGGCACCTGCCGTTTCCGCTGGTACGCAGGTCGCATATCAACAAGGATCGCGGACGATTGCAGGCGTACGAAAGCGCCGACGTGCCCAACGCGGAAACGCTGATCGAACGGGGAAGCGGCATCCGCTTCGTTGCCGGCAGACCGTACGTGAATTACACGCTGCATCCGAAAACCGGCAAGACGCACCAGTTGCGCGTGCATATGAATTCGCTCGGACTGGCGATATTGGGCGACGATTTCTACCCGGACATCGTGCAGCGCGCGTACGACGACTTCTCGCAACCCTTGGAATTGGTGGCGCGCGAACTGCGATTCGATGACCCGCTCAACGGCGAGCCACGTCGATTCGTATCGCACGTGCCGTTGGGCGCGGGCTTATAGAAACCCACGATTTTGGACATTCCCCTATCTCGTCCGACACGCCCGATTATCATGGCGTTCTGTTGACTTGCCGGAGCGTTTCCGGCATCACGAGAGTAAGAGAGAACCATGGGTAAAATCTCGAAAGCCGTCCGCGGCGTCGCCGACATCTACAACGGCGCATCGCTGATCGTCCGTATCATCGTCGGCCTGATCATCGGCACCGTGCTGGCATTGACCATGCCCCACGTGACCTGGATCGGCGAATTCGGCACCCTGTTCGTGGCCGCGTTGAAGGCCGTGGCACCGATTCTGGTGTTCGTACTGGTGGCCAGCGCCCTTGCGCAGGGCACGTCGAAACTCGACCGCCGTTTCGGCACCGTGCTGTTCCTGTACCTGTTCACCACGTTCCTGGCAGCGGTCGTGGCCGTGCTGACCTCCCGTCTATTCCCGCAGACCCTGTCCTTGGGCAAGGCCGCCAAAGCCGACGTGGTGCCGCAAGGCCTTTCCGAAGTCATCCAGACGCTGCTGACCAACATCGTGGCCAATCCGATCCAGGCCATCATCGATGGCAACTACATCTGCATCCTGATGTGGGCCTGCCTGTTCGGACTCGCCATGAAGTCCATCGCCAACGAAAGCTCCAAAGCGTTCATGGCCAACGTGGCCGACGCCGTGTCCCAGGTGATCCGCTGGGTCATCAACCTCGCCCCGTTCGGCATCATGGGCCTCGTGTTCACCAACGTGGCCGACAACGGCCTGTCCGCATTCACCAAGTACGGCAGCCTGCTGCTCCTGCTCGTCGGCACCATGCTGCTCATGGTGCTCGTGTTCGGCCCGCTCGTCATCTTCATCTTCCTGCGCCGCAACCCGTACCCGCTGGTCTACCGCTGCTTCAAGGAATCCGGCCTGACCGCGTTCTTCACCCGCTCCTCCGCTGCGAACATCCCCGTCAACATGCAGCTGTGCGAGAAGCTCGGGCTTGACAAGGACATGTACTCCGTGTCCATTCCGCTGGGCGCCACCATCAACATGAACGGCGCGGCCATCACCATCACCATCATGGCCATGGCTGCCGCCAACACGCTCGGCATCCAGATCTCCCTGCCGGCGGCCATCCTGCTGTCCGTGGTCTCCGCGCTCGGCGCATGCGGCGCGTCCGGCGTGGCAGGCGGCTCGCTGCTGCTCATCCCGATGGCCTGCTCGCTGTTCGGCATCAGCAACGACATCGCCATGCAGGTGGTGGGCGTCGGCTTCATCATCGGCGTCATCCAGGATTCCGTGGAAACCTGCCTGAACTCCGCGTCCGATGTGGAGTTCGCGGCCACCGCCGAATACCATGCCTGGCTCAAGCAGGGCCGTCAGCTGCCGGCCTTCATGTATTCCAAGAAGGAACGCGCCAAGCTCGGCATCGAAGCTTGATTGCGTACCGGCTTAGCCGCCGATGCGATATCGCAGGGAACCGCTTTGGAAGTTCGCTTCCGGAGCGGTTCTTCCGCATTCGGCGTATTTGGGTGGATATGGGGAGCCTTTCCAGGCTTGTGCGTGGCTTCCGCATGACCCGTATAATCTTATGGTGGTAATCGCAGGCGAAATACAAAACGGAGGTCCGTGGGCGTGGTGCTGAAATCGGCGAAACTGGTGAAGCAGCTCATCGCCATCTGCTGCGCGGGCGTCATGGCGGCCAGCGCCGCCGCATGCGGGGCCAATACGGACACACGCACACAGATCACCGTATGGTCGTGGGAGCCGAGCATGAAACAGGTCATCGCCGGCTTCGAAAAAGACAATCCCGACATCCACGTGGTTTGGAAGAACACCAGCGGTTACGACAAACTCAACAACGCCATCCAAGACGGTTACGGCATTCCCGACGTGGTGCAGCTGGAATATTACGCATTGCGCCAGTACGCGGTCAGCAGCCAGCTCGTGCCCATCACCGGCAGAACCGAAGGCTATGCCGATTTCTACACGCCCGGCACCTGGGCGTCGGTGCAGCTCAACGGACGGGTGTACGGGCTTCCCATGGACTCCGGCCCGATGGCCTTCTTCTATAACAACAGCGTGTTCGAACAGGTTGGCGTGGACGCGTCCAAGATCCGCACATGGGACGACTACTACGAGGCCGCCAAAAAACTCA
>ERZ506427.899-NODE-899-length-13160-cov-6.407173_pt1 | contig 13160 bp, 12 predicted proteins | sample MGYA00513666_ERZ506427 | MGnify/ENA metagenome assembly ERZ506427
CCCCGGCGTTTTGACTTGGCCTACAACGGCATTCCAATGGATGCGCTTCGGGATTAGCCCCTTCCAATCAAAGTCGCGTTCAAACTCTTGATATCTCAACCTCCACACTACGCAACGATCCCACAATCACCTTCATCCATTCTCCACGCATATTTCCGTTTCGTCAAAAACAGCGGCTTACCCCCCATTCACACTTTCGAGTGCACTCCACACGCACCGCACGACATAAGAAATGAGAGGGCAGATTGTAACCGAAAGATTACATCGGTCAGGTAATGTGAACTAAGTAGTGATTGCGAGCGAACGAGTGCCATAGAACCACGTGCCGCTAACACTCCCCTTCGGTCGATTCGTTTTATGCCAAAACACGCGCAGCAAACACTATCATAACCAACATTCGCGGCTTCCGTATGCACAACACTTGGAAAGCTTGAATCACCAAATAACAGTTCGCCGCCAATGAATGCAATCAGTCGCAGCCGATCATCTAGACCCCAGCTGAAGTGCTGAACCGCAACTGACCTCATCACGCATAAAACAAAATTTTTCATTTTGTGCAAATAGCTCAGTCTCAAATCTTCCATTTTGTGCAATTTTATCCTTTTCAAATCTTCTATTTTGTGCAACAAACGCTTCCTATGCTATGCTTTTCAAGGATTCATCGCACTAAAGGGGCTGCCGATGCTGAAACGTAAGATCACACAGCAACTTATCGACTGGAAAACATCATCCGAAAAGGCAATGCTCGTCACTGGAGCACGGCAAATCGGAAAAAGCTACGCAATACGCGAATTCGCCAAACAGGAATACCAGACGTACGTTGAAATCAATCTATATGACAACAAAGCGGCCACAAAAGCACTGCTGACAGCCTCCAGTATGGATGATTTCCTCTCCCGACTTTCCTTATTCGCCCAAACCGACATGATCCCCGGCAACACCCTCATCTTCATCGACGAGGTGCAGGAAGCACCGGATATCATGACGATGGTCAAATTCCTGGTGCAGGACGGTCGGTTCGACTACATCTTCTCCGGTTCCATGCTCGGAACAGAATTCAAAGGCGTACGTTCATATCCGGTAGGATATGTGACGAAACGAACTATGCGCCCTATGGATTTTGAAGAATTTTGTTGGGCGATCGGCATACGTGAAGCAACATTGGAAACCATACGTCAATGTTGCAAAAACAAAAGCCCCATTGATGAAGCCGTGCATGATGCGATGATGCGCAATTTCCGCACTTATCTTGTTGTAGGCGGTATGCCGGACGCAGTGAACGCTTTTCTGAACTCCAATGGCGATCTGTCGGCCGTAAGACGTGTCCAATCTGATTTGAATCGTCAATATCGACATGATATTTCCCAATACGCTGGCTCCCGCACATTGCAGGTGAGAGAAGTGTTCGAGCAGCTGCCAGCACAGTTGACGGAAGGCAATGGCCGTTTCTCCGTGACCGCGATTGGCGAAAACGCAAGGTATTCCCGCAATCAGAAAGATTTCGTATGGCTGTCGGACGCTGGCGTGGCACTGAAAACCGATTGCGCGGCCGAACCGAAATCGCCACTGAAACGTGGCGCGCAATCCCCGAAATTTAAGCTGTACCAGTCTGACACAGGCATGCTGATGGCAAGGTATCCCACCACCACGGCACAAGCGGCATATTTGGATGATCGCAATCCCAACCTTGGGGCCATTTACGAGAACTTTGCAGCCCAAGAACTGACGGCACAGAGGATTCCACTGTATTACTACATGTCAAAAAAGAAGGGCGAAGTCGATTTCATTGCAGACACCCAAGACGATTCCGTAATGCCGATAGAAGTGAAATCTGGCAGGAGTTACATGACCCATGCGGCCATCGACGCATTGCTTGCCAACCCGGAATACCAATTGAAACAAGGCATTGTGGTCTCCCGGTCGAACGTGCTGCTTCAAGGGAACGTGCTGAATTTGCCGTTATATGCCCTATGGTGTCTAGCGGATGTGGCCGGGCTTGTCGCTGAAGACGACGAGCCCGATCAGCCATTCACCATGCTGACGCAGACTGTGTGAAATCCCTTGCCGACGCTCCAAACGCCTATGTAACGCCCTATATAGCGTCTACGCAACGCCTATATAACGCCTATAATTTCGCTGACAGCGCGCGATTTTTACCACTCCTCCGCGCTTTCGCATGCGTTCCACACGCACCAGACGGCGTAGGAGATGAGCGGGCAGATGGTGGCGGAAATGATCACGTCTGTTGGATAGTGCAGGCCGAGCAGCAATCGCGAGCAGGCGACCGCCACGACAAGCGCGACAGCGCCGATAATCGCCCTGCGAAGGAACACTCGTCTTCTGTTTGCGCGCTCGTCATCTTCGCCGTCGGGGAAGCGACTGCGCGCGAAATTACGCACGATGAGAATCATCATGACCGATACGATCACCGCGGCTGCAGTATGTCCGCTGGGAAAGCTTGGATCGCCCGGCAGCAAACCGCTACCGACGGACGTAATCGGACGGGGACGTTCAACCAGCCATTTGACGCCGGTCACATACAGTATCGGTGCCACCGAAACGATAACATCGCGGATGACGACGCGTCCGCTGCCGGTAATACGCGAATCGACAACGGCGAGCGCAGAGACGATAGCGACGCACCCAACCGTCGAGAACAGGTACGCAAGTACCGTGGAGCAGTCGCGCAATCCTTCTGGCAACACTGTTAAAGCCTGCAAAATATTGGTTTCACGTATTGTTGCGACTGTCGAATTGCGCAACGCAACACCAATCATCGGCACAATGCCGCACAGTACCGCAGTTGCGATCACAACAGCCGCCGTTCTTGCGACACTTCTGTTCTTCATGCGCATGATTCCAGTTAAGCACAGTTCACCGTGCCGTTACCGTATGTTCGCATCCGGCGTATCCCCGGAAAACGGCAAATCGTCAGTTAAGACGTCCCCAATCCAGCAGAGTCATGCAGGACGGGAGCAGGCCCGCCCACAGAACCTCGTCACGGAGGCGGGCCGCATCGACCCGGGATCGTTCAAGAAGGTTTATGTACTTGCCGATTTTCTAGGCAAAATGGCGAGCGCAGTAGCATTGTTCGTGTACCTCGCTGCATTCGGGATTCGCACAGTATGATTCGATATAGTATTCCGCACGGCAATCGCAATGCAGACGGGAATGCGCGAAGATACAGGCCCCATCTTGTTCGACGACTTCCCGAACGTCGTTGCCACCATCGCTATTGCCCTCGCCACTGCCATTGCCATCGTTCCAGACGACATCCTGCGCGTCTCCTTCACCCAGCCTGCGCCGAAGAAGATAAACGGCTTCGCGTAGCTTTCTGTAGTCGTCGTCGCTCCCCCTGCGTTCGACGAGTTCGCGTAGTACGCCGTCGTTTTGTTCGATGTACTGCGCCACGTCCTTATCGTCCGCTCCCCCATTCTTTTCCAGGAAACGGCGGAACGAGACGTCACCACTATCACTGCTGTCTTCGTCGAAAACCTCGTTCCTGCATTTTCTGACAGACCGTACGGCAATATCGACGATCATGCCGTCGTCCGGCGTGCCCGTGAAGCGGCCGTACAACTGCGTTCTTCCCGCCAGTATGGGCAGTGCCACGCCGGTTGAAGGCTCGACGAGGAAGAACATGTGTCACCTTCCGTGGCGCTTCCTTCACGTCTCGGACGTATTTGAGATCCATCGCCGTTTGAAAATCGCTGGGCGAAATCACATTTCTAGATGTCACCACCTCGACGGACATCGGCGAACCAGCGTTCCCGCTGGAGGCTCTCTGCGCACGCAGCCTCAGCCGAGGCAACGCGTAGCCGCAAGTCATGCGACCGTCCACGTAGCGCGAATCGTACCAAGCGGCATGCTGGCGGAGGCTGCCTCCCGCACCATGAGAAAGGGGGATGCGAATAATCGGCCACCTTTCGCAGAATCGTCCGGAAACACGAAAATAATGAGAGAAAAATGCGGAAGATATGTAGGGGTAAACCGACTTTATAGCTGGGGAGAAGATGCGGAATCCCATTTCGTGCAGAACGGATTCCGGGCTAAGGTGCCATTTTCCGGACTCATATTCCACGGTGCAGGAAAATTTTTCCCACGTTCGCCCTTCGAGACTCTTCATCGTTCCCACCTTCCATATTTTCCAAAAGGACCACCCGCATCGGCAATCCAATCCGCATGAAGACGCAAGCAGCCGACTAGTCGGAGCTAACAGAAAACCGAACGTCTTTATTCCCGAAACAAGCCGCTCATCAAAATATCTATTTAAAAAAGTTGTCGATTGCTTTCTTTAAAAACTGAGCGTTTGTTGCGTCAACGGATTAGCGGGCTTCCTCGGCGCGGTCATGCAGTTCCTCGGCGATGTGATACCAATGCTGCACGGTATTCTCCAAGAAGAAGTAGTGGCGCAGATAAAAGATCAAAAGCACAAGAAGAATAAGATAAACCACCAGCGACACGGGCAGCGTGGACGGTACCAGTACCACAAAAGCGAGCGAAGTCAGGAATAGCGCGATGGTGATGAACAGGACGATGAGATGGATCAGCCGTTCATGCTGCAACCACTGCAGTTTACGCAAATGCCAATCGAGAAGCCGCTGCGGGGCCTCCCCTTGCATCAATGCGGTGTCGATATACGATTCGTGCTGCGCCGCCCAACGTCTCATATTCAACCCGAACCGATCCGTCTTCCGCCGGCCGCCTTGCGCTTCCCTGCGATCCGCCACATTGCCATCAGCCTTCATACCATCCAGTGTATGCGCCATCGCAACGAAGCGTTCAACTCATCAACCAATCGAACACAACAACAAGCAGAGTCATCGTCAGAGGCTTTCCGCAACGCGATACAGTCAAAATCAAGAATCACTTTTCTTCCCCTTGATTTCGCTATGTTTCTCACACCCCGTTGTTTAAGTCACTTATGTCGAAGACGGGCGGTAGGCAAATCGCTCGGGAATCGCCTACCGCCCGTCCGTGGCCCATATCGTCCGATATCAGAGCTTCGCGTATGCGAAATCTCGCATCAGGCGGAGGACCTTCTGGCTTTCATCCAGCCAAGACATGCACACCGGGAACACGTGGCCGAGGGTCTGGCCCTTATCCGTATGCCAATCGTGCAGTTCGACGTCTCGCCCGGCCGCCACCAGAGCGGTGGCCAGCTTCAACGATTCAACATGGATGAAATCGTCGCTGCTGGTGTTGATAAACACCGACGGGAAATCCACTTCTTCGGCCATTGTCTTGAGATCGGCCAGTTCTGCACCCCTGTCGAACAGTCGAGTGAAGAACATCGGCGCAATACAGTCAATAATCGGAACCAACCTCGCATCCCCGAACTCACACTTCGCATCGAAACCACACAACGCCAGATACGAAGTCAGATCAGTCAACGGCGAAATCAACGCGCTTCCCGCAACGGAAAGACCGGACTGGCCGATGCCAATCTTTTCGGCGAATTCGGAGGAACGCTCAACGGCCGTCATATACAAGGCAAGGGTGCCACCCGCCGAATCTCCCGTAAGAAACACCTGATCCTGCGCGACGGGATAATCGTCCCGATGCTCCCGAATCCACCGGAACGCCGCCGCAGTATCCTCCAGCTGTCCGAGGAAGTCGGTTTCCGGAGCGGGACGGTAGCTTATGGAAAACACGGCAAATCCCTGCTTGGCAAGGTTCGTGCAGAAGTTGCGGTTGAGGTCCTTGTAACCGTAAACGAATCCGCCACCATGAATGTCGATGTACACAGGAGTGGTTTTGCTGCCCCTGACCACACTGTCGTGCGGCAGGTACAGGTCGAGCCTGTGGGCGCGGGTTCCGTCGTCTACGTACTGGATGTCGGCGATGACGTCGATTCCTTCAGGATCATGCCAGTAGTCGGTTCGAGAGATGTCTCCCCTGGAGAACTCGAGTCGCGATTCAAGCACCTGCTCGGCAAGAACGGGATCAACGTCGGCGAGGTCCTCGTCAAGCACGGTCCACTTGGGGAACATCTGACGCTCTTCGTCGGTGATCAGCACTTTTTCAAACATGTCACTCCGCCTTCATGTCTTCGAGCTCAACACCCGCCGTCTCCGGCATGCTTTCGTCGATACGGCGTTTGTTGGCCAAGGCAATAGTTCCGACGGAATCATTTGTCTGCTTCGAATTGTTCGAAGATGACATTCTGACTCCTTCGTCTTCTAATCAATAGACATATCAACGCTACGAGTTCAAACAGGCCAAAATAGTGCAATATGTGACATTGGAATACATGCTTGTGATTTACCGTTCGGTAATAGCAGAAAAAGACATCACATTTTGCCATAATAGAATCACATGTTACATGCCCTATATCCGTTGACGATGAAGTGGAGGGATTCGTGGCCATCGCATCCGCGCCAATGCCATACAACACATTGATTGGCCCTGATTATCGCGAAGAGAACGTCTATCCGGAGGAGCACCCCGGACTGGTAATCATTCACGATTCGCCGGATGAGAAAGCCAAGGCACATTGGCACCCCGGCCTAGAATTCGTCTACTCATCACATGGCAGCTGCCCGTTTATCGTGGACGGGCAGGAAATGCCCCTCAATACCGGCGATCTGCTGCTCATCAATCCATATTCGATTCATTACGGCATACCGACGGACACAGACGGAACGACACCGCTCGTGCTCTCGGTCACATTCAATGACGAGGTTTTGGAACGGCTGTACCCCTTCGCCGACAGGTACATGTTTTCCCTGCGAACGCCCCGCGCCAACAAAGACGATTTAGCGCGACTCGCACGATTAGGCGAGGACATCATCCGATGGCAGCAGTCCGATGAGGCCATTCGTGGATTCAAGCTCAATATGCTGCTGTACGAACTGCTATCGCTGCTGTATTCGAGGTTCGTTTCCGGGGTACGGCGGCCGGAATTGGTCAGATCCGGAAGAAACATCACCATGCAGATCATCGGATACATGACATCGCACCGCAAACAGCATCTCGAAGCGACCGACGTCGCACGGGAATTCGGATACGGCAGGGAACATTTCTGCCGCCTATTCCGCAAGGCGACCGGCAAAACGTTCAAAGAATTTCTGACCGACCTGCGATTGGACGACGCCTGCAGAAAACTGTCAGGTTCCTCTGCGTCGATAGCCAGCATCGCAAGGGAATGCGGTTTCCCCGATACGCGCGCGCTGCAGACGGCCGTGCAACGCAAATACGGCATACGCGCGCAGGAATACCGCGAACGATACGAAAATCGAAACTAACGTTCAACGAGAAAAGGAGGAAATATGACTGGGCCTGCACCAACCATCCGTCGTATGAAAATTGAGGATTATCCGCTGGTATACGGGTTGTGGACGCGATGCACCGGTTTCACCATGAGGGACATCGACGATTCCGAGGATGCGATAAAAACGTTCCTCAAACGCAATCCCGACACCTGTTTCGTAGCCGAAGACGATGGCGGAAGGATTATTGGAGCGATTCTTGCCGGTCACGATAGCAGACGGTCGCGCATCTACCACACGGCGGTCGATCCCGACGCGCGCGGTATGGGCATTGGCTCGCTTTTGGTGGGCCGAGTGGTTGAAGCGCTTCGTGCGATTGGCCTGCCGAAAGTCGCCGTCGGTGTGCCCGCAGACAACGATGCCGGCAACGATTTCTGGGAGCATCAGGGGTTTGCTGTCCGTGACGATTTGGTCTATCGGGAACTACCTCTCTAATACGACCCGTCCGACAACGAACCGTCCAATACGCTCGCACTTTGTCTCTATAAGCCCGGTTCCGCACTTGCAGTCCGCAACAAATATGTTCTGTATATCAAACGTGTTCAAAGACCATGCAGTGGAATATCAGACGGAGGAAGACCCGTTCGGAGCGCTTAAGAGAGACGAGCTGCTGTGACGAATGGCGATACGGCGATGTGGTCATCGCTGACCTTGCCATCGTTTTCTCTGAAACATCCGGCATCCTCATCTCACACTTTTATGAGCGAGTTTTTGCCCTTCCGTAACATTTCATGAGGGAGAGCCGCCCTTCCATGGCCACCTGTGCACCCTATGCACCCCTTAAAAAACGGCGCCATTCCGCCATGAAATCACCCCTTCATCCGAGCATGGCATTGCGCACCCCGTCAAAACATGGCCGTCATCCCTGGTTTCCCGATTTCCGCACTTTTTGAAAACCCGTTTTACCCGATTTCCGCACTTTTCCGGATACCGAGCGGCACTGTTCCGACCGCGCGACTGCATCAAACGCCGATTCCGACGATTCTACAGATTAACGGTAAAACGTCGCGCGGCGACCCGGCCGGCTTGCGGAATGGAGGTCAGGCTCGTTCCGCGGCATCCTTGCCGGCGAGCAGGTCCTTGACCCATTTCTCTTCGGAGAGTCCGCGCTCGAACTCCTTAAGACGTCCGAGCATGTCGTCGAGCTGTTTGTTCAACCATTCCTCGTCAAAATCTGCAGGCACGAGCTGGAAGCTCTTGCCCGCATCCGGCCAGATCCAATGGATATGCCACCAATTCTTACCATTCGACCATGTCTCAAGGCATGGGATGCTTCGGCTTATTCTGTCGTAGATTTCCATCCGTTTCCCGTCAAGGCCACAGGAGTCGAAGCACAGTTGGCAACGTATTTCAGGCCCGTCGTCCCCGTCTTGGACTTTGATCTCATAAAAATAGTTGCAGCAGGTTTTCCAACTGCTGTTCGGCCCGTCACCATCGGGCAGAATCAGCGACATGAGTTTGGTCCTGAATCTCGTTATGCGCTTGCCACAATCCCCCTCGTCGAACACAATCTCATCGGCCTTGGCCTTCCGCCTGGCCCATTCTTTGCAATGTTCGTTTATCCTGGGGATCAGGTCGTTTTTGCAGTTAATAATCAGATCCAGCGCCCTCTTGTGTTTCTTGTAGATTTTCATGCAGATACGTTCGAGTTCCTCGTCTCCCAAAATGTCCCTCCTCACGGCGTCCATGTATTCCGAAATGAACTGAGCCTGCGCCGGAGCCGGCCCATGAGCCTCGACCGCCTGGCCGATGATGCCGAGCACGTCCCCATACCCCATGGCGAGCCAATCCTCGGCATCGGAGGCTTTCGACGCGTCCCTCGCATCCGGGGTGAGAAATATGAACCGACGCCGGTAAGCCGGATAAGCCTTCTCAACCTCTCCGCAGTATCTGGCAAGTTGGTCGTCATGCTCGCCGGAGAAGATCTTGTTCTCAATGCAAAGGACATAGCCCGCGTCATAGTTCACCGCAAGAATGTCAATACAGTGCCATTCACGACGGATCGAGAAGCCGTCGCAGTCCATAAGCAGATCGTCGAAGACCCCGTCGCCTCCCATCCCTCGCGCAGCGTAATCCACGAAGCCGCGGATCACGCCGTCGTCTAACCCATGGTTCTCGGCGGGGTCCATGAGCCAGGCGAGGACGTTGCTGTGCCGGATCTCGGCGCGTGCAATCCCGAGGACGTCGAACGCGTTGAACCCGCGCGTCCATTTGGACAGCCGATCCAGGCATCCGGAGTCGGCAAGGAATTCTTCTAGCGCCTTCCTGTCCTCCTTGGTGGAATCATCTTCCAAAGCCATCGCCACCCTTTCCGGAAAACAATCACAGCCTGCATTCCTTCATCGGGCAGGACCGCCCACCCCGCATCCATCTTATATTCGTTCGGATGGCCACCCATTCATGCGTTTCAGCGTCCAGCGTTCGAGGATTTTTTTCGTACCACGGCCCGTACCCGTCGCCCGCAACCCGTCCAAGGAACCCTATGTGCATGATGTCACGACGTCTGACGACTCCCCCTGATCTCCGCGACGCATACCACGACGTTGTCGGGATTGAAGACGATGGCAGTGTCGCAGCGGACCGCGCGCCACAGACGGATGCTGGCAGCCGGCTGGCCCGCATCGAACGAATTCGCACAATCGGAGACGAACCCATTTCATACGAGCAGACCTACATCAATCAACGGGACTATCCGTCATTCCTGGAGCTGGATTCGACCGGCTTCATCTACCAGTTGCTGCGAACGGCCTGCAGCGCCGACATCCATACCGTCGAGGAAACCATCGAAGTAGTGCCGGGCCATGGGCCGTTGCATCCGTCATCTAAGACTGCAGACCGGAGCGCCGCTGCTACGCGTGTTCTCCCGAGCGCTCGACTCGGACGGTCACTCAGTGGTGCTGTCGCAGAATACTATCCGGCCAACAAGGTGCGTCTCACAACATCAAAGACGATTTGAGGAACAACCTCATCCAGCGGTCTCGATCAGCTCCGTCAGCCGCCAGTCCAGCCATGAACAGCCATTTCCCAAGACGGAATGCATCTTCTGGCATGAATTCGGCAAGGAAACGTAAGCGTCAGACAGACGTTGGCGGACGACCTATAAAAGCATGGTCATCCGCCGACGTTATTCAAGAAGGAAGGTCAGGCTTGATTCACGAGAAATCAGCCCTTCGCCGCCTTACGAGCAGCCTTCCTGGCCACACGCGCTTCCTTACGGGCCGCAACGCGCTTAATCGTGCCCGGCATCCAACGCCACACGGAGAAGAAGGCAAGCATCGCCAGAATCACGCTACATACCGTGTTGAACACAATCTGTATGGTCTTCATTCCATTGCTGAACTTGAAGCCAGCACCAGGCAATGCGCCGTTCATGCAGTTCGTATTCGCGACCGTGTACAGCAAGTGGTGCATGGCCTGACGTGCGTAGTGGTAGGTCGCCGCATCATTGAAATCGAGTTTCTCTCCGGTCGGATCATCGCTCACGTTCAGCAGTTTGATGTCGGCTCCCGCCTCCAGCATCTGGTATGGGCTCATGAATTTGCCGGTGTTGGCGTTGTCGGTGATGATCAGACCATTGAATCCCCATTCGTCGCGTAGCAGTTGCTGGATCAGTGCATGGCTGCCGCCGGTCCAAGTGGCGCCGATACGGTTGAACGATGTCATCACACCTTTGGCGATCGGAGTCTTGACGACCTTGTTCTCATAGGTTCCATCGGACTTCTTCACCACAGTCTTCATGTCCATATCACCAAGGTGCATGCACATGTCGAATGGCTTCAGATAAATCTCGCGGATGGCCTGTTCCGTTGGACCAGGTTGCCACGGAGAAGTTGCCAGGCCTGTCACCACGGTGGTTCTCCTGGTCGTTAAGGGCGAAGTGCTTGATGTAGCTGCACACGCCCTTGGTGGCCGCGCCTTTGACCTCGAGGGAAGCCATGGACCCGGACATGTAGCCATCCTCGGAATAGTATTCGCCGTTACGTCCGGAGAATGGGGTCCTGTGGATGTTCATAGCTGGAGCGTACCAGCCATTCGCGCCGCCCAGCAGAGCCTCGTTGCCCATCATCTCGCCGAGGTCCTCCGCCAGTTGGGCGTTCCAGGTCTGGGTGAGCATCATGATGCTTGGGAAGGTCTTGCCGGTGCCTCCGTACATCCAACCGGTGGCCGAATCAGCATCGGTTTGGAACGGCTTGTCCACGGATTTGATGTAGTCCACGCCGTAGCCGGAGAAGTAGATGAGCTGGTTGTAATCGTCCTCGGTGAGCTCGTCAAGGATCTTGTCCCATTGCGCGTCGTCATAAGCCAATCCGCGCATGTCGGAGACCTTCAACCCGTTCTTCTTGCCGAATGTCGGCGTATCCATGATGGAGTCCTTGTCGACGGTGGTGCCGGAGTCGTTTCCTTCAAGCTGTTTGATGAGTTTGGTGGAAGCGGTCTTCTTCCACGTGCAGGACGCGTTATTACCGTCGGAGTCCTTGCAATTAATCTCATTGCCCCAGGTATTGATCTCACCGGAGGATTCGCCGTAATGCTTCGGGAAGGTACCAGTCCAATCGGAACGGGACAGATAGGCCACTTCCGGATCGGAAGCCGCATCGAACAGGTTGGAGATGGCCTTGCCGGTGGTGGAAGTCGGAGGCGAATGTAGTGGTGTCCACATCAGTGTTCTCCGGTGTCCAGCTGGCCACCATGGTCTTGTCACCTTCCGAAGTCATGCCGTCGGCCACGGTCTTGCCTTTGTCGGCAAGGATATTGTTGACCGCTTGGTTGGCGTCGGTGGCCGCGGTGAAGCGATACTGTCCAGCGTCAAGGATGTAGGTCTTCGCGCCCTTGTAGTCGTATGCCTTGAGCTGATCCTTGCCGAAGGTGATTCGCACGGTTTCGCTGGTCCCCGGCTTGAGTTCGGAGGTCTTGCCATATCCGACCAAGTTCACGGATGCCTTCTCGACGGCGTTCCGCTTGTCGTAATCGGCGTATGGCGACTGCGCGTACAGTTCCACAACGTCCTTGCCTGCTGTATCGCCGGTATTCGTCACGGTCACGGTAGCGACGAAATCATTGCCATGCCGCGCAACGGAGAAATCTGACCATTTGAAATCGGTGTAGCTTAATCCGTACCCGAACGGGTACACGACTTCCTTGGCGTAATCGTAATCGCCCGCGTTGCCCTGACCGAGGACCTTGTCCTCGTAACGGGTCTCGTAATACTTGTAGCCGACGTAGATATCTTCCGCGTAATCCACATAATTGTATTTGGTGGCTTTGCCGTTCTCGTCGTAATACTGGTAGCTGCCGAAGTTCTGCGCGGCCGGTGAGGCCAGCGCATCCGCGGCGAATGTGTCGACGGTCCTGCCGGAGGGATTCACTTCCCCGGAGAACACCTTGGCAAAAGCGTTGGTGACGTTCTGCGAATACACCACGGCCTTGATGTTCGGGTACTGCTTGAGCCAGTCGAGTTCCATGGCAGCACTGGATTTGACGAGAAGAATCACGTCCTTGTAGTTGTCATTAAGGTATTTGATGATTTCGGTTTCGGTGGAGTCAAGCTCGATGTAGCTCTTCTCCTTGTCTTCCTGCTTGTCGGCGTGGTTGTACATGGAACGCGGCATTGTCAGTCAATCCGATATGAATAAACTGCAAGTTTAACGGAATAAATTGTTTTTAGAACGGAATCAGAAAACCAGATGCGAGACTTTTGGATCAACGAAGCCCAGACCATATAGCCGGGAGGGCCGATTAAGACAAAAACCTAGGAGGGATAAAGAGTTTTAAATAAAGGGGCCTCCTGGGGGCCGGAAGGCCCGGCCGGGAGACAGGTCCCGGAGGAGAGGATAAAAAAAGGGGCCTCCCGGGAGCCAAAGGCTCGACCGGGAGGCCCGATACGTTTGA
>ERZ506427.929-NODE-929-length-12690-cov-4.607123_pt1 | contig 12690 bp, 10 predicted proteins | sample MGYA00513666_ERZ506427 | MGnify/ENA metagenome assembly ERZ506427
TAGCAAACATGGAACGGAAAATCAGTGAGTAGGAAACCAGAGATGTTGCACATGGAAGGAATACACATGTACGGAAAAATCCTCTGAATTTCAGGTCTTTGTTGTTCAGAAGCTGTGCCAGCAGAATCGCAAGCACAAGCATGATCGGCACCTGAATGATCAGGTAAAGGAAAGTATTTGCAATAGACTGCTGAAATACTTTATCTGCCAGAATACGTTTGTAGTTACTGAAAATCGGCTCTGCAAATCTCATATTTGCGCCAGCGCCCGTCTGTAAAGAAATGATGAACGCACGAATCATCGGATAAAAGCTCATAACTGCGATCATGATAGACGCAGGTGCAAGGAATAACCAGCCTGCAGCTCTCTGTTTCGCAACCAGAGTCATGCCTTTTTTCTTGGAATTCACAGGAACTCCCCCTTTCAAAACTTCAACGTAAGACAGGGGACTGCAAGCAGTCCCCCGCGCTCACTTTACTTACTACTTAGTTCGATTTCACTTAAATATTCAGGACCAGATTACTCTGTCATCTTGAATGCAAGTGTATCCTGTGCTTCCTGAAGAGCATCTTCTACAGATGTACCATTTACGATATTAACAACTGCTGTGTTGACACATTCTCTTGCTTCATAGTGATACGGTGTTTTTGTGAACTCCGGAATATGAGAAGAGTATTCTACGATTGTGGAGAAGATTGGCTGTCCGTTGAAGAATTCGTTTGGCTCATTGTAAACTTCAGATTCACCAGCCGGCAGATAACAGGAGATTGCACCTGATGCCGGAAGGATTGCATCATAGAAGTCTGTGCTGGAACCAAATGTGCTTGCAAGGAAATCTTCTGCGAGCTCTACGTTCTTGCAGTTGGATGTGATATACCAGGAAGAACCACCATTGTTTGCATAGTTTGTAGCTGTATCAACGTCGTCAACCTTAGGCATTGTTGTGATTTCCCAGAGACCTTTCTGATCTTCTGTAGACATCAGAGTAGCTGTGATCCAGTTACCATTTACGATACCAGCAGCCTCGCCGCCTGTGATTGTTGCGATATATTCATCCCAGTTGTTTACAAGTTTAACAACATCGTTTTTAACAAGGTCTACATAAAGGTTGATGCATTTTTCTGCAACATCGTTTCCAACGATATAAGCTTCGCCGTCTTCATTTACGAAGTTAGCTCCACAGGACTGCATCATCATCATCAGAGTATCGCCGCCTGTAGCTTCGCTTGTAAGGAGGTATTTACCTGTTTTTTCATGAAGGTCTTTACCGATTTCCATGAATTTGGACCATGTGATGTCTGTCAGATCATCCAGTGTATATCCAGCTTCTTCGAGGATATCTGTACGATAGCATGCAATAACAGCACCGTTATCAAACGGAACACCATAATGTGTGTCATCTACCATGGAGTAGGACTGTTTCAGTTTTCCGAAATCATCCCAGTTAACATCCATGTCTTTCAGGTCTGTGAAAGCATCCGGATAGCTCTTCAGATATTTCTGATAGCTGTTGTCCTGCATCAGAACGATGTCCGGAAGTGTGCTGTAGTCACCAGCGTTAGCTGCTGTTGTAAGTTTTGTCTGGCAGTCGTCAGAAGATGTTTCAATAACGTCTACTGCGAATCCTTCGTGATCTTTTGCGTACTGCTCACCAGCCATCTGCATGGATTTGATATTAAAGTTCTGGTCCCATGCCCATACGGTCAATGTATTGTCATCTCCGGAATCAGCGGAAACAACAGTTGCTGTTCCTGCAAATGACGCTGCCATAACGCCAGTCATTAATACTGCAAGTAATTTTTTCTTCATTTACATGTCCTCCTTTTGTTAAGCGTATTCTTTTTCCGAATTGCTTATGAACTGATTATAGCATCTGCCATCCCACGATAGTTTGCATAACCGCACATATAATGTGCATTTTCGACCATTTTATATATTTTGCACTATTACACGTACATAAAATTGTATTTTTTGTTCGTTTTTCGCGTTCTCACGATTTTTGTCGTATTATTTTGATGAAAAAAATCCTCTCTTTTTGACAGAATGTATATTTTTCTTATCTTCAAGAGAGGTGTTTGTTCTTATTTCATAAATTTTCTATTCATTTTTTGTACATATTTCACAGAATTTTGCTGTTTTTATGCAAAATAGACTTTTTCCGGATGCTGTGTCTTTATTGTGTGCAGCATCTCCTCTGTGAGATCGAGAAGCAATTTAATCTTTCGTCCATCTTCTTTGATGATCATCGTGTAATACGGAGTATTGTCATCATAAGAGGTATAATCATATTTTTTCAGCTGCTCCGTACCACCGTTTTTTTTATATTTAGCAACACTTTCGTGCCAGTGCGGCGCAACGACTTCCAGCTCCTTCAGCTCCAGTACATGGGCAGTCTTACGATACTTTTTGCCATAGATCACATCAATGCTGAGCTGATCATTTTCCAGGGTATACTCATAATCCTTCTGACTGAAAATATCAAACACAAAATAAAGCGCTGCAAGAAGAAATCCTGCCAGCATAAAGGACTGGGATATTGTAATTCCCAGGATCACAAAGATCACTGCAAACAAAACCATTACTTTCCGGAGAACTCCGGACATGCTTTTTTTCTTTCGGGAGATCTGCTCCACAATCTTATAGTCGTACATATAAATGATTCCTTTCTGTTTTTCTACCATCCTTTTTCTGAATGAATATCAAATCGCAGAAGCTGCTGTTCATAGCTTTCCGGACGTTTCCGCCATTCGAGAGGAGTGACTCCCATCAGCTGTTTAAAGTTTCTGTTAAATGTCGAATTTGTCGTAAATCCACATTTATGAGCAACATCCGCAACCGGGGCATCTGTGGTCTCCAGAAGTTCACATGCCGTGTAGACACGTACGGTATTAATATATTCCAATGGGCTCATCTTCATGTAGGAAGTAAAAACTCTCCGGAAATGTGTCTCACTGATATGACAGATATTCGCCAGATCCTCTACTTTGATATCCTCCATGTAGTGATATGATACATAATCCAGCACACTGGTGATCATATTGGTAAGCTTACCGGCATTTTCCGCAACCTTATCCTCTCCTGAATCTCTGTTTAACCGGGCAATTTCTACCAGAAGTGCCGCAAGCACTCCCTTTGCTTCCTCCAGAAAAAATTCTTCACCATCTCTCATGATATCCAGAATCTTGTGGATTTTTTTCGAGATAGACAAATTCTCCTTCTCTTCAAAAAACAAAGCCCTGGAATAGATTCGCTGGATCACCTTTTCTGCCTTAACCGGATTATCCAGGAATTTTTTCATAAAACCTTCTACATCTATGAAAAGGTATTCCCATTTACTGACCGTCCCGATATCGCTGTTTGTTGTGTGTGGATAGTTCGGCGGAATCACTGTAACGATACCTCCATAGAAGCGCTTTTCCTCTTCACCCAGCACCATAAATCCGTCACCACCATAGCAGTATCCAATCTCAAGATAATTATGAAAATGAAGATAATCCACATCATTCCCGTAATTCTGGACCCACTTCTGTCCAAGAAGCGCCAGGATCGGACTTCCCGCTGACATCTGGTAATAGCGGAACTCCATCTTCGGTTTTCTTTTTTTGGCCATTTTATCGCCCCGTTTCAGATATTTATCCGTCTATTGTACTATATATTTTCCAACAAAAAAAGATTACCTTTCGTAATCAGGTAATCTTTTTTTCATGAAGTTCCTCAAATAACTCCAAAACTTGTTTATCTTTCTGGAATATTTTTTCATAGGCAGCTTGAGCGGCAAATGGTTTACCCTCGATCATAGCGTCCAGGATTTCTCTGTGATACGGAACGGTTTCTTTCCAGAAACCTTCCCCGTTTGTTAAACTCTTTCCGTAATCGTCCAATGCTTTTGTAAGATTATCAAGCACCTGTTCCATGGTGCTGTTCCCATAAATCTTACGAATACGGCTGTGAAATTTATAGTCCTCCTGCTGTAGGAAAATACCCATCTGTATTCCCTTTTCCATGGCAGTCATTGGTTCATTCAAAGAATCAATCTGCAGCTGCGTCATGTTTCCGCACAGCTCCCTGATAATATGCATCTCAAGAACACTCTTCATTTCCAGGAGTTCTATGTAGTTAACTTTCCACACCTTGAGATAAAAAGAGTTCTCGGCCTTTTTTTCTGTAATATAGGCACCTTTGCCCATTTTTACTTCGATAATACCATTGTTTTCGAGAACTCTTAATGCCTCTCTTACAGAATTACGGCTTGTGTTAAATTCCTGTGCAAGCTCGCGTTCTGAAGGTATCCTGTCACCTGTTTTCAGGTCATTCTCCTTGATATATTCCATGATTGCGTCTGCTATCTTTGTGTAGAGCAGATCACGTTGAATCGGTTTTACCTTAATAGGATTGTTCATCTGGCAATCATCCCTTTACAGCACCTGCTGTGAGACCTTCCACTACATATTTCTGAACAAAGATAAACATAATTGCACTTGGCAGCAATGCAAGAACGCCTCCGGCCATCAGAGCTCCCCACTGTACGGAATACTTACCAATGAGGGATTTCAGTCCTACAGGAATTGTCCACATATCCGGTGTATTGATGAAGATCGTACCTGCGATCAATTCATTCCAGGCACCGATAAATGCAAAGACAAATACGGCTACGATTCCCGGGAACATAACCGGAAGTACGATTTTGCGCAGTGTCTGCATTTTGCTGCAGCCATCAACATAGGCAGCCTCTTCCAGAACATATGGAATACGTTCAAAGAAGCTTCGCATTGTTATTACACAAAACGGTAAGTTTGTGAGTGAATAGAAAATAAACAATGACATATAACTGTTGATCAGTCCCATTTTGATAAATACCACATACATAGGAATGATAACAAGAATACTCGGGATCATCTGTGTGATAAGGAAAAACAGAAGCACCGCACCTTTTCCGCGGAACTTAAATCTGGCAAGGCCATATCCTCCAAAGATTGAGAGGATCACGACTACAACTGCTGATGACAGCGTTACGATTAAACTGTTCTTCAAATATATACCATAATCCATCATATTAAACAAGGACTGATAATTTTCTAATGTAAAAATTTTTGGAAAATACGTAATATGCTGAGCATTAATGATCTCAGGATTAGTCTTGAATGAAGTAATGACCATCCAGTAAATCGGAAGTACTACTATCAAAAAATAGATAGCCAGGATAATAAAACGTACAGTATTTGTAATTCTCTTTTTCTTTGATTTTGTCATTAGAAATCACCTGCCTTATCGTAATTGGAAAGTTTCAGGAACAATACGGCATAAACACCTAAAATCACCATCAGGAGCACACCAAACGCACCCGCCAGACCAAAATCATATCCTGAGAATGCCTTTGTATACATGTATGATGGAAGTGTCTGTGAATAGTTGGCAGGACCTCCCTGCGTTACGATAACTACCAGGTCAAATGAGTTAAAGATCCAGATAGTACGCAGAAGGATTGTCATAATAACTGTAGGTTTAATGTAAGGAAGTGTCAGACTGAAAAACTTACGGAACATTCCGCAGCCATCCATATCTGCTGCTTCATAAATTTCATCCGGAATTGACTGAAGTGCTGCAAGAATCATAATTCCAAAGAAAGGAATTCCGATCCAGATCATGGCAAGAATAACAACTACCAGAGATAATCCCGGTGTACCAAGCCATGCAATACCTTTTTTGATGATTCCAAGCTTCATCAGTACATCATTGACTACACCATATTCTCCGTTGAATGACCAGCGGAATACAAGGCCGACTACGAAAGCTGAGAACGCCCATGGAAGAAATACGATAGACTGATAAATTCCTCTTCCTTTGAATTTATCTCTCAGGCATAATGCAAGGATCAGGCCTCCGATAAACTGCCCGAAAACTGAAACGATTACGTAAACTATAGAGTTCTTTAACAAGAGCGGGAAGTCCTTGTCTCCAAACATCTTTTGGAAGTTAGCGAAATCATTAAAATATACATTTGCATTTCCAAGTTTATAATTCTGGAATGCCATCACAATGCTCTTGATCAGCGGATAACCAAACATGATCACAAGCAGAAGGAAAATCGGACCTACATAGTACCATGGCTCCACTCTCTTCTTGCGTGCCATTCGTCCTTTTTTATTTGCACTACTCATAAGTTACCTCCTCTGTCCAAACATCTCAGTCTTTTAAAAAAACGGGGCATCTTATTTTCTCTCAGGAAAACAGGATGCCCCGTTTTGACTGCTTACAGTGTTAGTTTATTACTTCAGGGTCAGTGCAGTTTCAACTTTTGTATCTGGATTTTCTTCTATGAACTGTTTCATACGTGACTGCAGCTCGTCTGTGATTGTTGTGAGTGCAGTTTCAGCATCTTCATCACCAAGCAGATATTTCTGAATTTCTTCGTGGAACATACCCTGGTGAAGGTCTGTATAATCAAATGGTCCGAAAGTTGTCGGAACTGCAAGAGCAGGATCGTTCATCTGCTGTACAAATGCTGCATATGGTCCATCTGTTCCATAAGTATCATCGTTTTCAACGTCTTTTTTGATCGGAATCTCGCCTGTAAGTTTGCAATATTCAATATTGTTTTCTGCATTGGTCATGAACTCAATGAGCTGCCATGCTTCGTCTGGATTTTCACTGTTTCCGGAAATAGAATATGCATAAGGTGCATTGATCGTGTTATAGATCTTTCCGTCCTTTGTGCTCTTTGGCATTGGCATAACGCCCCATGTACCCTCTTTCATGTTATTTGCACATGTTGGAAGAACTTCGGAATCGTTGATCAGTGTTCCGGTAAGTCCACCTGTAAAGTTATCAACCATCTCTGTGAATCCCCAGTTGATAGCATCTTCCGGTGCATAGCCGTTCAGATATACATCTGTCCATTTTTTGAATGCTTCCAGACATTCATCTGAATTGATGAGGATATTGCCTTCCTGATCATAAGTATTTCCATCTGTAAATGACTGCAGGTAAACAAGGAGCGGATCTAAAGCACCACGTGCTCCACGATAAGATGCTCCATAGTGTTTTTCATCTTTGTTGGTCAGTTTTGCAACTGCATCAAAGTAGTCATCATAATCCCAGCCTTTTGACGGGTCCAGGTCAAGTCCTGCTTCCTCTGCCCAGTCTGTACGATAGTAAACACCTTTTACCATAAGTCCGTCCGGAACTGTGTAGATATGTCCATAACGGTCTTCTTCACTTCTCCATAACAGTTTGTTTACAGCGTCTGTGTACTCGCCTCTTGTATCTCCAACATAATCGTCAAGCGGAATTACCCAGCCAGCAGATGTGTACTGTCCCAGCCAGCCTGACCATACTGTCATAACATCCGGAAGCTGTCCGGAAGCGCCAAGTACTGTGATTTTGTTTGCTGCATCATCCCAAGGAACGCTTTCGTAAGAAACGGAGATTCCGGTTTCTTCTTCGAATTTAGCAAAAGTTTCCTCGTAGTACTTCTGGCGTGTTTCACTTGGACTTACGTCCAGGAAACGCAGCTCTTTGCCATCCGCATGTACCTCACATACGCCAGCTCCCGCTACTGTTGCAGCCATTGTTACCGCTGCTAGAAATAAGCTCATACCCTTTCTCATTTTTTTCCTCCTTTTTATTTAATCCTTTATTTAATTTTCGTTTTAATATGGATCAATATTTACAATTTTTTCAATGCTGTTTCAAGATCTTCGAGCAGATTCTCTTCTCCCTCAAGTCCACAGTAGAGACGGATAAGTCCACGGTCAGTGCCCAGGAAATCCAGTTCTTCCTGTGAAGCTTTGTAAAGCGGGCAAAGAGCAAGGCTCTCAAATCCACCCCAGGAGCATCCTTTTCCGAAAAGCTTCAGATTATCAATAAACTCCACTGCTTTTTCCGGAGAAGCATCCAGTTCAACACTCATAAGACTTGTATGTCCCTGCTGCTGTCTGCGGATGATGTCAGCCTGTGGATGTGATGCAAGTCCGGTATAATTTACTCGCTTCACCTTGTCGCTCTTTTCCAGGAATTCTGCGACCGCCATTGCGATCTCCTGATGCCTCTTAACTCTTGCTTCAAGAGTACGGAGACCTCTGATGCAGAGCCATCCTTCCATTGGTCCGAGTACACCACCGAACCACTCTCTCATCTCACCCATAATCTTTCGCATCAGTTCTTCATTTTTGGATACAAGAACTCCACCGATAATATCACTGTGTCCACCGATATACTTTGACATCGTGTGCATGGAAATATCAATTCCAAGATCCAGTGGTTTCTGGAAAAGTGGAGTCATGCATGTATTATCAATATAAGTTATAACTCCATGTCTCTTTGCGATCTCACTGATTGCTTTAAGATCTACGACTCTGAAAACAAAGGTCGCTGGGCTCTCCAGGATCATAAGTGCTGTATTATCCTGAATAGCTGCCTCAATCTCATCCAGATCATTTCCAGAAACATAGGTTACGCTGAAATTCAGTCTTGGGATTCCTACTGTATGAAGGAATCGCTTAACCGGCTGATAAACATCTCTCATACAAACGATGTGGCTTCCTGCCTTACAGGTTGCCATGATAGCTGCTGTACATGCTGCCATTCCTGATGAAAAAGCAACTGCACGGCTTCCGTGCTCCAGTTCTGCGATCTTTCGCTCCAGAATATGCACGGTAGGATTGGAACTTCTTCCATAAACAAACTGATCATCTTTATAAATATCTACATTACAATAATCTTCAAAGCTATCATAAACATGTAGTGAGTTCATAAAAACCGGTGGAACAACCGCATTGAGATATTTGTCATACTCATCTGCTGTGTGTGTTAGTGCCAATAGATCCTGATTCATATTTACTGCCCTCCATTCTCAGTTCCGTCTGTAGTTATATGGTAGACTGGTTCAACCAGTTTGGATATTAAAAAAATCGACGAAGTCCTTCTTTTCCTATGAGGATCTTCGTCGATTACACCTTGATTTTATAATACAAACATGTGTAATGTCAATATATTTTCGTCACTTTTTTCGTTTATTTGTAATGTTTTTACTATTTTGCCAAAAACAAGCCTTAATTTTTAGACAATTTTTTTGCGCGTTTTTCGAACATTCCATTGCAATCACATCTTCTCAATGATATATTTAAGCTAGTTTCATGCGTTTAGTTTTTGTGCATATTGCACAACTTAACAAAAGGAGGTTTTATATGAGTGATTTATACCGCAACAGCCGACGCTGTTATCTGATCGATCATCATTCTCCTGCTCCACCTGCTGTAACACTTGACCATCTGGACATCGCTGAATATGAAGAATTCTTCGATACAGCTCAGATTGATTCTGTGATGGTATACTGCAAGGATCATTGGGGAATGACCTATTTTGATTCTAAAGTGCCAGGTTCAATGAAGCACCCGGGAATCCAGGGCGACTGGATCCGCACTGTCCGTGATTCCGTTGCACGTAAAAATCTTGAATTTATTGCTTATTACTGCATCGAATATGATGAAGGAGCTGCACGTCGTTTTCCTGAATGGCGCGTACGCCAGGCCGATGGCACACCGCTTATCCGTGATGACCTCTATGCAAAATGGAGTCTGTGCTGCTATCAGACCGGTTATCGTGAATACAGTCTGTCCCATATGGAAGAAATTGTTCGAAATTATCACCCGGATGCGCTCTTTATGGACATCTTCGGTGCTTCCCTCTGCTACTGCGAGCACTGCCGCAGCAAATTCCGCGAAATGTTCGGATATGACATTCCGGAAACAGATGAGGATATAAAACTTCACCGCCGTGATCTTGTTACTTTCCTTAACAAGAACACCTACGACTATCTGGCTGAGCTCCGCTCCCGCGTAAAGGCAATCGATCCTACCATTGCGATCACGATCAATTTCTCCTGCCATTATCCTAAGGAGATCCGTGATCTTTTAGACTATCAGTTCTCTGAACCACTGATGAAGGACAACTGGTATTCTTCTATCTATGCACGTGATACCGCAGTCGGACAGTATCCGATCCTTGCTCCTGGCGAAGCTTCCCAGGTATACAATTATGACCGTGAAGAACAGTATATCTGCGATCTTTCTTCCATCGCCGCACAGGGATGCCGTGTGGGTATGTACAGCGGTTCCCAGCACATCGATGGTACTCTTGAGCATCTGGAGGCAGAGCGCCTCGGCAGTGTTTACAGCATTCTGAAAGAACTGGAGCCACATTTCAAAGATCGTCAGCCGGTCAAATGTGTCGGCATTCTTCAGAGCGATGCATCAAAAGCCATAAACGCTTTTCCATTCCATCCAGATGCAATCCTTCGAATGAAAAAGCATAATCCTCATACTTATGCGATCCTCGGCGCTATGCAGTTATGCGAACAGGCCAAACTTCCTTACGGAATTCTCCCTGAAGGCGAGGTGAGTGCAAAGCGCCTTGCTCAGTATGATATGATCCTTCTTCCGGAGGTTTATGTTCTCACAGAATCCACAGCCAGCCTTTTGAGAAAATATGTATCCGGCGGAGGCAAGCTCCTCATTTCCGGAAAGACCGGATTATGGGACACTGATTTTAACGCTCTGGATAATTTTATCCTGTCTGATCTGATGGGTGTTTCATTTACAAAGCTCCATACAGAATATGCACAAAACACCTGGAGCTCCTATATTAAAAAGACTTCAGATTCCTCATTCAATGGAATCTTTGACCGTACAACACCACCTGTAAGCGACTTCTTTATCGAAGCAGAATGCACAGATGCCCACCCGGAATTCACGTTCGTACTTCCATGTACTGCATGTTCTCCGACTGACTGGGTTAACTGGTGGAGCCCGCCGCCGGGTGCCGAAACAACTCATCCGGCACTGACCATTAATCAGTATGGCAGCGGTTCTGTTGTTTACACAGCGTTTGATCTGTTCACAATGGCAGCCGAAGAAAGCTACCGTGCTACCGGAGACCTGTTCAGACAGATCACCGAAAAGCTGAATATCAAACCTGTACTCCGCAATATCACAGATATTCCAAACATCCTTCGGACAGCATATTTTGAGAAAGATGACTGTTACCAGATCCATCAGGTTTCTCTTATGGCTCATCAGTTCAAAGGAGATGTGGCAACTGTCAGCGGTGGCGTGATCTCCGTATCCACACCGGTCAAAGAAGCGGTTGTGATCTATCCGGAACACAAAACTCTGCCGATCACACAGAATGGCTGCGAATGGCTGATACAGCTTCCGGATTTTACAATCCAGCAGTTTATTATTCTAAAAAAATAAGGCCAACAAAAAAACCAGCATCCTGTAAGGACGCTGGTTTTTTACGCTTTATTTATTTTTCTCTTTTGTATATTTCTCCGATCACATAACACAGAGCCGCAACAACCATACCATTGATGGATGCGATTCCCCATGTCACTACGTTTGCTACGATCGCACCAAGAATAACTCCGACAACTGCAAACCAGTTGACTGTTACAATCTTAAAGGTATCTGTATCGTAAGCCTTTTTATTCATGAAATAAGAGATGACCAGGATGATACCAACCGGCGGCAGTGTACAGTTCAGGATGTTCAGCCATCCGCAGAAATTGTAGTACAGCCATACAGAAAGCAGTGTTCCGATAACACCGGAGATCAGAACCATCGGTTTCTTTCTCTTATTGAAAATATTTGCCAAACCAAGTCCTGCTGTATACAGCGCATTGTCATTCGTTGTCCAGATATTCAGTCCCAGAACCAGGATTGCAAGATAAAACAGATTCAGACGGATCATAACTTCAAAAATATCATTTCCACCTACAAAAATGTAAGAAATAGCTCCAAAAAAGAACATCAGAGAGTTTCCGATAAAGAAAGCAACTACGGTTGCGATCGTTCCCTGTTTACCATTTTTTGCAAATCGTGTAAAGTTTGGTGTTGCAGTTCCTCCTGACACAAAAGATCCAATTGCAAGTCCGGCACCACCAATAACACTCAAAGATCCGCTGGATGCAGCGAACTGATCTATAATCGTTCCGTCTCCCTGCTTTACTGCCATGATCATTGCAATTGTTCCCAGGACTGCAACAAGCGGCACTGCAATATAGCTGATTATTGTCAGAGATTTAATTCCAAAATATGCGGATGCAGTCATACATGCACCTGCGATCAGGATCAGTATCCATTGTACTGCTGCGCTTCCACCAAAAAGCTCACGTGCTACAGGAATTGCAAACATAGCAACACCTACGCCAAACCATCCGATCTGTGTGAAGCTTGTCAACGCAGAAGAAATATAAGACCCCTTTTCTCCAAACGCTCTCTTGGAAAGCAGGTCAAGGCTGAGCCCTGTCTCTGCACCTACATAACCAAGCAACCCTGTGTAAGCGCCAAGGATCACTCCACCCAGAAGAAGGGCTTTGATAAATCCCCAGAAATCAAGTCCTGCAGCCATCTCCTGACCAACCCACATACTCGCCGAGAAAAAAGTAAATCCCAGCATAATCATAAACATTGTTACAAAACCACGTCTGCTATGTGCAGGTACCGCACTGTCTGCATAATCAACATCTAAAGTTTCAGCAACCTGGTTCATACCACTTTCTGTTGTATATTCTCTACTCATCTTTTCTCCCCGTAATGCATATTAATCCAAAATATATTTACGCAGTGCATCTGTAAATTCACCGATTCGCTGCTCCGCAAGTTCTTTCAATGTAATGCCATTCATACTTTC